>JGI12109J20283_10223206_pt1 | contig 10852 bp, 7 predicted proteins | sample ElkSlonscriptome_12_FD_20283 | JGI IMG/M metagenome (IMG submission 20283) | reverse complement strand
CCCAGCAGCACCAGCATCAGGCCCGCCATGCCCCAGCGCGACAGCAGCGGGATGCCCACCGGCCCCATGCCCGGCTGATTCAGTCCCCGGGGCAGCTGTCCCACGGTGACACCGTCCAGCAATCCCACGCCGCCGAGGGGCTCGCCGGTATCCTCGTTGACGGCGGTGATGGTGAAATCGGGATTCATGGGGATGTAGGCATCGAAGAAACCCCGGTTACCGGCGCCGTCGTCCATCACCGCCGGCAGCACCAGATGGGTGGGGTTGTCGGCGTCGGGATAGAACTCCAGATCCATCAGCAACGATAGCTCCAGATTCGAGCCGTTACTCGCGGTGCCCACCACGGCGTCGAAGACGCCGTCGCTGTTGCTATCCACCAGTTGCCCGCTGCCCACCGACTCCGGCACCCCACCCGGCGAGGTCGGTCGCTGAATCAGCAAGGTATCGTAGCCACCATGGCTGGATTTGGCGACCTGTGCATCGCCATTGGTCAGCTGCCCCGTGTAGGGTCGATCACGACCATCGTAGTAGCTGCCGCAGTCACCGATCTCCTCCAGGGCCACGAAGCCGGGCGAACTTCCGGTCTGCTGGAAGTTGAAGGTGGAATAACCGTAGTTGTAGTCCTCTCCGCTGTCATCGTTGAAGATCCCGGTGCCCACCACCGCGATGCAATCCTGGCCATCGTTGCCGCCGGGCACGAAAAACGCCTGGTAGCCGCTGTCACCGGCGCTGGGACCGGGGGTGTCGTCGGTATCCACGGGCACCAGCGACTGGCCGGAGATCAGGATATCCTGAAGGGTCTCGGTCTGGGCCTGGGCCTGACCGATGGCGAACGCCGCACCGAGGGCGAGGCAGGACCGGAGAACGCTACGGGGCATGGCAGATTTCCTTGTGAGTTGGGATTCCCAGGAAGCTTCATGAATTACAGAGCCGGGAACGATGTCTGTCAATCACCGGACGCGGAAAATGCCGGTTCCCGTTGCTGGCTGCGGTACAGCGCCGCGTAGTGCCCATCCCGGGCCAGCAAGCCGGCGTGATCGCCACTCTCCACCACCCGCCCACCCGCCATCACCACGATCCGCCGGGCGATGCGGGCGGTGCTGAGCCGATGGGCGATGATCAGCGCGGTGCGTCCGGGCAGCAGTCGCGCCAGCGCATCCTGGATCGCCGCCTCGGCGTGGGCGTCCAGGTGGGCGGTGATCTCGTCCAGGATCAGGATCCGCGGATCGCGCAGGAACGCCCGGGCCAGGGCCAGACGCTGGCGCTGCCCGCCCGACAGGGTCCAGCCGCGCTCGCCCACCGGGGTGTCGAGCCCGTCGGGCAGGCGTTCGGCGAACTCCAGCACATGGGCGGCGCGGGCGGCCCGGAGAATATCCGCCTCGCGGGCATCGGGCCGGGCGTAGGCGATGTTGTCCCGTAGGCTGGCGGCGATGAGCGCGGTGTCCTGGGACACCACGGCGATATGCTCGCGAAGCCACGTCGGGTCCAGGATTCGGCTATCCTGGCCATCGATCCACAGGCACCCGCTGGTGGGCTCCAGCAACCGCGGCAACAGGTTTACCAGGGTGGTCTTGCCCGCCCCACTCGGCCCCACCACCGCCACGGTCTCGCCCGCCGCCACCGTCAGGTTCACATCCATCAGCGCGGCTTGCGCAGCGCCGGGATAGTGAAAACCCACCGCCTCCAAGCGCAACTCCCCCCGCAACCGGAGCGGGCGCCGTCCCCCGGCGGGCGCCGCCGGACGGGCCAGCAGGTCGGCATAACGCTCCACCGCCGCGCGGGTCTGTTGCAGATCCAGATGCACCCCGGAGATGGCCCCCAGCGCGTCCACCAGCAGGCCGATGCCGACAAAAAACGCCGTCAGCGCCTCCACCGTCAGCGCCCCGCTGGCCAGCCGCTGGCCGCCGTACCATACCACCAGCAGCATGCAACCCAGTTGCAGCAGGGCGATCAGCGGGCGTTGCAGGGCCAGTACCCGCAGGCCCCCCAGCCGGGACCGGTAGTACGCCTCGTTGCGGGCCGCGAAGCGGGCCAGTTCATGATCCTCGGCATTACAGCTTCGCGCCAGCGCGGCGTTGTGCAGGGTCTCCTGGAGGAGCGCGGTGAGGTCGGCCAGCCGCTCGGCGTTGCGATGCCCATAGCGGTGCATACGCCGCCCGAGGCGACCCACCACCGCCAGAAACGGCGGTGCCACCACCAGCGTCAGCAGGGTCAGCCGCCAGTCCAGGTAGAGAAGATAACCCAGCACCACCGGCGGCATGAACACCACCCGCAGCAGCCGGGTGGCCAGCCGCTCCACCCCCCGCTGCACCTCCTCGATATCCTGGTGGATGCGGCTGATGGACTCCCCCAACCGCTGGCCCTGCTGCACCACCAGCGGCAGCGCCAGGGTGTGCCGGAACGCCCGCAGACGCATGGCCGTGGCCAGCCGCTGACCCACCCGGGCGGTGAGGTAGATATGCCCATAGGCCAGCAGACCCACGCCACCGTAGAGCACCACGGTCACCAGCATCAGCCGGGTGAGAGCGGCGCTGTCGGCGGCGATCAGCGCCCCGCTGGCCCGCTCCACCAGCATCAGTGCCGGCACCGAGCTGCCCGACACCAGCACCGCGCCCAGCGCCGATAGCAGCAACTGCCAGCGGTACGGGCGCAGTGCCGGCCAGAGTACCCGCAGACTCTCGCTCGCCAGCGCCACCCTCAACCCTGCTGGCGCTGCCCCGGGCGGGGGCGGCGCGGGTTCAGGATGCCCGGAAGCGTTGCCACGCAGCGGGCCACCCGCCACCAGTGACGCAGGGTGTCACGAAGCAACTGCCAGCCCTCCCGCCGCGCTGCCGCCTCGAAGGGCAGGCGCCGCAGGATACGCCATTGCTGGCGGCTCTTCAGCGTGAACTGGCGCCACTGATCCGCCAGCCAGCGGCGCAACGGCCACACCTCCACCAGGATCTGCGGATGACCCAGCCCCCGGTAAGCCTGGAAGCGCTTGTGGCCATCGGCCAGCCAGTAACGCGAGCCCAGCGCCAGCACCGCCACCGGTGGAAAACACTCGCCACGCGCCATGGCGGATCGGTACGCCGCCACCCGCGCCGGCCAGTGTCCCCGGTGCAGCGGATCCAGCACCGCCGCCACCGCCACCCGGCGGGTGGGGAACCGGGCCAGCCGGGGATCGAAACACGGAAGTCTCATGGCAGGACCACTCCTGATCGGGGAATTTTTCCGCAAGGTAGCATAGACTCTGGGCGTTACCAGCCCGGAACGTCCATTCCCGGAACCATCTCCTGTGCGCGGCGCCACCCTGCTATTTCTCGATAAATGCCTGCTGATCCGGCGTGGCCCGGTGCTGCGCGGAGTGGAACTGTTCAATCTCGGACTGCTGGCGGATCTGACGGCCCGGGAACTGGTGCTCACGGTGCCGGCCCATCGTTCCTGGCACGCCCTGCTGGCCGGGCGCCTGCCCGGGGTTCGCCTGATCCCCGTACCCGGCTTGCCCTGGCCGCTACTCAGCGCACTGTGGCTGATCTGGGGACTGCGCCGGCAGCGCCACCAGGTGCTGCTCATCGGCAACTGCGCCCGGGATCTGATCCCGACGGTGTGGTGGCTGGCCCGTGGCGGGGTCGCCGGGCGGCGCCTGCTGATGGTGCATCGCTGGCCCAGCCGCCGGGTGCTGCGGGCCTGGCGGCACAGCCTGGACGGAGTGGTGGCGGTGAACGGGATCATCGCCGGCCAGTTCCGCCAGCACGGCTACCGGCGGGTGGATCATTATTTCGGCGAGACCCGGGCGGCGCGGTTCTTCCCCGCCGAGCGCGGCGAGGCCCCCACCGTAAGCTTCTGCGTGCTGGGCGCCCTGCATACTGCCGTCAAGGCCCCGGAAACCGCGGTGGCGGCCTTCCAGCAGCTCCCCGGGGCACTGCGGGCGCGTTGCCGGCTGCACCTGGTGGGCTATCACGGCACGCTCCCGGCGTTCGGCCCCGGCATCCTCAGCCACCGCTGGCAGGACGAGGCGGCGGTCCCGGCACTGCTGCGGGAGATGGACGTGCTGGTGGTACCCTCCCGGCAGGAGACCTTCAGCCTGGCCATGGTGCAGGGCATGCTGAGCGGCTTGCCGGTGCTGGCCCGCGACATCCCGGTGCTGGCCGAGAAGCTGGACGAGGGCGGCGGCTGGGTGTTCGCCGACGAGGCCGAACTCGCCGAGCAGATGGCCCGGCTGGCCGGGGATCCGGCGCTGCGCCGACGCCTGGGCGCGACCGCCCGGCGCACCGCGCTGGCCCGCTACTGCTGGGATACCGATGTGTTCCTGCGCCGTTTCGTGTTCTCCCCATGAGCGATCCCCGGGACTATGGCCTGCTGCTGCTCTGCTGCCTGCTGCTGTACCTGCCGGGCCAGACCGGCCTGCCGGTGTTCGACCGGGACGAGGCCCGCTACACCCAGGCCAGCCGGCAGATGCACGAGACCGGCGATTATCTGGATATCCGCTTCCAGGACCGGCCGCGTTACCAGAAACCGGTGGGCATCTACTGGTTGCAGAACGCGGTGCTGGCGCTTGGCGCCGACCCCGGGCGGATCTGGCCCTACCGGGTGCCCTCGTGGGCGGGCATCAGCCTGGCGGTGCTGCTCACCGCGCGCCTCGGCGGCCGGCTGTTCGGACCCCTGACCGGCACCGGCGGTGCATTGTTGCTGGCAAGCGCCCTCCTTACCCTGGTGCAGGCGCGGCTGGCCACCACCGACGGGGCGCTGCTGGCCTGTGTGACGCTGGCCATGGAGCGGCTGGCAGCGGCCTGGTTCGGCACGGGACGATTGCGGGGCTGGGCGTGGTTCTGGTTGGCGCTGGCGGCGGGTATCCTCATCAAGGGACCGATCATCCTGCTGGTGGTGGGGAGCTGCCTGCTGGCGCTACGCCTGCGTGGCCCGCTGGGGCCGGGTTGGCGGCGACTGCGTCCGCTGCCCGGCGTGTTGTTGCTACTGGCGCTGGTGCTGCCCTGGTTCATCGCCATCAGCTGGCACGGCGGCGGGGAATTCTGGCGCGCCTCGGTGGGTGGCGATCTGCTGCCCGAGGTGGGGAGCGCCCAGCAATCCCATGGCGCCCCACCCGGCACCCACGCGCTGATGGTGTGGGTGGCGTTCTGGCCCGGGGGGCTGCTACTGGCGCTGGGACTGCCCTGGATCTGGCGCCAGCGCCGCGATTCCCGGGTGGGGTTTCTGCTGGGCTGGCTGCTGCCGGCCTGGCTGGTGTTCGAACTGGCACCCACCAAACTGCCCCATTACGTGCTGCCTTTGTATCCGGCGCTGGCCCTACTCAGCGCCGCCGCCTGGGTCCACGGTCCGGCGCTGCCCGGCAAGACCCGGCGGCGTATCGCCCTGCCCTGGTTGCTGGGCGGGGTGTTGATCCCCCCGGGCCTGATGCTGGCCCACAGTTATCTGGGCGGCACCAGGGGGGCCGTTCTGCTGAGCGGGCTGGGCGGGGTGGCGGTGAGCGGGCTTGCCTGGTACGCGTGGCGGGCAGTGGCGCGCCACGACCCGCGCGCGCCCTGGCGGCTGGCGCTGCTCGGCGGCGGCTTCGCACTGGTGGGGCTGGGCTGGCTGTTGCCCGCCGCGCCGGCCTTCTGGCTGAGCAGCGCGGTGCAGCAGAGCCTCCGGAACCTGGACGGACTGGGCTGCCCCCGTCCCCGCCTGCTGGCCCTGGACTACCACGAGCCGAGTCTGGTGTTTCTGATGGGCACCGACACCTGGCTGGCGGACACCGACGAGACCGGGGTGCAGACATTCCTGGCGGGCGGGCACTGTCGGCTGGCGCTGTTGCCGGTGGAACGCTGGACGCCGAGCCTGCAAAGCACCACCCAGCGACTGGCCATCATCCGGGGCTTTCACTACAGCAAGGGAAACTGGCTGGAGATGGCCCTAATCCAGCGCCGCGGCGTCCCCGCCCGGCTGCGCCACTGGCCCGACGACGACACCCGGGTGGTGGCCATCCCGCACAGTCCCGCGCAGGCACTGGCGGATGCGCCCGGCCACCGCCAGCGCCCGCAGCGCCGCCTCGCCCCCCACCCGGGGCGGCTCGCCGCTGCGCACGCAGGCCAGGAAATGCTGCAACTGGAGCCGCAGCAGATCCTCCCGTTGCCCGCCCATGGTCTCCACCCGCTGCACCGGGAAACCGTCGCGCACCTCACAGTGGTGGATGCTGAGCGTCTGGCCGGTGTAGTCCAGGCAGAGATAACGTCCCCGCTCGTGGACCCGGATCCAGCGCTCGGTGGCCTCGGCCAACCGGCTCGCGCTCAACTGGGCGCTGGAGCCGTCGGCGAAGCGGAGCTGGGCGCTGGCCACATCCCAGTGGGGTCCCAGCACCGCCGCGCCGGTGGCCCCCAGCACCGTCACCGGGCCGGGATGCAGGCTCAGCACGATGTCGATATCGTGGATCATCAGGTCCAGCACCACGTCCACGTCCAGTCCCCGCTGCCGGCAGGGGCCATGGCGCACCGTCTGGATATGCCGGACCTGCCCACCCCCGGTGGCCAGCAGGCCCAGCACCGGATTGAAGCGCTCCAGATGTCCCACCTGCAACACCACCCCGTGGCGCCGGGCCAGCCGCACCAGTTCCCCGGCCTGCGCCACGGTCTCGGCGATGGGCTTCTCCAGCAGGCAATGCCGGCCCCGGGCCAGACAGTCATGGGCGATGGCGTGGTGATGCACCGTGGGCACCGCGATGCTCAGCGCCTCCACGGCGTCCACCAAAGTCTCCAGCCGCCGGTGGAACGCCACCCCGAGGCTCTCCGCCAGCCGCTGGCCGCGTTCCACGTCGATATCGTGGACGCCCATCAGCCGGGCGCCCGGCAATACCCGGTATTTCTCGGCGTGGAAGGTGCCGAGGTAGCCCACGCCCACCACCCCCACCCGCACCGGCATGATTGATTCCACAGATTGATCCGCTCGTGACCGCGCCGCTGACACCGCCGCTCAAGATACCGTTTATCGACCTCCGGGGCGAGTACCGGACGGTGGCGGCCGACTGGCGGGCGGCGCTGGACCGGGTGGGGGAGAGCGGCCGGTTCATCCAGGCCGGGGAGGTGGCGGCGCTGGAGGCGGAGATCGCCGCCCATGTGGGGGTGCGCGAGGCGGTGGCGATGGGCAGTGGCAGCGATGCGCTGGTGCTGGCCCTCGCGGTGCTGGATCTCGCCCCGGGCGACGAGGTGATCACCACCCCCTTCAGCTTCGTCGCCACCGTGGAGGCCATCCTGCGGGTGGGGGCGCGGCCGGTATTCGCCGATATCGAGCCGGACAGCTTCAACCTGGATCCGGCGGCGGTGGCGGCCTGTATCGGGCCTCGCACCCGGGCCATTCTGCCGGTGCATCTGTACGGGCGGATGTGCGCCATGGACCGGTTGCTGGCGCTGGCGGATCGCCATGGGCTGGCGCTGGTGGAGGATGCCGCCCAGTCCTTCGGTGCCTGCTGGCGGGGCCGCGGCGCCGGGAGCCTCGGCCTGCTGGGCTGTTACAGCTTCTATCCCACCAAGGTGCTGGGCGGCTTCGGCGACGGCGGCATGGTGGTGACCGACGATGCGGCGCTGGCGGCACGGCTGCGGCGGCTGCGCAACCACGGGCTGGCCGACGGCGGGCACCGGGAAACCGGCCTGAACAGCCGGCTGGACGAGGTACAGGCGGCGTTGCTGCGCCTGAAGCTGGCGGGGCTGGCGCAGGCCATCGCCCGGCGTCGGCAACTGGCGGCGAACTACCATCGCTGGCTGGCCGGGAGCGAGCTGGCGCTACCGCCGCCGGGTCCGCCGGCCGCTCATGTCCACGGGCTCTACACGGTGCGCCATCCCCACCGCGACCGGCTACGGCAAACCCTGGCGCGGGTGGGGGTGGAAAGCCGGGTCTACTATCCCCGGTTGCTGCCCGCGGAGGAGCTCTGCGCCGGCCTCGGCCATCCACCCGGGGCCTTGCCGGTGGCCGGGCGGGCGGCCCGGGAGGTACTCTCCCTGCCCCTGTATCCGGGACTGGACGATGACCACCAGCGGGCGCTGTGCCGGCTCCTGCGGGCGCTGCCGGAAAGGGACTGAGCCGCGCCCTCAGCGCTGCACCAGGATCAGCGAGGTGGTCTCGCCGGCCAGATGTTCACGCAGATGCCCGGGCACACCCAGCCGGCCGGCCAGCCCCGCCAGCACCCGGCCGAGGGGCCGGTACTGGCGCGGCGCCACGCCCACCACCGTCAGCCCCGGCAGCGGCGCCTCGCCGGGCGCCAGCAGCAGGATCTCATGGCTACCCGGGGTCGCCGGAGCGCCGCTGAGCCGCGCCCCGAGGCCGCCGGACCTGACGAAGAAACCGGCCCGGGCCAGCAGTTGCGCCGGCGCATGGACCACGCCGTCCACGGTGCTGGCGAGTTTTACCATCTCCCGTTCCAGCCGCAGGGGCCGGTCCCGTGCCCCGGCCAGCAGCAGATTGGTCCCCACCACCACGAGCAGCAGCCCCACCGTCAGGCGGGTATAGCCCAGCAACAGGAGCTGTCTCAGGCCCAACCCCGCGACCATGGCGGACACCGCCATGATGGGACCGAAATAGCGGGCCTGGGGGCGCAGCGACAGCACGTAGACGATCACCAGGAACCACACCACCGCCAGCAGGATCAGCGGCGCCAGCACCCGACGCTCCTCGGTCTGCAACTGGCTCCTGTGGTACAGCATCAACAGTAACGCCGGCACCGCCAGCCACATCACCAGGCCGAAGTTGGGGGAGGTGAAAAAATCCAGGTAGGGGTTCACCAGCCAGTGGACGTCGAAGGTGCCCGCCGGCTTCCAGCGGGACATCAGATCCACGTTGAAAAACGGCGAGCCCTCGAAGGTGCCCCCCTCCAGATGGGCGGAGGGAATCCGATGGCCCTCGGCGTCCACTTGTAGCCGATGGAAGGGATCCCCGGTGGCCGACCAGTACCAGAGAAACTCCCCGATCCCCAGCGCCCCCAGACTGAGCCCGGTGGCCAGCCAGGACCGCCAGCGCTCCAGGGACAGCAGACCCAGGGGCGCCAGCGCCAGCAGGGCCGCCACCGCGGTCTGGCGGTTGAGGATGGCGATGCCCAGACACAGGCCCGCCAGGATCGCGGCGGGCAGGTGGTCGCGCCGCTGGAGGTGGACGGTGTGGATCAGCAACCCGCAGCCACTCACCACCAGAACGGTCTCGAAGGTGAACGGATAGGGAATGGTGGTGTAGATGGCGAACAGCGGCATGGTGATCAGCAGCAGGCTCGCCGTCACCGCCACGAACTGCCCGAACCAGCGCCGCAGCATGGCCCAGAAGCCCACCACGAACAGGCTGTACAGCAGGACATTCGGTGCCACCAGCGCCCATTCGGTCTCGCCGAACAGACGAAAAGAGGTGGCCATGGCCAGCACCATGGGCAGGCGGTTATGCCACTGGTTCTCACCGATGAAGGGGGGATCCAGGAACCAGCGCTCGGCGGCCACCACGTAGTGGAGGTCGTCCATGCCCTGGTAGCCCACGAACAACAGGGCGCACAGCCCCCAGGCCGTGCCCAGCAACAGGCCGATCTCCAGAAGGGGGCCGAACGCGATCCGGTGGCGCCGGAGTTTGTCTGTTGCCGATGGCGCCCGGATGCTTGCTACGGATGGGCGCTTGTCATCGTGGTATTGCCTGTCTGGCAGGGACATGCTGGCACCTGGAACTGGGCGTGGCCGTCGGCCCCGGTTGAACTATTTCCCATTCAGGTGGACAGCGTAGCATCTTCAATAGGCATCGTTAAATCGACACAGTCGGTGCCAGGGCGGTGCGTGCCCGCTATGCGCTGCGCGCCCGGCAACGCGGGTGGTACTCAGCCGCCACTCGCAAACCCCGGATACAGGGTCATCCCCCCGTCCACGTAGAGGGTCGAGCCGCTCACGTAATCGGCCGCGTCCGAGGCCAGCCACACCACCGCCTGGGCCACATCGTCGGGCTCGCCGATGCGCTTGTAGGGAATCAGGTCCATCAGCGAGGCGTGGGCCTGCTCGTCCTCCCAGGACTCCCTGTTGATGGGCGTGCGGATGGCGCCGGGGCTCACCGCGTTGACGCGGATACGCTCCGGGGCCACCTCCTGGGCCAGCGACTTCATCATCATCAGGATTCCGCCCTTGGAGGCGGCGTAGTTCACCCGCCCGGCCCAGGGGATGATGTCATGCACCGAGGAGATGCAGACGATCTTGCCGGCGGCCACCGAGATCCCCTGGCGCACCCCCTGGCGGCGAAAGATCCGGATAGCCTCCCGGCAGCAGAGGAACTGGCCGGTGAGGTTCACGTCGATGACTTTCTGCCATTCGTCCAGGCTCATCTCGTGGACCGGCGCATCCCGTTGCAATCCGGCGTTACTCACCAAAATGTCCAGGCTGCCGAGGATCTCCCCGGTCTCACCGAACAGCCGCTTCACCTCGGCCTCCACCGAGACATCGGCCTGGATGGCCTCGGCCCTGCGGCCGAGGCTGCGGATCTCGTCGACGATCTCTTTCGCGGCGTCGGCCTTGCGGCGGTAGTTCACCACCACATCGGCGCCGGCCCGGGCCAGCCCCAGCGCCGCCGCCCGGCCGATGCCGGAACTGGCGCCGGTGACCAGGGCCGTCTGGCCGGTGAGCATGGGGTGGAAGCGGTTCTCGGGCAGGCGTGCGGGATCGGTCTGGGTCATGGCGGTCTCCTGCATGTTGCGGTGGCCCTTTTTCAGTGGGGGCGGCGCAATGCCGGGAAGTTCAACGGCGAGACTGGCCGTGCCTCACCCGATGGCGAGACGGTCGGTACAGTCGACCATGGCGAGCGGCGCGCCATCCGGGCTATGCTCCGGCCTGAGCGGCCCGTGACAAATCGTGGAGGAGGCATGTTCGTCGAG
>JGI12109J20283_11366952_pt1 | contig 10854 bp, 9 predicted proteins | sample ElkSlonscriptome_12_FD_20283 | JGI IMG/M metagenome (IMG submission 20283) | reverse complement strand
CGCCACTACAAGGTAATCGCGGTGCTGGCCGGCCAAAATGGGGTAGTCGTCGGCCAAGGCCATATTGCCATCGGCTCCGTGACAGCTGGCACACACCTGACCTGCCAATTCCTGCCCGCGTGCCGGATTGCCGGAAGCCATAACCGAGGTGGTCGCTAAACTAAACGCAGACAGCACGACGACAAGCAGGCTAATTCGCAGAGCGTGCATTGAGCCAAAGAGTTGACGACGGCTCTGGATATTACTGATTTTGAAATGTAATTTCATTCTGAATTCCCCGACAAACTCACAAAATAGGCTGCGATATCGGCAATGTCCTGATCCGACAGCGTATTGGCCTGGGCTTGCATCGTGGTGTGCTTGCGCTCGCCCGAGCGATAAGCCTTCAGTGCTGAAATGATGTACCCCTCATTCTGCCCACCTAAACGAGGCACCGAATAGGTAGGGTAGGCGTTGTTGTAGAACGGTATTCCGTGGCATCCAGAGCACGTGAATGCGATCACGGCACCGCGCTCAGGATCGCCCGATTCAGCGAGCGCTGGGGCAATCGATGCGAGGATCAAGGCCAAAGTGGCGAACAAGCGATTGAGCATGAAGAAAGAACCGGTTATTGAATGAAAATGACCTGACCATTATACCGCCCGCGTCATCAAGGTTGGAAGTCAGACAGTGTGCCAGTTGTCATTCGAGTTTTCATGCGCGCTGCAGCCTGATCCATTAAAATACCTGCTTATTCCAAACGTATATTTTTCTATGTCTGCACTCAATCCGCTAGACCTGTTTGATATCGACGCCCTGCTGACTGACGAGGAGCGTATGATTCGAGACAGCGTGGCGCGCTTTGTCGATGAAAAAGCCCTGGCGCTGATGGCTCCATGTTTTGATGAAGGGCGCTTTCCCAAGGAGCTCATACCCGAGATTGCTGAACTTGGCCTGCTGGGTTCGTCCCTTGAAGGTTACGGTTGCGCTGGATTGAATGCCGTCAGCTATGGTCTGATCTGCCAGGAACTCGAGCGTGGTGATTCTGGCCTGCGCAGCTTCGTTTCGGTGCAGTCGTCGCTGTGCATGTACCCGATTCACGCGTTTGGCTCGGACGCTCAGAAAGACCGCTGGCTCCCGGATATGGCAGCGGGTAAAACGATCGGTTGTTTCGGGCTGACCGAACCGCATGGAGGCTCGGACCCGGCCAACATGAAAACCCACGCGCGACGCGATGGCGATGACTGGATTCTCAACGGCGCCAAGATGTGGATAACCAACGGCTCGATTGCCGACATTGCTATCGTCTGGGCGCGCACCGATGACGGTATTCAGGGTTTTATCGTTGAGAAGGACTTTGCCGGATTTGAGGCGCGCGATATCAAGGCGAAAATGTCGCTGCGGGCATCGATAACCTCGGAGCTGTATTTTGACAACGTGCGCGTGCCAGAAGCGAACCGATTACCGAACGTGAAAGGCCTCAAAGGCCCGCTGTCGTGCCTCAGTCAGGCCCGCTATGGCATTACCTGGGGCCCAATTGGGTCAGCCATTGCCTGTTTGAGCGAAACACTGGATTACACCGCTGACCGCGAGCTTTTCAAGCGGCCGCTGTCGGCGAACCAGGCCGTGCAGGTTCGCTTGGCGGATCACTCGCGTCGGATCACTCTCGCTCAATTGATGAGCTTGCGCCTGGGTCGCCTGAAGGATCAAGGTCGTGTCCACCCGACCCAGATCTCCATGGCCAAGTGGAACAACGTGAGAATGGCGCTGGACATTGCTCGCGACTGCCGAGACTTGCTCGGCGGCTCTGGAATTACGCTCGAATACTGTGCGATTCGCCACGCCCTGAACCTGGAGTCGGTAATTACCTATGAAGGGACGGAGACTGTGCACCAACTCGTCGTCGGTCGGGAGCTGACTGGACACAACGCGTTTTAAATCTGATTAATCGCGTCTGGGGCAGGCGCGGTTTTCTGGATGGATATCACTGGAATCGGGCATGAGTCAATCATCGGGAGCCCGCCAGATCAACCGCGCAGAGGTGGTCGATCAGGCGTTTTTGGACCGCTTATCCAACCTATCATCGGGTCGCATTGGCCTGTCATCGGGCAATGCCATGCCCGATGCCGACCTTCTTGAGCTGTTCGACAGCCAGATGGTCTCGCGCCAGCTTGACCTGATGGCCAGAGTCAAGCGTCTTGAAAATAAAGTCTTCTACACCATCGGCTCGTCTGGCCATGAGGGCAATGCGCTGATCGGCCGACTCACTCGAGGCACTGACCCGGCATTTTTGCACTATCGCTCGGGTGGTTTTATGGCTGAGCGCTACCGCAAATTCGAATCTGAGTCTGACGGTTTGAGCAGCAGCCAGCGATTTATACACGACACCTGCCTGTCGTTTGCTGCAGCCGCTGCCGATCCGGCCTCTGGCGGTCGGCACAAAGTGTGGGGCAGTCGAGCGCTTTGGGTGCTTCCGCAAACCTCGACCATTGCCTCGCATTTACCTAAAGCGGTCGGCACGGCGCTGGCGATTGCGCGTGGTCAGCACAACCAGCACGAGCTGCCGGTTCCCACCGATAGCATTGCCGTGTGCTCGTTTGGAGATGCCAGTCTCAACCATGCGACCGCGCAAGCCGCGCTGAATACCTGTGCCTGGACCCGTCATCAGAATCTGCCGCTGCCAATTTTGATGGTTTGCGAGGACAACGGCGTTGGCATTTCAATGACCACGCCGACTGATTGGGTCAGCCAAAGCATGCGCTCACGTCACGGCATTGACTACCGCTTTGCCGACGGTCTGGACCTGACCGAAGCCTACGCAGCGGTAAACTCGGCGGTCGAGCACTGTCGACAACGTCAACGACCGGTGTTTTTGCACCTTCGTACAACGCGTCTGATGGGACATGCCGGCACTGATTTTGAGGTTGACTATCGCCCGCTAGACCAGCTTGAAGCCGCAGAAGCGCAAGATCCGCTGCTGCGTTCAGCCGAGCGAGTGATTGCGCGCGGATTGATGACGCCGGAAAAAATTCGTCTACGCTACGAGCAGCTCAGAACGATTTGCCTGGCTGAGGCTGATCAGGCCGACCGTCAGACAAGGTTGACCTCGCGCGCCGAGGTCATGCAGCCATTGGCTCCCTATTCACGACTCGCGGTGCAAACAGAGGCCAACGCATTAGCGAGCGCTGACCTTCGCCTGGAAAGTTTTGGCTCAGCGCAGGCGTTGCCGGAAAACCAGCCGCCGCGGCATTTGGCAATTCAGATCAACCGCGGCTTGCAGGATTTGATGTTGAAATACCCGCAGGCACTGGTCTTCGGTGAAGACGTAGCTCGCAAGGGCGGGGTCTATACAGTGACGCGCGGTTTGTGGGACAAATTTGGCCAGCGGCGCGTGTTCAATACGCTGCTCGATGAAACCACAATACTTGGACTGGCCCAGGGTTTCGGCGCCATGGGCTACCTTCCGATTCCTGAAATTCAGTACCTGGCCTATTTCCACAATGCAGCCGACCAGATTCGCGGTGAAGCCTGCTCACTGCAGTTTTTTTCCAACGGCCAATTTCGGAATCCGATGGTGATGCGAATTGCAAGCCTGGGCTACCAGCGCGGCTTCGGAGGACATTTTCACAACGATAATTCAATTGCCGCGCTGCGCGATATTCCAGGCTTGGTCATCGCGTGTCCATCACGCGGCGATGATGCGGTCAACATGTTGCGAACGCTGACGGCTCTAGCCCACGTTGATGGTCGCGTTTGCGGTTTTCTTGAGCCGATTGCGCTCTACATGCGCAAGGATCTGCACGCCGCCGACGACGGTCAGTGGTGCTTCCCGTATCCGGCTGAAGGTGAGTCCATCGAACTTGGCAGCCCGAGAATTTACGCCGAACAAAATAATGATCTGCTGATTGTCAGCTTTGGTAACGGCATACCGATGGCACTACGCGCAGCGCGCCTGTTGCAAGCAGATTATGAAATCGATGTTCGTGTTCTTGATCTACGCTGGATCAAACCCTTTGACCGTGATGCACTGTTAGGAAATGCGCGCGATTGCAACGGGGTGGTTGTGTTTGATGAGGGCCGTCCAGAAGGCGGCATGGCAGAAGCGGTGGTGACTACACTGGCCGACGGCGGCTACCCCTCGGAGGCAATTCAGACGGTTACCGCGGCAGATTGCTACATCCCGCTTGCCGATGCAGCAAATCTCATTCTTGCCAGTGACGATGATTTGATTCAGGCCTGTCTTCGCGCAGCAAGCTGATCCAATGGGGGGCTCGCCCGTCGCTGACGGTGCCTATTCGCTCAGGAATACCTTGCCGTCTTTCATCACGAAATCAATGTCACCAAGCACCGCTATATCGTTCAGGGGGTTGCCTTCGACGGCCACGATGTCGGCCCACATGTTGGCCTTGATGGCACCGACATGATCATCAATTCCGAGCAATTCGGCCGAATTGATTGTCGCAGTCCGAATGGCTTCGATTTCCGACATGCCGGTTTCGACCATTAGCTCAAACTCGCGGGCATTGTCACCATGAGCGCTGACGCCGGAATCGGTGCCGAAGGCGATCTTGACGCCTGCACGCCAGGCGCGGCCAAAGGTGTCTTGCATCATCGGGCCGATCATGCGGGCTTTCGGGCGCACCAGTTCGGGGTAATAACCGTCAATTTCGGCTTTTTCGGCGACAAATTCGCCAGCCATGATGGTGGCGACCATCCAGGTGCCGTTTTCGACCATGGCCGCAAAAACCTCATCGTCCATCATGGTGCCGTGCTCGATTGAGCTGACACCAGCTTTTATCGCGCGCAACATGCCTTCCTTGCCGTGGGCGTGGGCGGCGACGTGCATTTCATAATCGTTTGCGGTGTTGACCACGGCCTCGAGCTCATCGGCATGGAACTGCGGGGCCAGGCCGCTCTTGGCTACGCTCAAAACACCGCCGGTGGCTGTGATCTTGATCAAGTCAGCGCCGTCTTTGTAGCGCTGGCGCACACCTTCTCGCGCCTGAGCAATGCCGTCAATCACCCCGTCACGAGGGCCAGGGTTGCCCATCAAGTCGGCCCGCCAGCTGTTGGTCGGGTCGGCGTGGCCGCCGGTCGTGGCGAGTGATTTTGCCGAGGTGTACATGCGTGGTCCGACGGTTTGACCAGCGTTGATCGAGTCGCGCAGGGCAATGCTGACGTTGAAGCTGTCGCCAAGGTCGCGGATGGTCGTAAAGCCGGCTTCCAGCGTGGTTCGAGCGTAGACCGCACCCTGCAACGCAAGCTCAGCCGGGTCGAGCGTGAAGCGATCAATGTAGCTGCTAGGGCTGGATTGCCAAACGATATGGGTATGCATATCCATCAAACCCGGCAGGCAGGTTTTGTCCGCTAGATCAATCAATTCCAGGTCTGAGTCAGTGAACTCATCGACTGACATCAGCCCGGATTCCACACGCTTGATCACGTTATCTTCAATCACTATTGACGATGGCCCTGACAATTCGCCAGCTTCGACATCGAGCAAATCGCCGCAATGAATAAGCGATTGGCCGAACGCCGTCGACAACGGCAAGCTCAGAAGGATGATAACGATAGTAGTGCGAATTGGAGTCATTGAAAAAGTTCTCTAAATTGGCTTGAAAACTGAAATTGGCTTGAAAACTGGATTTGGAGCGTTCAAGCGCTCCGATCTTCGAAAGCTTACACCAACTCTGCCGAAGATGAGGAATCACGTCTCTCAGTGATTCGTTCGTATCTCCGGGCTTACTTGCCGTTGAATAATTCGCGTGTACCAACAGCCGCTGCTGCGCTGCCGAGTCGCTCGAGCGCTAAAATATAGGCCGCCATGCGCACCGATACATCGCGGCTCTCTGCTATGTCCAGCACGGAATCAAACTGCTTGCGCATGCGTTTAGTGAGACGATTTTCAATTTCTTCGCTGTCCCAATAGTCGCCGCTGCGGTTCTGGACCCATTCGTAATAGCTCACGGTAACGCCGCCGGCATTGGCGAGAATATCGGGGATAACGACGATGCCACGGTCTTCAAGAATACGATCCGCTTTGCCAGAGGTCGGTCCGTTGGCCAGCTCCAGAATCATGCTGGCTTGAATGTCCTTGGCATTGTCTTCGGTGATGACATCTTCAAGGGCGGCCGGAATCAATAGATCTACATCCAGCGTAAGCAGGTCGTCGTTGCTGATGACTTCAGCATCTCCCGAGTCACAAACTGATTCGTTGCAGTAGAGCTCGCCAACGCTTCTGCCATCATTTTTAGCGGTAATGGCATCCTCGATATCAAGACCATCTGCGTCGAAAATTCCGCCTTGGGAATCCGACACGGCGACCACTCGATAGCCTTCGTCAGACAGCAGCCGAGCGATAGCCTGACCGGCATTGCCAAAGCCTTGAATGGCGACGCTGGTTTTTTCTGGCTTCCAGTCGTTGCGCTTGGCCCAACGTTGGACGCAGACTGCTCCGCCACGCCCGGTTGCGGTTGAGCGACCTGCGCTGCCGCCCAGGGCGATGGGTTTCCCGGTCAGAGCGCCGGGCGTATATTGGCGAACTGCGTGCGAGTACTCGTCCATCATCCAGCCCATGATGTGCTCATTGGTATAGACATCGGGTGCGGGGATATCGGTGTCGGGTCCGATCGCATCGGCAATGCGACGGATGAAGCCTCTGGACAGGCGCTCGATCTCCATCAGAGACAACGATTTCGGGTCGACGGAAATACCGCCCTTGGCACCACCGAAGGGCAGGTTCATGACCGCACATTTACAGGTCATCCACAGCGCAAGGGCTTTGCATTCGTCAAGATCAACATCGGGGTGATAGCGCAGCCCGCCTTTTCCGGGCCCGAGCAGGTCGTTGTGTAGCACGCGATGGCCGGTAAACATTTGCAGACTGCCATCGTCCATTCGCAATGGGACGGACACCGAGAGCATATGTTTAGGGTTGGCCAGTCGCTGGCAGGTCTCGTCGGGAATGTCGCTGTGTTCAGCCGCTTGGGTGATTCGCTCAAGCGCGCGGTCAAAGGCATTTTCGGTCATTATTTTTTCTTGATGGAATCGATTGTCAAAGAGAGTAACGATCGGTGCGTGCAGGTTCCGGGACGGTCGCGACGTCAGATTATAATGCGGCCTGGTTTTTTTGCTTATCCAAGGACTCGCAATGCGCATTGGTACAACGCTGACCCACTACATCATCTCGAATCAGGCAAGCATTAAAGGTGCCAGCGGCACGTTTACCGGTCTGCTCAACGACATTGCCATCGCCTGCAAGCGAATCGCGGATTTGGTCAACAAGGGTGACCTGATCGGCGTGCTCGGCACCAGCGACAGCGAAAACGTTCAAGGTGAGCAGCAAAAGAAGCTCGATATCATCAGCAACGATTTGATGATTGAAGCGCTGCAGCACAACGGCCATATCGCAGGCCTCGCATCGGAAGAAATGGACGAGATCTATCAACTGCCGGAATCCAGCCCGCGCGGCAATTATCTGGTGCTTTGTGATCCTCTAGATGGGTCATCAAATATCGACGTCAACGTCTCGGTCGGGACGATTTTCTCGATACTCAAGGCGCCCGACGGCGTGGAAAATCCGGGCGAAGCACATTTCCTGAAACCCGGTGCCACTCAAGTGGCCGCGGGTTACTGCCTGTATGGTCCGGCCACGATTCTCGTTCTGACCACCGGCGATGGCGTCAGTATGTTTACCCTGAACCGTGATTTCGGTGAGTTTGTGTTGACCCATGAGAATGTCCAGATTCCGGTCCAGACCGCCGAATATGCCATCAATATGTCGAACCAACGCCACTGGGACGCACCGATCAAACGCTACATCGACGAATGTCAGCAGGGCAAGGACGGCCCGCGCGGCAAAGACTTCAATATGCGCTGGGTTGCCTCGATGGTGGCCGATGTCCATCGCATCCTGACCCGTGGCGGTATTTTCATGTACCCCAACAACGCCAAACTTCGGCAGCAGGGCAAAGACGGCAAGCTGCGCCTGATGTACGAAGCCAACCCGATGGCGATGATTGTTGAGCAAGCCGGTGGGGCGGCAAGCACAGGTGAGCAGCGAATTCTCGACGTCGAGCCCAGGGAAATTCACCAGCGCATTCCGGTGATTTTGGGTTCGCGTGAAGAAGTCGAGCGAGTCGACCAACTGCACCGGCAGTGACCCGCGCACTCTCTTATACGCTGACGGCGCTCTGGCTGGCCATCATGCTGTGGGCCGTTCTCCAATTTGGCCGAGATTCATCGGCAATGGCCACGGCCGGGCCGATAATTTCCGCCCTGGCACCGCTGCTGTTTGTGCTCGGCGCGCGGCGCTGGGCGATGGTTTCAGAGCGCGACCCGCATCCCGTCATGGTGTCGGTCATCGCAGGCTTGGGCGTGGTTTTAGCGATGGTGGCAAGCACTCGATTCGGAGAGCAGTATGAATCACACGTAGTGGCCGCGGGGTTAGCGCTGGCGGCTTGGCTCATTTGGGTCCGATGGGTGTGGCGCGACGGGCCGCGGGCCTCCGAAGGCAATTCAGAATCCTGAATGTCTTTCGAGCATGGGATTAAATCCCAAGTGGTGACTTTGTCACTGACTGCTGCATTGATGATCGGGTAGGATTGATGGCGTCATTTCGACGACTATTCAATTCCTATCTGGAGGCTTTTATGTTGAACACGTTCAAATCAATCGCAGCGGCGGCTCTGATTGCCATTGTGCCGATCAGTACCACCCTGGCCGAACAATCCCCGATCAACGACGTTCTGGTTATTGTTTCCAGCGAAAGCCTGCAGACCCAGGGCATGGCAATGGTGCTTGCCAACACGATGGCGCAGCAGGGTGCTCAGGTCGATGTCTTGTTGTGCGATCAGGCCGGTGATCTGGCGCTGGCGAATTACAATGAAGACAATAGCATCACGCCGCTCAAGCCGCGCGATGTAACGCCTGGACAAATGCTGCGTGGCCTAATCCAGCAAGGTGGAACGGCAGCGGTTTGCGCGCTCTATTTGCCCAACAGCGACCATGAAAAGAGCGATTTGATCGACCGGGTAACTGCGGCATCCCCTGGCGATATTGCCGCCCGTATGCTTGATCCTGATACCCGTGTATTCAATTTTTGAAATGCCCGCTTGGAGTCTGAGTCGGGTGCTTCTGAATTTTCCGCTCGTGTGATTTACATTCGATCAAACTCAGCTTGAATTTCCAACTTTCAAGATAATTTCAAGATAATTTCAAGTTAGAGACCTCAAAGCTCCGTAAAGTCGGCGGCACTTATATCGCCTTAGTCGTCCCAACGGAGTTTTATCGTGCAAATTGCGTTACCTGAAAGAATCCTGCTGGCTGTCCTATTCCTTTTGCCAGCAGTCGGTGTTGCCCAGCTTGAGCATCAAGCCTACTTGAAATCCTTTAACGATAATGAAATAGAGCGTGGGCGAGCGGTTGCGGTCTCGGGAGATATTATTGCGCTGTCTGGACTTGCCGGTGAGCAATCGGATCTTGGCAACGTTGTCATCTACGAGCGCCGGGACGGCGAAGAGTGGCTGCCAGTCAACGTGCTCAAAGCGTTTAACGCAGAATCAGACGATGATTTTGGTAAAGCGATCGCTCTAGATGGCGACACGATTGTTGTGGGCGCACCAGGTGAAGATAGCGACGCCACTGGTATTGATGGCGATGGCATCAATAACGATCAACCTGATTCGGGCGCTGTTTACGTTTACGTACGCACTCCTGAGGGGAAGTGGAATCAGCAGGCCTACATCAAGCCCTCGAATACCGGCAAGGATGACTTGTTTGGGAGCTCGGTCAGTCTTGAAGGCGACACGCTGGTCGTTGGCGCACCTGGAGAGAGTAGCGATGCGTCTGGCGTCGGCGGTAATCCGGGCGATGATTCCCTGCAAAGTGCCGGCGCGGCCTACGTGTTTGTGCGACAGGAAGGCCAATGGATGCAGCAGGCCTATCTGAAAGCGTCCGTTCCAGATGCATTCGACTTATTTGGCAATGCTGTAGTGGTCCATAGGAATTGGATTATGGTTGGCGCGCCGTTCGAACGCAGTGCCGGAACGGGCGTCACAGGAAACCCCGGTGACAATTCCCTGGTCGGTGCCGGTGCGGTGTATGGATTTGTGCGTCAAGGCGTCAACTGGTCGCTGTTTAGCTACATCAAAGCCTCCAACACTGATTCACTCGACCGTTTCGGCTCTGCGCTGGACATGACCAGCAGACCAACATCGTTCGGGCCGGAATTTTTGCTGGCGGTTGGCGCTCCAGGTGAGGCCAGTAACGCGATTGACGTGGGCGGCAATCAGGACGACAATTCGCAGGAAGATGCTGGTGCGGTGTATTTAATTCTCGGGAACGGCGTAGGTGGTTGGGGCCAGGTCGGTTATTTGAAGGCCTCCAATACAGGCGCAGATGATGAGTTTGGTCGACAAGTCGCAGTAACCGGTGGATCGACACAACGGATTGTGGTCGGTGCCTTGTTTGAAGACAGCATTGGCAGTGGCGTTGACGGCGTCCAGAATGACAACTCGGCCAGCAATGCCGGCGCAGCTTACACGTTTTTGAGACAAAATCAGGACATTGTGCCGGTGAATTATCTCAAAGCAAGCAACACCGATGAGGGTGATCGATTCGGCTTTTCAGTCGCCGCAGACCGCAGTTTGATTGTTGTCGGCGCAATTCTTGAAGCCAGCGACGCCATCGGCGCTAACGGAAATCAATCCAACAATGACGCTCCCCTAGCCGGCGCAGCGTATGTATTGGGCTTCCCGGATCAGCTGTTCAGTGACCGGTTTTCGGATTGAACTGAGTCGAAACCCAGGCAAAAAAAGCCCTGCAGTGCACAGCACTTGCAGGGCTTTTGAAATTTGGCTCCCCGGGTCGGATTCG
>JGI12109J20283_10145769_pt1 | contig 10860 bp, 6 predicted proteins | sample ElkSlonscriptome_12_FD_20283 | JGI IMG/M metagenome (IMG submission 20283) | reverse complement strand
GTCGAGATCGAGGATTATGAGGACATCCTCGCCAGCCGCGACCGCGTGATGCAGATCATTCGCGACGATTGCGAGGCCATGAAGGCCCGCTACGGCGACGAACGGCGCACCGCCATCGAAGACGCCGTGGGCGAGATCGACATGGAGTCGCTCATCCGTGAGCACGACGTCGTGGTCACCATCAGCCGCAACGGGTACGCCAAGCGCGTTCCCGCAGAGACCTACCGAGCGCAGGCTCGCGGCGGCAAGGGCATCCGTGCTGGTTCGGGCAAGGGCGCCGGCAAGGACGAGGACTTCGTCCAGCACCTGTTCGTCGCCAGCACGCACGACCACCTGCTGTGCTTCACCAACACGGGCCGAGTCTTCAAGATGAAGGTCTACGAACTGCCCGAGATGGCGCGCACGGCCAAGGGTCGGGCCATCGTCAACCTGCTCGACCTCAAGGAGGGCGAGAAGGTCTGGGCCTTCCTGACCGTCAAGGACCTCGAAGCCAAGAGCCAGTTCCTGACGTTCGCCACACGCGGGGGCATCGTCAAACGCACGCCGCTGAAGGCCTACCAGAACGTCAACCGCTCGGGGCTCATCGCCGTGGGGCTCAAGGAGGGCGACGAGCTCTTTGACGTGGCCCTCACCAACGGCAGTGATGACCTGCTGCTGGTCACCAGCAACGGCATGGCCATCCGCTTCCCCGAGCACAATGCGCGCAGCATGGGACGGTCGGCCGCGGGCGTCAAGGGAATCGAGCTTGCATCCGACGCCTTCATCATCGGCTTGGTGGCCATCCCCATGGAATGGGTGCCCACCGAGGACGGCGACGAAGAGAACGACGACGGCGAGCGCGGATATTGGAAGACCGCGGCCGAAGCCGAGCATCTCAAGCTGCTCACCGTCACCGAGACCGGGTACGGCAAGCGCACTCCCGTCGATGAATATCGCGTGCAGCCCGAGTCGGGCTATCCACGAAGCCAGAGCCGCGGAGGCAAGGGGCGCCGAGATATCGCCACCGGCGGACGCAACGGCCTGTCGGTCTCTGCCGTCGGTCTCTTCGACGGTGACGAGATCATGGTGATCTCACGAAGCGGGCAGCTCGTCCGCATGGCCGGCGAGACCATCCGCGAGGTCGGCCGCGGCGCCAAGGGCGTCCGTGTCGTCTCGCTCAACAACGGCGACGAAGTTATAGCCGTTGCACCCGTGGCCGAGGGTGATGCCGACGGCGAGGCCGCCACAGAAGGCAGCGAGGCCGACGCGTGACCACCAACTGGGACGAGGACATCGTGCTGGCCAACCTTGCCGACGAGCCCGCGCTCAGCGATGAGCTGGGCACCATCCTCGATCGCTTGGACGCCATGGGCGACGACGATCAAGTTCCCCACCTTGTGCTCGACTTCTCGCAAGTGTCTTATGTCAACAGCTCCAACATCGCCCAGTTGCTCCGGCTTCGACAGGCCGCCGAGCACGCCGGTCAGCAAATGCGCTTGGCCGGCGTCGGCGGCGAAGTGCTCGCCGTCATGCAAACCACCGGGCTCGATCGCGTGCTGAAGTTCTCGCCCGATACGCTTACGGCCCTAGCCAGCGTGCAGATCAACGACGCCTGAGCCATGCTCGCCGGCACATCCATCGAGATCGCCGACGAGTTCGGCCGCGTCGCGATGCTGCTGACGCTCGTCGGCGTGCTCGGCGCCGTGGCCCTGCTCCTTCGCCAGCCGCTGGTCGTCGCCTTCCTCGTCGCTGGCATCGTCGGCGGGCCAACCGTACTTGGCCTGGTCGGCTCGGGCGAAGACCTGGAAACATTCAGCAAGCTTGGCATCGCCATATTGCTGTTCTTGGTCGGGCTCAAGCTCGACATCGGCATCATCAAGGGCATGGGTCCGGTGACACTGCTGGCCGGCGTGGTGCAGGTCGTCTTCACCGCCGGTGTAGGCCTGCTGCTCGCACATTGGCAGGGCTGGTCGTGGGCAGTCAGCGGCTACGTCGCACTCGCGCTGTCTTTCTCCAGCACGATCATCATCATCAAGCTTCTCGGCGATCGACGCGAGATAGACGCGCTCCACGGTCGACTTGCCGTTGGCATCCTCATCATCCAGGACATCGTGGTCATCCTCGCGCTGATCCTGCTGCCCGCGTTGCAGATGCGCGGCCAGGACGACAGCGGCGTGGTCCACATTGCCCAGCAAGTGGGGCTCGTCCTGCTCAAGGCCGTGCTCGCCGGAGGCGCCATCGCTGCGGTCACCAAATGGGTCATACCTCACGCGGCACACCATCTCGCACGCTCGACTGAACTGCTGCTCTTGACGTCCATTGCTTGGGCCGTGGGCTTAGCCGCCGGAGCCGACGCGCTGGGGCTCAGCAAAGAAGTCGGCGCCTTCGTGGCCGGCGTCAGTCTCGCATCCACGCCGTTTCGTGAGGCGATCGGCAACCGCCTCGTACCGCTTCGAGACTTCTTGCTGGTGTTTTTCTTCATCGATCTTGGCGCCGGGCTTGAACTCAAGAGCCTGGGCGCCGTGGTATCGCCGGCGTTGGCGCTCGCCGGCTTCGTGCTCGTCGGCAAGCCCCTGGTCATCATGGTGGTCCTGGGCGTGCTGGGCTATCGAAAGCGAACCGGCTTTTATACCGGCTTTACGCTTGGGCAGATCTCCGAATTCTCGCTCATCTTGGCTGCCCTTGGCGTCTCGCTAGGCCACATCTCCGACGACGCCCTCGCGCTGATCACCCTGGTCGCGCTCATCACCATCGGATGCTCGACGTACACCATCGTGAATCTTGCGTGGCTGTACGACAAGCTCGCGCCGATCCTCGGCGTCTTCGAACGAACACAGCCCACCAGAGAGCTTACCGAAGATTCAGACTCGCCGAAGAACGTGGACATCGTTCTCGTCGGGCTTGGTCGATACGGCGGACGCATCGGTCGCCAACTGTTCGATCGGGGCCGTAACGTGTACGCGGTAGACTTCGACCCGTATGCCCTGCGCAAGTGGACCGGCCAGGGTCGCCCGGGCCGATACGGCGACGCGACCGATCCCGAACTGTGCTCCACGCTCCCGCTCGAGCATGCCTTACTCGTGGTGTGTTCGGCACCAGAGATGCGCACGAACCGCGCGATGCTCGATGCCTTGACCAAGATCGGTTACGAAGGCAAGTTTGTCGGCACGGCACACAATGAGCGCGAGTCCAAGATGCTCCGTGATCTCGGGGCCGACGTCGTCTTAGAACCCTTTGCCAATGCGGCAGATGAGGCAGCCGACAAGCTCGAATCCCTAGTTCCCCCGAAGAATGAAGCCGCAGACTCTGCATCGTCGCGCAGCTCATAGGATGGGATGAAACGGGAGAAGATCATGAAGAAGCTCGCCAAAATCCTCGCCATTGCATTGCTGCCACTCGTGGGCCTTGTTGTCCTTGCCGCCGTGTTGGCGTGGGTATGGATCGATAGCCTTGCCGAGCAGGGCGTCGAACGCGGCACCACGTATGCCTTGGACGTGCCCACCTCGCTCGAGTCGGCGGATGTGGGCTTGCTGAGCGGCGGCGTCGAACTCAGCGGGCTGCGAGTCGCAAACCCCGAAGGCTTTAACGCACCACACTTCCTTGAGCTGGACTCGACCGAGGTCAATGTGTCGCTTGGCTCGCTCACCAGCGACACGGTCGAAGTACCCTCGATCACGCTTGCCGGGATCGACCTGCGCCTCGAACGCACTGCCGACGGATCGAACTACCAAACCATCCTCGACAACCTCTCACGCTTCGAAAAGGGCGAGAAGACCGAACCCGATCCGGACGGCAAGAAGTTCGTCATCCGCACGCTGCACATTCGTGATGTCACAGTGCACGTCGACGCCGTTCCCATACAAGGCGTCATCGGCGACCTGACCAAGACCGAGCTGATCGTGCCCGAGGTCACCCTACGAGACGTCGGTTCGGGCGGCCAGCCCATGTCAGTCTCCGAACTCGCGGCGGTCATCCTCAAGACGATCCTGGCCTCGGCCGTCGAAGTGGGCGCAGGCGTCCTGCCAGAAGATGTACTCGGCGAACTGGGCGACCGTCTCGCCTCGATGCTCAACCTGGGCGACATGGGCGTGGGTGACATCGAAGGCTTGGGGCGACAAGCCGCCCAGTTGTTGGGGGCACCGGTCGACGAGGTGACCGATCAGGTCCAGGATGCCGTCGATGGAGCGAGCAAGGCCGCCGAGGACGCTGTCGAAGACGTCCAAGACGCCATCGGCGAAGAAGCCGAGCGTGCTCGCAAACGATTGGGCGGGCTGCTTGGCGGCGGGAAGCAGGATGAGCCCGCCAAGGAAGACCCGAAGGATCCGGGTTAACCGCCCGAGCCGGTTCGCGGCTGAGTCTTGAACTCACGCTGGTCGGAGAGCCGCTCGACGAGCTTTGCCGCCCCGACGTGGCCGGCCTCCTTGGCACGCCTCGCGTACGCCAGCGCCGTCGGCCGATCCCCAGCTCGATCCAGCCACACCGCCGTCTCGAACGCCAGCTCGGGGTCCTTCGGCCGGGCATCCGAGGCTGCGCGGTACAGCGTGGCAGCCTCTCCGGGCTGCTTGAGCATGCCATAGCACTCGCCGGCCAATCGCAGCACGGGCTTGGTGGTTTTGGCACCCTCGGAGAGCGAGCCTAGAACGATCACGGCCTTGCCGGCGTCGCCCATGCGGTTGAGCGCGCGAGCCTGGATGATCTTCCAGGCATCGTTCTTGGGATCGTGGTGCCGCGCTCGGCCGGCGTGCTGCAAGGCCATCTCGCTCTTGTTCTCTCGCAGGGCGATCTCGGCAAGCATGCCCCAGATCCGGGGATCATCGGGCGACGAGTGCCGAGCTCGAACCAACGCCGCCGTCGCCGGCGCGTAGTTGCCAGCCTCGAGTTCGGCCTGCCCTAGGAACAACGCATACTGCGGATTTGAAGGATCGGCCTCGTGCGCCACACGAAGGTGCCCGATGGCCTCGACCTGCAGTCGCAGGCGCGAAGCCAGCGTACCGGCAGCAAAGTGGAGCTGTGGATCGGTGCGATTGGCCAGCGTGATGGCCTGCGCAAACTGATCGTAGGCAGCCTGGTGATCGTCGACAGCCAGGTACGCCTGCGCCAGAGCAACGCGCACCTCGCGGTCGCGGTCGGCCCTTGAGGCCAACGGCTCAAGAATGGCCAGCGCCATGTCCGGCTCTCCGTCGGCGATGTATGTCGCAGCCTGCTCGAGCGCCTCGGTGATCTCCGCCGACTTCGGGGCAATGCCGGCCGCGGCGGCCGAGGCGGAGACCGGCGGCGGCTTGGCCCCCTGCCAGAAGAAGGCCAGCGCCGCGACGAGCCCGACGGATAGAAGCCCGACCGCGGCCGTGCCCACACCCAGCCCGCGCCGCTTGGCCTCTTGCGGTTCGTATCCGGGAAAGCGAGATGGAAGGCGGTCCAGGGCGAGCCTGGCCTCGTCACGCGGTGTCATCACCCAGAACTATCGGCTTCCTACACTCGCTTTTCATCCACATCCGGCCGGATAACTCCCGGCAGACCCTCGCGGCGCCCTTCTCACCATGCCCGAACTACCCAAGCAATACGACCCGAAATCCGCCGAAGCCCACGCCTGGGACCGCTGGGACCAAGCCCGAGCATTCTCGGCGGATCCCCGATCAGTCCTCAAGGGCGACCAAAAGCCCTACGCCGTAGTCATTCCACCGCCGAACGTCACCGCCCGGCTGCACCTGGGACACGCGCTGAACAACACAATCCAGGACACCCTCATCCGGGCACACCGCATGATGGGACACGAGACCCTTTGGATGCCGGGCACCGATCACGCCGGCATCGCGACCCAAACGGTCGTCGAACGCCGGCTCATGGAACAAGAGGGCAAGCGCCGGACCGACTACTCCCGAGAAGAGTTCGTCGCCCATGTCCAAGCCTTTAAGGACGACTACGAGCAGCAGATCACCGACCAACTCAAGGCCATGGGCTCATCGTGCGATTGGGCCCGCCAGCGCTTCACCATGGACGAGGTGTGTGCTCGAGCCGTACGCGAGGCCTTCTTCATCCTCTTCCGCGACGGACTGATCTATCGCGGCAAGCGATTGGTCAACTGGGATCCGGTCACCGGAACTGCGCTCGCCGACGACGAGGTCGACATGATCGAGGTCGAAGGCTCATTCACGTACCTGCGCTATCCGCTGGTGCATCCGCCCGCGAACCCCGATGATCCACAGGACACCGAGCCGGTGACGTGGAGCGAGCTTGCCGCACGCGGCTACCCCACCGAGCACGTCGAGGGTGACGACGACCAGCCCGCCTGGATCACCGTCGCCACGACGCGGCCCGAAACCTATCTGGGCGACTCGGGCGTGGCCATCAACCCCAAGGACGCACGCGCCAACGCGCTGCGCGGCCTGCGGGTCCAACTGCCAATCGTCGGCCGGATCATCCCCATCGTCGAGGACGACTACGTCGTACTTCCCGACCCCGAGAGCAGCGATGCCAAGGCGAAGATGGCCACCGGCTTCCTGAAGGTCACACCCGCCCACGATCCCAACGACTTCGAGATCGGCCGACGCCACCACCTGCCCATCATCAACGTGATGGCGCCCGACGCGAGCATCAGTGCCGAGTGGGGTTGGAACATCGAGGATCCCGACGGGGCGGTCGCAAGCCACGTCTTCATGGGGAAGAGCCGCGAGGAAGCCCGCAAGCTGGTGCACCGAGAGTTCGAGGCTCGCGGACTGCTCCAGGGCGTCAAGCCCCACCGCCACAGCGTGGGCCACAGCTATCGCAGCCACGCGGCCATCGAGCCGTACTTCACCGACCAGTGGTACGTGCGCGTCACCGACGACAGGCTCCGAGGCAGCGCCCAGCGCGCCCTGCACCGAAGCCAGCGCGAAAGCGAGGGCTACAAGCCGCGCACCGGCGTCAAGAGCGATTCGAGCATCCATTTCCATCCGGCTCGCTACGCCAAGACCTACGAGCAATGGCACGACAACCTGCGGGACTGGTGCATCAGCCGCCAGCTCTGGTGGGGGCACCAGATCCCCGTGTGGAGCAAGGCCTTTGGCACCTTCCGCAACTTCATCGGCGAGGAAGACTCCAAGCAGGATCGCCTGGTCAACCTCATGATGAGCCTGCGCGACCACGACCCCTCCACGCCCATCGTCTACCGCCTGGTCAGCGCCAGCGACATGGGCGTGCCGCTGCGAGACCCGACCGAGATCCAGGACTGCGAGGATCTGGTCTGCATGGTCTGCGTCCGCAGGCCGGGCGCGTTCGAGACCGAGAAGTACGGCACCATCGAGTTCGAGAGCCTACTCGAAGAGGCCGGCTTCGAGCGTGACCAGGACGTGCTCGACACCTGGTTCAGCAGCGCGCTCTGGCCCATGTCCACCATGGGCTGGCCCGAGCCCGCCATCGCCGGCGAAGAGTTCGACGGCCTGCTCGAGGCCTTCAACCCCACCAACGTGCTATGCACCGCCCGCGAGATCATCACCCTTTGGGTCAGCCGCATGGTGATGTTCAATCGCTACTTCCTAACCGAAGACGACGCCGAGCCCGGGACCGGCCGCGTGCCCTTCACCGACGTGTTCATCCACGCGATGATCCAGGACGGCCAAGGCCGCAAGATGAGCAAGAGCCTGGGCAACGGCGTAGACCCGATGGACATCATCGAGAGCCACGGCGCCGACGCCATGCGCTTCACGCTGGCGCACATGACCACGCACACGCAGGACGTGCGCATGCCCGTGGAGCAAGACGCCAAGACCGGCAAGAACACCAGCCCGAAGTTCGACATCGGGCGCAACGTGTGCAACAAGCTCTGGAACGCGACTCGCCTGGCCATGAGCATCCTCGAGCAGGCCGACCCGGCCGCCGCCAACGTCGACCCCGCATCGCTTGGAGTCGTCGATCGGTGGATGCTCACCCGCCTGAGCGCCGCCATCGCCGAGATGAACGAGGCGCTCGAGTCGTACAACTTCCACGCCTACGCAGAAGCCTTCTACGCGCTGTTCTGGCGAGACTTCTGCGACTGGTACCTCGAGGCCATCAAGCCCACGGTACGCCAGGACGCAGGCCAGCGAGCCGTGATGCGCGTGTCGCTGGAAGCCATCCTGCGAACGGCGCACCCCGTCATGCCGTTCATCACCGAGTCGATCGCCGAGCACTTGTCAGAGCACGCACTGCCTCACATCGAGGGCTTGACGCTCGAGCCACCTCGCCGCGGCGACGTGCTGGCCACCGCTGGCTGGCCCGTGTGCGACCAAGGCTTGACGAGCAGCGACGCGGCGGCGCTGTTCGAGCGGGCTCGCGGACTCGTGGGCGCCATCCGCGAGGTGCGCGCCAAGCACGGCGTCAAGCCCCGCCGCGCGATCACCCTGCACGCGCCCAAGGAGCTGGCCGACGCCATCGAGCCCGTGGCCGACGTCGTGCGCACGCTGGCCGAACTCGACACCATCACCACCGACATGCCCGAGGGCGATGCGGCGACCTGCGCCTACGACGGCTGGGAGCTGCGCCTGACGAACCTGGCCGATGAGGTCGATTCTGATGCCGAGCGTGACCGCCTCGAGCGGCAGATCGTCGAGCTCGACGGCTCTCGCATTACGCTCGAAACGCGCCTGGCCAATCCGGGCTACGCCGAGCGTGCACCCGCCAAGCTCGTGCAGCAGACGCGCGATCAACTCGAGCGCGTCAAGCAAGAACTCGCTACCGCGCACCAAGCCCTGGAGCGGTTGAACTGAACCGCGCTCTCCCACTGCTGCTGGCGATTCTTGCCTTCACGCTGGTCGGCTGCGTTTCGGCGCCCGGACCGGATGGCGTCGTCCGCCGAGATCCTTGGCTTGACCTCAACCAACCCGGCGAGCGCATCACCACGCGGCACTACCATATTCTGACCACCGCCCAGAACATGCCGGTTACCGATGCACTGCCGGCATTTCTCGAGGCCTCGCTGGAGCGGCACCGTCGGTTTGGCGGCACGAGCTTGGGTCGTCCGCTGCTTCCGTCACCCCCCGGGCGCATGCAGTTCTTCCTCTTCGCCAACCGCGAGCAGTGGGCACGCTTTACGCGCGCCACGATCGACCCCAGCGCCCACCCGTTGCTGGCGATCGAAGTCGGCGGCTACGCCGCGGGCGGACGCGCCGTGCTCTTCGCGTTGCCGCCCGCCTTTGATCGACTCACCCTCAAGATCGCCGCCCACGAAGGCTGGCATCAATACGTGCAACGCACTTTCAAAGAGCCGCTGCCGACCTGGGCCGACGAGATGATCGCGGTCTTGGCCGAGGGCTTCGTCGAGAACGGCCAGGGACGCTACCGCTTCGAACCGCTGCTCAACCCAGAGCGGCTCTCCCAACTCCGCGACCTCATCGACGGCGATCGCTGGCGACCGCTGGACGAATTGCTCAGCGGCGACCCAACCCAATTGCTGGGAAGCGAACCCGCACGCGCCGTGGACTACTACGCACAGCTCTGGGTGCTTGGACTCTACATGGCCGTCGACCAGACTCGCTGGATGGGCGTTCAGCGATTGCTGCGCGATGCCGCACAGGGGCGCCTGCGTCGAGAACTCGGCCGGCCGGACGAAGAAGGCGTCGGAGTTTCAGCGTTCCGTCGGTACGTCTCGACCGACGCCCGACGCACGGACGAACACTACCGGGCGTTCGCCAACGCGCTCGTCGATGAAGCATCCGCCGCGATCGCGTCGGGCTCGACACCAAGATAAGGCAGCACGGCTTCGACGATACGTCGCACAGCCGGACCGGCCACGCTAGATCCATAGAACTGGTTTCGGCGTATGGTCTGGGGTCCAGGGTCTTCGATCGTGACCATCACCACCACGCGTGGCTGCTCGAACGGTGCCCCGGCGACAAAGCTCGAAACATACTGCCGCTCGAGATAGCCGCGCGCCCCAGGTGGTCGACGCTGCCAGTCTTCATCTCGCTCCACGGCAACCTGGGCAGTGCCAGACTTGCCGAACATCGAGTACGAGAACGGCTGCTCGCTACGCATCTTATCGTCCAATTTCTTGGCGATTTCGACCATTACGGTGCGCGTCTCCATCGCCACATGGGGCGACACGGCACGGCGCGCCACCAGCCCGTCGGGCCCCGATACACCCACCGCACTCAACCGCAAGGCCGGCACCGTTCCTGCTTCGCTACCGTTGCGCGCAAACGCGCAATATGCGCGAGCGATCTGCGCCACGCTCGCCGTGACCTCTTGCCCGAATGCAATCGAGACGTGCGTGTAGTCGTTCCACCGCTGGAGCGAACGCAGTGTGCCATGCGCCACGTCGGGCAGCCCTACTCGCGGCGGCCGGCCGATGCCAAATCGTTCGAGCGCCGCGCGAAACGTCTGCGGCGTCACGCGCTGCGCCGCCGTTGCCATGCCGATGTTCGACGAGTTCACCAGCACCTCGGCCCACGTCTGCTCGCCGTTGGCACGCACGTCGCTCAGGCGCCGGCCATCGATGAACGCCACCCCACCCGGAGCGGGCTCGAAGACTTGTTCGAGGAGCGTCGGGTCGGCATCGGTCAACGCAGACCAAACGAACGCTTTGAACGTCGAGCCCGGTTCATACGCGTCCTCAACGACACGGTTTCGGGCCAGTGTCGGATCCTGCTCACGCAGCGGATCGGGCCGCACGAAGGCGAACCGCTGGAACAAATCAACGTCTCTTGGCCACTGTTCTCGAGGCAGTCTACTGTCGACCCATGGATAGGGCACGTGTTCAACCTCGCGCAGCACGTCGGCCATCGCCAGTATCTCGCCGGTCGATGGATCGAGCACGATCGCCATGCCACCTGCGGCATCCGCGTCTTCGACGGCACGGCGCAGCTCCTCGATCGCGATACGCTGGACTTCGAGGTCTACCGATAAGTGCAGCGGCGGCGCAGGCTCGGG
>JGI12109J20283_10010458_pt1 | contig 10862 bp, 6 predicted proteins | sample ElkSlonscriptome_12_FD_20283 | JGI IMG/M metagenome (IMG submission 20283) | reverse complement strand
CGGCGGGGATCGCGCAATGTGATCGGCGGCGGCGGGGTGAAGCCTGCGCGCGAACCATCCCCGCGCACAGGGCCACGGCGCACAATCTGCGAGGCGTCGGGCGTGTCGGGGAAATTCGGGTTCGTCATGGCGCGCCTGTGCGCGTATCCGCTCGATCACCGGGCGACGAGCTGACAATCGCCAGCGTCCCGAAAGAGCACAGCATCATCGGCGCGCCTTAATCGCCACACAAGCGGCACACCGGCATTGCGACATTCCGGCACGCTGCTAAGGCCCACAAGCGTGGGACAGCGCATATTTGCCAGACATTTCGCCGCTTTGAGCGCTTTGGCGCTTGCATCGGCCTGCGCCGATGGAGCCGACCCGCCGCACGCCGATCAGCAAGCAGACCCGCGCCCTACACTGCTGAGCCTCAACCCATGCCTCGATGCGATCGTGGTCGACATCGCCAGCCCTGCGCAAATCCTTGCCCTGTCGCATTACAGCTTTGGCGCGGGGGCTTCGATTGCGCCCGAACGCGCGCAAGACTTCGCAATGACAGGCGGCACAGCGGAAGAGATCATTGCAGCCGCGCCCGATATCGTGCTGGCCTCCACGTTTATCGCCCCTGCAACCCGCGCAGCGCTCACCCGCGCAGGGCTCAGGGTGGAGACTTTCGCCAGCCCGCGCAGTGTGGAGCAAAGCGCTGCGCAAATCGCCTCTTTGGGCGAAATTGTCGGTAACAGGGAAAAGGCGCGGCGGCTGGCACAGGCGATCAGCGCGCCGCTCACAGCCTCACCCCGCACCGCAGGCCCCTCGCTGCTGTTGTGGCAACCCGGCCAGATTGTAGCGGGTGAGCGCACCCTCATTGCGCAGCTCATCCGCGAGGCGGGCTTTGTCAGCCATGCCGAGACGCTGGGCCTTGCGCAGGCGGATCACATCGCGCTTGAGCAAATCCTCGCAAATCCGCCCGACGTGCTGCTGGTGGCCGGAGAAAGTGCCGGGCAGCGCCACCCTCTGCTTGAGCAATTGCAAAACACGCTGGTTGTCGATTTCGATCCCGTGCTGCTGAATTGCGGTGGCCCTACGATTGCGGCGGTGCGTGCGCAGCTGGCAGATGTTCGCACGGCCTATGAGTTTGGGCAGCCATGAACCGCGCTTCGCTGTTCTTCGCAGTTCTGCTGGCGGTGATCGTCCCGCTTTCGCTGCTGGCTGGCAGAGTGTGGATCAATCCTTTTGCAGGCACTGCCGCCGCGCCCAATGCCGCGCTGATCCTGATGGAATTGCGCTTGCCGCGCGCAGTGCTGGGCGTGGTGATCGGCGCAGGGCTGGGCGCTGCCGGGGCTGCGATGCAAGGATATTTGCGCAATCCGCTGGCCGATCCCGGCCTGTTCGGCATCGCGCCCACTGCCGCGCTTGGCGCGGTGGCGAGCTTCTGGTTCGGCGCGCTGCTTCCGCCTGCTCTTGCTGCTTTCAGCCTGCCTGCTTTCGCGCTGGCGGGCGCGGGGCTGGCCATGGCGCTGCTGGCGGTGATTGCGGGCCGATCGCTCAGCGACGGGGCCAGCGGGGCCGGCGGCGGCATTGCCCTGTTTACGCTGGCCGGGCTGATGATTGCCAGCCTTGCGGGCGCGCTCACCGCGCTTGCCATCACGCTTTCGCCCAACGCCTTTGCGCTCTCGCAAATCGTCATGTGGCTGAACGGCGCGCTGACAGACCGTTCGTGGAACGAGGTTTGGATCGCAGCGCCGCTTGTGCTGGCGGGGATCGGCACGCTGGGGCTGGCGGCGCGCAGTCTGGATGCGCTGACGTTGGGCGAAGAGGCCGCGCGTTCGATGGGCGTTGATCCGCGGCGGCTGCTGTGGCTGCTGATCGCCGGTATTGGGCTTACAGTCGGGGCAAGCGTGGCGGTGGCGGGCATTATCGGCTTTGTTGGCCTGATCGTGCCGCATCTGGTGCGCCCTTTGACAGACCGCATGCCTTCCAGCCTGCTGGTGCCAAGCGCGCTGGCGGGCGCGTGCCTTGTCGTGGCGGCGGATGCGGCGGTGCGCATTCTTCCGCTTGTCACCGAATTGCGGCTTGGCATCGCGCTATCGCTGATCGGCGCGCCGTTCTTTGTGTGGCTGCTGGTGCGTATGCGGCGCGGGGGAGTGGGATGAGGGGTGTGCTCGAAGCCGATGGCCTCAGCGTTGTGCGGGGCGGGCGCGAGGTGGTTGCGCCAGTGAGTTTCGCGCTGGAGCCGGGCACTCTCACAGCGATTTGCGGGCCTAATGGTGCCGGCAAATCAAGCCTTGTGATGGCGCTTGCCGGATTGCTTGCCCCGCACAAAGGCGCAGCGCGGCTGGGGGCTGCCGGGCTGGACGCGCTTTCGCCCAAAGCGCGCGGACAAGCGCTGGGCTACCTGCCGCAAGGCGCGGATATTGCCTGGGATGTAGCGGTTGAAAGCCTCGTGGCGCTGGGCCGCCATCCGCACGGCGATGCCGCGGGCGATCACGGGCGCACGGCCATCGCCAACGCGCTTGCCGCGTGCGAGCTGGAGCGGTTCCGACATCGCCCGGTGCGCCAGCTTTCAGGCGGAGAACGTGCGCGCGCTTTGCTGGCGCGGGTGCTGGCGGGGGAGCCGCAATGGATCCTCGCCGATGAACCGCTTGCCGCGCTCGATCTGGCGCATCAATTGCGGATGATCGCGCATCTGAAGGCGTGCGCGCGCGCTGGCCAGGGGGTTGTGATCGTGGTCCATGATCTGGCGCTGGCGATGAACCATGCAGACCGTGTGCTGGTGCTGCGCGATAGCCAGTGCCTTGCCGATGGCCCGCCCCGCGTAGCGCTATCAAGCGAGGTGATCGCGCAAGGCTGGGGCGTTTCGGCAAGCTGGCTGGGAGAACCGGGCGCGCAGGCCCTGATCAGCCACAGCGCGTAAGCGAGCGGCGTTCAGTCATTGGTGCTGCAAAGCGCGAGGGGCTGGGGGGAGCCTACCCCTCGCGCGAGAGTCTTCTTTGCAGACACCTTGTCGTGGACCCTCGACGCGACCCGAAGAGCCAGATGCAAGGTCTTGCAAAGAGGCTGGCAGGTTAACGCAAAGCCGGGCGGGCGGGACTATAGATTTTCTGTAGGGGCTAGGTGGGAGGCGCAGATTAAAACGCCTTAATGCGCGTGGCTTTACAACGCCGACAGCGCAGGTGCGCTGTGAGCCATCAGCAAACGCAAAGATGCCGGACCCCGATTGATTGAGAGGGTCCGGCATCTGGAGCGAAGGGTAAGGATCGCCCCTGTTGTCTCGCGCGTTCCGGTCCACACAGGTTTTTCAGCGCGCGAAAGAACATCGTTGCGGATCGCTCCGTGTTCGAGCGACCCGGATTTTGTGCAGAGATTACTGGGCGATGAGGCGGATTACTTTCGCCTCGCTTTTCGCGAAACGGCTCTTGCCGTAATCAGCCACCGCCAGATCGCGCGCCGGGCTGGCCGCGCTCAGCGTTTCGCGCTGGCAGCGCTTGATCGCCTGATCCATGGCAATCTTGCCGGTGGTGCGACCGCACACTTTCTCGACTGCCCTATCAATCCGCGCATCAAGAACGCGGCGGCCTTCTTCAGAACCAAGGTTGAGATCGGCATAGCTTACCGTCACCGCGCTTTGCGCTGTCACTTGCGCGCTCAACGAAGGGGCGGCGAGGGCGGCGCTGAATGCGATGGCGGCTGCGATGGTCTTGAAAGTGGTCATGTCTATTCTCCTAAAGCGGCGGGGCGGGTGCGCCCTTGGCCGCAGTGCTGGTGTGATCCCGTTTCCTGATTGTCGCCGGAAAGCGGATCCGTTTGACGCTGGCATTCCGTTTGAAATGACCCGCGCCGTCTGGATGAATTGGAGAATGACTGCCGGGCGCTTATCGCGCAGCGCACAAACACTAAGGTTTGCGTGATTTTGCCCTTATGAAAACCTTATAATGCATCTCGAATGGTGACTTTTGCCGTAAACTCGGGTGAGTTGACGCTAACAAACCCGGCCGATGGGATGCGATGACATCGCGACCGGCGGGTTTGGGGGACTAGGGGATATCAGCGTGACGCTGCGAATTTCGGAAGACGCATTTGAGAGCGCGATCGGTGATGCGGTCAAACCTGTGCGCATCGATCTGGCGCATGCGCGCGAATTTGCGCTTGGTCCGCTTGAGGTGATCCCTTCGCTGCGGCTGGTTCAGGGGCCGGGCGGCGAAGAGGTGATCGAACCCAAGGTGATGCAGGTGCTGATCGCGCTTGGCGATAATGCGGGGGCTATCCTGTCGCGCGATGATCTGATCAAGCGCTGCTGGGAAGGGCGCGTTGTCGGCGAGAGTTCGATCAACCGCGTGATCTCGCTGCTGCGCTCGGCGCTGCGATCGGCGGCGGGCGATGATGTGATGCTCGAAAACGTGCCCAAGGTGGGTTACCGGATCGTGATCTCGCCCGACTGGACCGCACCGGATGAGGAGGGGCCGGATGAGAGCCAGCCCGCCACGGCTTCAACCAGCGCAAACACAGCCTCGCCCGTTCTGCAAAGATGGCAACCGGGCACGCTTGGCCTTGCCGCCATGGTGTTAGCGCTGATCGCAGTCATTGGCCTTGCCACGGCTCTGTGGCCATCATCGCGCGAAACGCCGATCAAAACGCTCACAATCGTGATGCTCCCGCTCACTGTCGATGAACGCGTCGATCCGCTTTATGCGCGCGGGCTCGAAGCGGAATTGCGGTCCCAGCTTGCCCGCGTCAGCGAACTCGAAGTCACCAGCAGCGATAGCGCGCGTCAATTGTCTGCCGAGGGGATGAGCGCAGACGAGGTCAGCCGCCGGCTCGGCGCTGATTATGCATGGACCGGCAGCCTTGAAGTCGAGGCAGACCGCGTGGTGCTGACCGCCAGCCTGATCGAGGCATCGAGCAACCAGCAAACCTACAGCGAAACCTTCTCAAGCGCGCCCGGCAACGCGCAAACCCTGCCGCTGCGCAGCGCGCGCGCAGTCAGCTCGGCGCTGGGTCGCCCGGTGGCATCGCGCATGCCCGCTGTGGCGGTTTCGGCGAGCGATTACCGGCTCTATCTGACAGCGCTTGGCCTTATCAAAGGGCGCGGCAACGAACAGCGTATCGCCGCGCATGAAATCCTGACACAGGTGACCAGCCGCAACCCCGAATTCGCCGATGGCTGGGCCGGGCTGGCCAAGGCCACCTATCTTTACCCGCCTCGCACCTACGACCGCGCCGAGATCGAAGCGCAGCGCACAAAAGCGGGCGAGATTGCCGATATCGCGCTGGGGCTTGATGAAGATGCGGTGGACGCGATCAAGGTGAAGGGGATGCTGGACAGCACGCCGCGCGACGAACGCATCGCCCTGTTAAAGCGCGCCACAAGCCTTGATCCCGGCGATAGCGAGGCATGGTTCTGGCGCAGCATCATCCAGAAAGAATTTCTTCTGGTTGCAGGCAATCCGGTCAAGAGCGCGAGGCACATGGTGGATATAGATCCGCTCTGGCCGGCCAGTTGGCGCGTGCCTGATCTGGCAGCGCAGCACGGGCAGGCAGACCTTGCCCTTGAGCTGGAGGAAACGATCGCGGCGGCGGCCGTTACGCCGTCGCAAAAGCTGCAAAGCCGCGCACGCACGGCCATGTTGCAAGGCGATCTTTCGGGCTTTTTGGAGATTTCCGGCGAAGCGGCGCGCACCGCCACGGCGGCAGAGCGGCGATATGGCATCAGCCTGCAGACACGCACGATTGCGCTGTTGCTTGGTCTGCCTGGCGATAAGGGGCCAAGGCTGCCGCGGGGGATGTCGGGGCCGGTGATTGATGCGGTGGTGGCAGACCGGCTGCCTTCGAAAGGCGCGTTTGCCGCATCCGGCTTTGGTGGCGCTGCATTCTGGGATAATCCGATGCTGGTCGAATTGTCGCCGCCGCTATTCGTGCGCGAAGGGCGTGAGGCGGAGCTGGCCGAATATTACGATGCACGCTTCAAGACCGGGGCCGATTATCTCGCCTATGCGCGCCAGCAAAATGCCGAGGCGCAGATTATCCCCTCGCTTTCCCCCTATCTGGCGCTGGCTTTTCGCAAGCTGGGGCGCGAGGCGGAGGCGGATTGGCACATCGCCCGCACGCGCGAGCAGGTGGAGCGCTGGCGCAAATCGGATACGCGCTATGTGGACAAGGTGATGTTTGAGCTGTCGCTGGCAGCGTTGGACAATGATCTCGATCGCGCCGCGGGCCTGACGGCGCAGCTTGAGGATTATGCCTGGCCCTATTCCATGGTGCATGTGCGCCCCAGCAGCCTGTTTCTGCTGCGCGAAAACCCGCTGTTTGATCGTTTGCGCAAAGATCCACGGATAGAGGCTTTTCTCGCCCCCATCCGCGCCAACCTCGCCAAGGAACGCGCCGAGGTGATGGCGCTGGGCGGCGTTGGGGGCGCTGGCTGAAGGGGCCAGTGCCGCGAAAGGCCCGCATAAGATTGGCAAATTATTCCGTTTTGCGGTCAAGCGCACGCACCCAAACCCAAACCCAAACCCAAGCCCGCCCGTGCCATTCAATCAGCGCCGGAACCCGGCGCCTCGCAAGGGGCAGGATGGGCGCGCGGCTTCGCGCAATTAGTGCCCTGGCCAAATGGGTCATCGCCGAGTGGGTCGATGCATTTGCCTCTGTCTTTCAATTTGAAGCCTTGCAGAGCTGCCACCGAGGCAAGCCGTTTTTTCGGAAATGCACAGGCGCGTATGCCGATATCGTCTATTCCGCCGGTCTGGGGATCGATCACGCGATACGATACGACAAGGCCCGAGCGCACAGTCACACCCGGCACACCGATTGACGTCCAGATCGAGTTGTTGTTGATTACCGTTCCGCCCGACTTGTTCACTGCAAGGCGCAGAATTCGCAGCGATTGTTCATCAGCGATGCCATCATAGACGCCGGCGATACGCTCGGCCATTTCGAGCAGACTTGGTCCGTTATCCTTGCCCGGAGCGGTAAATAGTCCGGCCGCATCCTTGAGAGCCTTCACCTTGGGGGCAAGCTTCTTGGCATTCGCAGTCTCGCCTTTTGCGCAGGCCTTTTCGGACGCGGTGAGAGCGAAAACGATATTGTTCAGCCTGATCGTGAATTGCGGCGCGGTGGCCGGCTTGGCAATTTCAGACCAGATTTTGAACGCAATCGGTTTTGGCGGATTGCTGTTATCTTGCACTTTTTTATGTCGGGCCAGAAGGGCGCTGACCAGAATATCGCTTTCAACGCTGATGGGAGCGTTCTTGATCTCCGTGTCAGAACGCATCAGGCCGAGAAAATCGGAAAACGCAAATTTGAACTTAGCAGTTTTCTCGGTGCTTTCGGGAGTAATATCTTCAAAAGTTGATGCCTCTTTCGCCGGATTGAAACGGTTCTCGAGCGCCGCATCGCGGAACCCGTTCTGATCGAGTGTCGCTTCGAGTTCGGGCTTTGACCAGCGGCATAGCTGCATTTCGGGCAGGGTCAGAAATTCGACCGTTTTCTCGCGCAGCGTGTTCACTCGATCAATCACCCGGCTGCGCGGCGAAAGGTCAACCTTGGTCTTGTCGGTCACCACAAGGTAGGTTTTGCCTTTCTCAAGCTCGCCCAAAATTGCGTCAGCGGGCTTTCGCATCAGCAAGGTTGCGAGAATGAAAGCCTCCGTGCTTCCCGCGCCATCGCCAAAAGTCGTCTTGCCGGCCGAGGCCGTGAGACCCAGATATGCAAGCAGCGTATCGGTTTCTGCATCGCCTCCTCCATCCTCGGCGCTGTCATCTTGCGCCAGCGCGGGTGCTGCGATCGGGCCAAGCCCGAGGCCAAGAGCTGCGCTCATCGCTGCGCCCATTACTGCAGCGGTAAAAATTCTCCGTTTCATTGTCAGTCCCCCGATTAACCCGCCCAAGATTGCCGCTCGATCAGGCGGCACGCCACTTCAGTTTTTGTGCAGTCGGCGATTTCATCGGGCCTGAGAAACCAACCGTGCACCCGCCCGTTGAATGTCCACAGGCGCGGGGCCATTTCAAAGCTAGCGGCAATTGCCCATCCACACCCACCGCTTGACGCAATCGAACGTTTCGGGAACAAACCTTACATCATGGCTCTCACCAAAATTTCCGTGCGCGGTGCGCGTGAACACAATCTCAAAGGCGTTGATATCGATCTGCCGCGCGATAGCCTGATCGTGGTGACGGGGCTTTCAGGCTCGGGCAAATCCAGCCTCGCATTTGATACCATCTATGCCGAAGGCCAGCGGCGCTATGTCGAGAGCCTCAGCGCCTATGCGCGCCAGTTTCTTGAAATGATGCAAAAGCCCGATGTGGAGCACATCGATGGCCTCAGCCCTGCGATCAGCATCGAACAGAAGACAACCAGCCGCAATCCGCGCTCTACGGTGGCGACGGTTACCGAGATTTACGATTACATGCGCCTTCTGTGGGCGCGGGTGGGCGTGCCCTATTCGCCTGCCACGGGAAAGCCGATTTCCGCGCAGACCGTCTCCCAGATGGTGGATAGGGTGATGGAACTGCCCGAAGGCACGCGGGCCTATTTGCTGGCGCCCGTGGTGCGCGGGCGCAAGGGTGAATATCGCCGCGAAATGGCCGAATGGCAAAAGGCCGGGTTTACCCGCGTGCGCATTGATGGCGAATTGTATCCGATCGAGGAAGCGCCCGCGCTCGACAAGAAGTTCAAGCACGATATCGAAGTCGTGGTCGATCGCCTCGCGGTGAAAGAAGGGCTGGAGACCAGGCTGGCGGATTCGTTTGAAACCGCGCTGAAACTTGCTGATGGCTTGGCTTATGTGGACCTCGCCGATGGCGTGGTGCCGGGGCGCGAGGATGAGGCTGATAGCGGCGGCGCCATGAAAGGCGCAGGGCTTGCTGCCAATCGCATCGTGTTCTCCGAGAAATTCGCCTGCCCCGTCTCCGGTTTTACTATCGAAGAGATCGAACCGCGCCTGTTCTCGTTCAACTCACCGCAGGGCGCGTGTGCGGCGTGTGACGGGATCGGCGAAAAGCAGCTGTTTGATGAACAATTGGTGGTGCCCAACGAAGCGCTCAGCCTCAAACAGGGGGCGGTGGTGCCGTGGGCCAAATCAAACCCGCCATCGCCTTATTACATGCAGGTGCTCGCTTCGCTGGCCAAGGCGTATGATTTTGATCTCAAAACGCCGTGGCGCGATCTGGAGCCGGATCAAAAGCTGATCATCCTGCATGGCACAGGCGGCATGCCGGTGGCGCTCACTTTCAAGGACGGGCGCAAGCAATATACGGTCAACAAGGCGTTTGAAGGCGTAATCGGCAACCTCAACCGCCGTCTCGCGCAGACCGAGAGCGCGTGGATGCAGGAGGAATTGTCAAAATTCCAGACCGCGCAGCCTTGCGAGGTGTGCGGGGGCAAGCGGCTCAATGAAAAGTCTCTGGCGGTAAAAATCCCCTCGGCGAGCGGCCCCACCGATATCGCCGAGCCGACCAAGATGAGCGTATCGGATGCGCGCAAATGGTTTCTCGATCTCGATGCGCACCTCAGCGATCAGCAAAGCCAGATCGCAGCGCCGATCCTCAAAGAGATCAATGAACGGCTGGGCTTTCTCGATAATGTCGGGCTCGATTACCTCAACCTTGATCGCACCAGCGGCACGCTTTCAGGCGGGGAGAGCCAGCGCATCCGGCTCGCCAGCCAGATCGGCAGCGGGCTTTCGGGCGTGCTCTATGTGCTCGATGAGCCGAGCATCGGCTTGCACCAGCGCGACAATGATCGTCTGCTTGAAACGCTGAAGCGGCTGCGCGATCTGGGCAATACGGTGATCGTCGTTGAACACGATGAAGACGCGATCCGCACGGCAGACCATATCGTCGATCTTGGCCCTGGCGCAGGCGTGCGCGGGGGCGAGGTGGTGGCGCAAGGCACGCTCAAGCAGATCCTGCGCTCGAAAAAGTCGCTCACCGCCGATTACCTCACCGGCAGGCGCGAAATCGCTGTCCCGGCCAAGCGGCGCCCGGGCAATGGCCATTCGCTCACCGTCCACGGCGCAAGCGCCAACAACCTGCGCGGCGTCTCCGCATCGATCCCGCTCGGCACCTTCACCTGCATCACCGGCGTCTCCGGCTCGGGCAAATCCTCGTTCACCATCGACACGCTCTATGCCGTCGCCGCCCGCACGCTTAACGGCGCGCGCGTCATCGCGGGCAAGCATGACAAGGTGACCGGCCTTGAATATTGCGACAAGGTGATCGAGATCGACCAGTCGCCCATCGGCCGCACCCCGCGCTCCAACCCCGCCACCTATACCGGCGCCTTCACCCAGATCCGCGACTGGTTTGCCGGTATGCCCGAAAGCAAAGCGCGCGGTTACAAGCCGGGCCGCTTCAGCTTCAACGTGAAGGGCGGGCGGTGCGAAGCGTGCCAGGGCGATGGCGTGATCAAGATCGAGATGCACTTCCTCCCCGACGTTTACGTCACCTGCGAGGAATGCGGCGGCAAACGCTACAACCGCGAAACGCTGGAAGTGAAGTTCAAGGGCCATTCCATCGCCGACGTGCTCGACATGACGATTGAGGATGCGGAAAGCTTCTTCAAGGCCGTCCCCCCCATCCGTGACAAGATGCGGATGCTGAACGAGGTGGGCCTCGGCTATGTCAAGGTGGGCCAGCAGGCGACGACACTGTCCGGCGGCGAGGCGCAGCGGGTGAAACTGGCGAAGGAGCTGGCCAAGCGATCAACCGGGCAGACGCTCTACATCCTCGATGAACCGACGACGGGCCTGCATTTCGAAGACGTGCGCAAACTATTGGAAGTGCTGCACCGTCTGGTGGAGCAGGGCAACAGCGTGGTGGTGATCGAGCACAATCTCGACGTGATCAAAACCGCCGACTGGATCGTGGACCTCGGCCCCGAAGGCGGCG
>JGI12109J20283_10201035_pt1 | contig 10869 bp, 9 predicted proteins | sample ElkSlonscriptome_12_FD_20283 | JGI IMG/M metagenome (IMG submission 20283) | reverse complement strand
ACATCATGTAGCCGAAGACGAAGGCGCACACGCCGATCAGTACGCCGATCTCGGGCACGCCCAGCGTCGCCGAAAGCACCTTGGTCAAGCCGACGACGATCAGCACCACGAAGGTCAGCAACAAGAGCGACAGGAATCCGAAGAAGAGCGCGAAGCCCGGGCTGTCGTAGCGCGTACCCATCCACTGCGCCATGCTCAGGGCCTTGACCGATTCGCCGTGGCGGCGGAAGCCCTTGGTCAGGATCACGAGCGACGTCAGCGCCGCCGCGGGAATGGCGATCGCGTAGCTGATCACCGCGCTCACGCCGAAGAGGGCGACGAATCCGGGATTGATGATGAAGGTCGCCGCGCTGGTCATCGAGGCGGCCAGCGCCAGCCCCACCGCCACCGGCGAGAAGGCGAAGCTGCCGAGTGCGTAGTCGGAGATGTCCTTGTTGCCGCGCGCACCACGCACGACGATGAACAGGATCAGGGCCGCGTAGGCGCCGATCAGGATCCATCCGACGGTGGCGTTGCTACCCACGCGTGACTCCGATCACCAGCGGAAGGCGGCGCAGGCGAAGGCGAGTCCGCCGCCCGAACCCATGAAGACGACCAGATCTCCGGGCTTCACCCGACCGGCTGCGTCGGCCTCGGCCAGGACCATTGGGATGCACGCCGACCCGGTGTAACCGTAGCGATCCATCACCGTGTGCGTGCGCTCCATCGGCAACCCGAGTCGGTCCATCGTCTCCCGGATCGAGTTGATGTTGATCTGCGTGATCGCGATCAACGCGATGTCCTGCACCGAGTGGCCGGCGGCCTCGACCGTCTCGGTGATCATCCGTGTCCAGGTGTCCGGATTGACCTCGGGCGGAAACTTCTTCACGAACTTGAGCCGCTGGTCGCCGCGCGCGACGCCCTCGGGCGTGACGGGAATTTTGGAGCCGCCGGCGTAGATGCCCATCCAGTCGTGATATTGGCCTTCGCTGTGCAGACGCGAGGCGAGGAAGCCACGGTCCTCTTCGGTCGATTCGAGGAGGACGCCCGCCGCACCATCGGCGAAGAGGGTCACGGTCTTCTTGTCGTCCAGATCCAGGTAGCGGCTCATCGCGTAGGCGCCGATCACCAGCACGCGGTCGTAGTTCTCGTCGGCGCGGATGTACTTCGCGCCCATGTCGAGAGCGGTGACGAAGCCCGCGCAGGCCGTGTTCACGTCGAAAGACCCCGCGCCCGTAGCGCCCAGCCGATGCTGCACGACGACCGCGGTCGACGGCGAGACGTACTCGGGCGTATCGGTCGCGACGATGATCAGGTCGAGCTGGTCGGGCGTGACGCCCGCCTTCTCCAGGATCGCCCGGGCGGCCCGCTCGACCAGGTCGGCCACGCTCTCGCCTTCGGAAAGCCAACGCCGCTCGCGGATCGTGAGATTCGTCTCGAGCCACTCGCTGACGTTCTCGCCGAGCCGCTCGTCGAACCACGCGTTCGGCACGACTCGATCCGGCGCGGCCATGCCGGTCGCCGTGATGCGCGCGTTGCGACTCACGAGATCAGACCCCCGTCGACGCTCAACACGGTGCCGTTCACGAAGCTCGCCTCGTCGGACGCCAGGAAGCAGTAGGCGTCGGCGATCTCCGACGGTTTGCCGATGCGGCCGAGGGGTGCACGCTCCGCCATCATCGCCTTCACCTTTTCGGGCATGGCCTCGACCATTTCCGTCGCGATGAAGCCGGGAGCCACGGCATTCACGCGCACCCCTTTTCGACCCAACTCACGCGCCCAGACCTTCGTCATGCCGATCACGCCGGCCTTGGTGGCCACGTAGTTGGTCTGACCGAAGTTCCCGTAGAGCGCGACGACCGACGCGGTGTTCACGATCGCGCCGCGGCCGGCCTCCACCATGACCCGGCCGACGGCGCGACCACAGTGGAAGACGCCCTTGAGATTCACGTCGACCACCTGGTCGAAGGCGTCGTCCTCCATCTTCAACAGAGTGGCATCGCGGGTGATGCCCGCATTGTTCACGAGCACGTCGATGCGCGTGAAACGGTCGAGTGTGGCCGCCGTCGCGGCGTCGACGGAAGCCGTGTCGGCCACGTCGACCTCGCGGAACTCGGCGATCATGCCGATTTCGGTGAGTTCGTCGACGAGCTGCTGACCGCGCTTTGCGTCGCGATCCCACAGGGAGAGCACGGCACCTTCTTTGGCGAACTTCTCGGCGGCCGCCCGGCCCAGCCCGGCACTCGCGCCGGTGATGATGCAGACCTTCTCCTTGAGTCGACTCACGATCGTTCTCCCGTTTCGCCGGAAGGCGCACTCGATTCCGTTCGCGTGTCCGCGTCGATGCGCTGCTTCCAGTCGGATTCCCACGTCTGTTGCCAGTCGGCCAGGAAGTCGCCGAGCTGCTGGATCATCTGCGCGTAGAAGTCTTCCATCTCGGCCACGCGGGTCGCGAAGTAGGGCGCGTCGTCGGTGTCGACGCGATCGCGATAGCGGCGGGCAAGATCGAGATTGCTGCGCAGGAGGGCCGCGTGATTCGAGAAGGCGCGGCCGAAGATGAAGGGATGGGCGCGGTAGTAGTCGCGCCGGCTGCCGGGGACCCACTGCTTCTCGACCAGACCGGCTTCGCGTAACCGTCGCATGACCTGACTGACGGGGCCCTTACTGACCTGCAGGCGCTCGGTGATCTCGTCGAGGCTCAACGGACCCGGATCGGAGAGCAACAGGCCGACCACGTGGCCCATCAGACGGGGCAACCCGAACTGGGTGTAAGCCTCCCCGAAATCCTGGATGAACTCGCTGCGTGTCGCGTCGTCGGCCATGCGCCTTCGCCGTACTTTCGTGCCGAGGTCCCTTTACATTTGAAACGATCCAAACATAAAGAACGCCCGAAGGCAAGTTTCGAATCCGTGATCCGGGACCCGTCCGGGAAGACCGGGAAATGGCGAGGAATCAGCGCCCGCGACCGCGCCGGTCGAAATGGAAGCCGAGAGCGGCCGAGGCGATCATCGCGAGAATCACCGAAGCGGCGAAGACCCACAATCCGGGCATCGGCTTCACCGAGATCTGTGCGAAGGAGGAGTCGACACGCACGATCACGACCATCAGGGCCACCACGAAGACGTCCCCCATCGACCATTGACCGAGGTTCTTGACCCAGCGCAGGGCAGTCGCGCGTTTGCCGTCGAAACGTCCGATCATCACGAAGCCCAGCGCCAGATATTTCCCGATCGGGAAGACCAACGTGAAGGCGACGATGATCAGCGCCAGACCTGTCTGTCCGTCGTTCCAGAGAGCCTCGATCGTGGTGAGCAGCCGGTAGGGATCGACGTCGTCCTTGCCCAGCCCGAGAACCTCGACGCGGCGGATGATCTGGGTCACGTCCATGAACAGGCTGGTCACGTAGAGGATCAGCGAAACCGGTAGGACGATCGAGGCCAGCACGAACGCGACGGATCGCGTCTTCGGTGCTATCGTGCCGTCGACCTCGACCGGAGTCGTGTCCTCATGACCGCTTTTTCCGTGCATCGTGGCATTCCCCTGCGTGATCTGACGACGCTCGGCGTCGGTGGACCCGTGCACGCACTCGTGCAGGTGCACGAGGCCGCGGCCGTCCCCCGGGCGATCGAACTCGCGCGCGACGAGTCGAAGGACGTCGTCGTGCTCGGCGGAGGCAGCAACGTCATCGCCTCCGACCACGGTCTCGACGCCGTGGTCCTGCAGATCGACGACGACCATCTCTCCGCCGATCTCACCACCGGACGCGTTCACGTCGCATCAGGTTACGACTGGGACGCCCTCGTCGCCTGGACCGTCTCCCACGGCCTTGCCGGGCTCGAATGCCTCAGCGGCATCCCCGGCCGGACCGGCGCCGCGCCGATCCAGAACATCGGCGCCTACGGCCAGGAAATCGGCGACGTCGTCGAGACTGTTCACGCCGTCGATCTGCGAGACGGCAAGACCGTCGATTTCGGCGCCCACGACTGCCACTTCGGCTACCGCTCGAGCCGCTTCAAGTACGAGTGGATCGGTCGCTACGTCGTGACCGGGCTCACGCTCGCCCTGCAACCCGATGGCGCGCCGACGATCCGCTACGCCGAACTCGAACGCCGCCTCGACGACGGTGGGGTTCCCCGCACGCTCGAGAACGTGCGGGACATGGTTCTGACCATCCGGCGGGCGAAGTCCATGGTGATCGATCCCGACGACGAGAACCATCGCAGCGCGGGATCCTTCTTCACGAACCCGATCGTGGACGACGAAACCCTGAATGCCGTACGCCGCGTGGCTCGGGCCAAGGACCCGGACGGCAAGATGCCCACCTGGCCGGTCTCGCTCGGTGAGACCAAGATCGCCGCCGCCTGGTTGATCGAGCACAGCGGTTTCACGAAGGGCCACGAGGCCGGAGCGGCCGGATTGTCGACCCACCACGTGCTCGCCCTGGTGAACCGCGGCGGCGCGCGGGCCCAGGACCTGATCGATCTCGCGCGAGAGATCCAGGACGGCGTCCACGCGACCTTCGGCGTACGTCTGCGCCCCGAACCGATCCCGCTCGGCTTCGCAGCGGGCGAGATCGACGACCTCTGGTTCTGATCCACCGAATTCTTCGCAAACATGGAGTTCCACGACCGGAGGGGCTATTCTCCACGGCTGTTCGTGATCTCGCCATCCCCCCGGCTTGCATCGCTCACTCGGGAGAGAACCCATGACCAAGACCTTGGCCGTCGCTTGCGCGTTCGCGATTGCGTTCAGTGCGGCAACCCCCGCTTTCGCGGAACCGGACGCTGACATCGAAACCCCCACCATGAGTTTCGGAACCTGGGGCTTCGACCCAGACCTGCTCTCACCCGAGATCGAGCCGGGCGACGACTTCTTCGCCTTCGCGAACAAGAAGTGGATCGACGCCAATCCGCTGCCGGCGGAGTACTCGCGCTTCGGTGCCTTCAACCTGTTGCGTGAGAAGTCGACCGCAGACGTGAAGGCGCTGATCGACGAACTGGTCGCCCGGAGCGACGGCTTGACTGGCAACGAAAAGCGCATCGTCGACGCCTACCAGGCCTACCTCGACACCGACGCGATCGATGCGGCCGGACTGACGCCGGCCAGGCCCTACCTGGACGCGATCGGTGATGCGAACTCTCTCGAGGACCTCGCCACGCTCTGGGGCACCGCGGACTACAGCTCGCCCTTCGGCGGCTACGTGAGCGTCGATGCCAAGGAGCCGACACGCTACTCCGTCTACGTCGGGTCGCGCGGTCTGGGCCTGCCTGACCGCAGCTACTACATCGACGACAGCGAGAAAGGCGTGGAGGTCCAGGCGAAGTACCGTGACTACCTCGCCTTCCTCCTGGGTGAAGCCGGCTACGACGACGACGACGCCATGGCCCGCGCCATCTACGACTTCGAGGACCAGATCGCACGCACCGTGAGTTGGGATCGCACCGTGCGTCGTAACCGCGACCTCACCTACAACCGAGTCACGCCCCAAGAGCTGATCGCCATGGCCGGTGAGTTCCCCCTGGCGATCATGCTGACCGCACAAGGCGTCGACGGCACCGATCGATTCATCGTGTCCGACCTCCCTCCCACGGCCGAGCGCGCCGAAGAGCTCGACCTGTCGCCCGAGACGATCGACAAGATCGGCGGCGGCACGCCCGCGATGCTGGCATTGCTCGCCCAGACCCCGGTCGACATCCTGCAGGCGTGGACGACGAAGGAATTCCTCGGCGACCATGCATCGGTCCTGCCTTCCCGCTTCGACCAGGCTCAGTTCGAGTTCTACGGACGCACGCTTTCCGGCACCCAGGAACAGCGGCCGCGTTGGAAGCGCGCGATCGGCGCGACCGAGGGAATGCTCGGCGAACTCGTCGGCGCCTCCTACGTCGAACGCTATTTCCCGCCTGCGAACAAGGCCGCGATGGACGACCTCGTGGCCAACCTGCGGATCGCGCTCGGCCAGAGCATCGACGAAATCGACTGGATGGGTGACGACACGAAGGAAGAAGCCCACGCCAAGCTGCAGGCCTTCGATCCCAAGATCGGCTACCGCGACAACCTCGAGACCTACGACTCGCTCACGATCAGCGCGGGTGCGGCCCTGCAGAACTCGATGGCCTCGTCACGCTGGCGTCGTGACGACAACCTGTCGAAGCTCGGCCAACCGATCGATCGCACCGAGTGGGGCATGTTGCCGCAGACGGTGAACGCCTACTACAGCTCGACCAAGAACGAGATCGTCTTCCCGGCCGGTATCCTGCAGCCGCCCTTCTTCGGCGCAAAGGCCGATCCCGCGGTCAACTACGGCGGCATCGGCGCGGTGATCGGTCACGAGATGGGCCATGGATTCGACGACCAGGGGAGCAAGTCCGACGGCACCGGCATGCTGCGCAACTGGTGGACCGACGCCGACCGCGAGGCCTTCGACGCTCTCTGCGATCGCCTCGTCGAGCAGTACGACGCCTTCTGCCCGCTCGACGACGGCGAGACCTGCGTCAATGGTCGCTTCACCCTCGGTGAGAACATCGGCGACGTGGGCGGCCTGAACCTCGCCTATCGCGCCTACAAGCTCTCGCTCGAAGGCAAAGAAGCCCCGGTGATCGACGGTCTGACCGGCGACCAGCGCTTCTTCCTGGCCTGGGCGCAAGTCTGGCGTTCGCAGCAGCGCGAGGACAACGCGCGTCGTCGCCTACGGACCGATCCGCACAGCCCCGAACAGTACCGTGTGAACGGCGTCGTGCGTCAGATGGACGCGTGGTACGCCGCCTTCGACGTCGAGCCCGACGACGATCTCTACCTGCCGGCCGAGGAGCGAGTCACGATCTGGTAGTCGTTTCCACGCACGAGACACGAAGAAGGCGCCCCGTCGTACGGCGGGGCGCCTTCATGTTTCCGATCCGGAATGCGCGCGTCAGGGACCGCACACCTCGCCGTAGGCCGACGCAAAGCGTCCGACGTCGGCGAGGTTCAGGAAACCATCGGCCACGAAGTCCGAGCGCCCGGCAACACCCGCGGACCAGTCCAGGGCGAACTCTCCGACATCGGAGAGATCGACACGACGGCTTGCGTCGTAGTCCGGGCTGATGATCTGCACGGCCACCGGCGCTCCGACGAGCATCAATCCGGAGACGAACACGCGGATCTCATTGGAGTACCCACCACCGGCCAGGGCGCCGGTGAAGGTCGTAGCGCCCGTCGCATCCGTGTCGTGGTCGGCGATCGCACCGCCGGCACACATCCGCAGCGAGCCGTCGCCCGGATCGTCGATCCAGACGTCCTGCCGGGGCAGGCCCACGACGGGAGATCCGTTGAGGTCGAGGACGACCACCGTGAGCGTGGCACCCAGGTCTTCGAGCACGTCCCCGTTGCCGGCGGGCGTGATCACGACGGTCACGGGAAACGACGGACCCGTCACATTGCTCAGGACGGGGTCGATCCCGAACCCTGCCTCGGCAGGCACCCAGAGCAGCGTGATCGGAATCAAAGCGAACATGAGAACACGAATCATTCCAGCCTCCTCGTTCGATGAAGGCAGTCCAGCAGCCCCGGGATCATATCACGGACGCTGCGGACCTACGAAACGTGTCTCCGCGCACTCAGTGATCGACGATGTCGCCCTCGCTGAACAAGAACTGCTTCAAGAACTTCTCGAAGGTCTCGTCGTTGCGACGCATCCATTCCAGAGCCATTGCCGCGTGTTCCATCTCCTCGCGCATGTTGTGCAGGAGGATCGCCTTGAGCGCTTCGTCATCGCAGTCGTCGGCGCGTTGACGGTACCAGTCGACGGCCTCGAGCTCTTCCATGACGGACACGATGGCCTGGTGGAAGTGGATCGTCTCCTTGCTGAGGCGTTCCCGGGGTGCGTGGAGTTCCTGACTGCTTCCGGCCATGTCGGCTTTCCTTTCGTGGTGTGGATCAGTAGGCGACGAGCTCACGGTAGACCTCACCGTAGCGCTCCGCGCGATCGCCCCAACCGAATCGACGTTCCATGCCGCGTTCGACCGCGGCGGCCCAGGCACCGGGCGTCTCCCAGAGATCGAGCGCGTGCTCCATCGCACCGCGTAGCGACACGCCACTGTACTCGTCGAAGACGAATCCGTGGCCCTTGCCGTCACTCACGTCCTGGACCGTGTCGGCGAGACCGCCCGTCTTGTGGACGAGCGGAAGAGTCCCGTACCGCTGGCTGTACATCTGGTTCAACCCGCAGGGTTCGTAGAGCGAGGGCATGAGGAAGACGTCGGAGCCACCTTCGATGTGATGTGCGAGCGGCTCGTCGTAGCCGTGACGATAGGCGACCCGACTCGGGAAACGCTCGGCAAGATCTCGGAAGAACTCCTCGTAGCGCGCTTCGCCACTTCCCAGCACCACCAACCGTGCAGGACGCTCACTCAGGAAATCGGCCATGACCTCCGCCATGATGTCGATCCCCTTCTGCGAGGTCAGACGCGCGATCAAACCGAAGAGCAGCGTCTTGGGGTCTTCAGGAAGTCCGACCCGCTGGAGCAGCTCCAACTTGTTGCGCTCTCGCCGCCAGACGTCGCGCGGACCGAAACGCACGGGGAGCATGCGATCTCCCGCCGGATCCCACTCGGTCTCGTCGATTCCGTTGAGGATCCCGACGATGTCTCCCCCTCGCGAACGCAGCAGCCCGTCGAGGCCGTGCCCGTAGCGTTCGGTCTGGATCTCCTCGGCGTATGTGGGACTGACCGTCGTGATGCGGTCGACCGTGGCCAGACCGGTCTTCAGCCAGTTGATCCCACCACCCGACAGCTCGACCGGATCGAAGACGTCGCTCATGTCCGTCAGATCGAGATCATTGAGCACGTGCGCGGCGAAGCCTCCCTGGTAGCCCAGGTTGTGGATGGTCATCACCGACTTCGTCTCGGCGAAGAGCTGATCCCAGCCGTATCGGCGCTTCAACAACACCGGCAGCAAGGCCGTGGTCCAGTCGTTCAAGTGCAGAATGCGAGGCGCCCATTGCAGTCGCTGCAAGCTCTCGATCACCGCGCGCTGGAAGAAGAACCAGCGCACCGGCTCGTCGTCATGATCGGTGTAGACCTGACCTTCGCGCTCGTAGAGCGGTGCGCACTGGACCAGGTAGAGGCGCGGCGTGCCAGGACGACCGTCGTGGCGTTGCTCGAAGAGGTTGAAAGAGAGAAAGCGCCCGTTCAGGGTCATCTCGACCTGCTGCGCGCTCTCCACCGGGACGAGGTCCATCCCGCGCTCGGCGATACGATCGTAGAGCGGCAGGAAGACGCGGACGTCGTGGCCGAGCGCCGCGAGTTCCGGCGGAAGAGAGCCCGACACGTCGGCGAGCCCCCCGACCTTGGCCAGAGGTGTGAGCTCGGGCGTGACGAAAGCGATGTTGAGACCCTGGAACACCCGATCAACCTCCCTGGCGTGATCCCACGAAGACCACGGTGCTGAGCGGCGGCATGTCGAAGACGATCGACGCGGGCCGCCCGTGTGACTCCCGACCCGAGGCCTGGAAGCTCTCCCCGCCGATGCTGTGCCCACCACCGAAGTCCGGATCAGCCGAATTCACGGCGAGCTTCCATCCTCCCTCGAAGGGAAGACCGAGGTGCAGGCCCTCCCACCGCATCGGCGTGAAGTTCACGACCACCGCCGCGCAGCGGGACCAGTCCTCGCTCCAGCGCAGGTAGCTGATCACGCTGCGATCGGCATCGTTGCAGTCGATCCACTCGAAGCCGTCACTCCCGAAGTCGCGCTCGTGCAGTGCCGGCTCGTCGATGTGGAGGCGATTCAGTCGCCGCACGAGTTCCTTCGTGCCGCGATGGAGATCGTCTTCGAGAAGGTGCCACTCGAGCGATCCCTCGTGGTTCCACTCGCTCCATTGCCCGATCTCTCCGCCCATGAACAGCAGCTTCTTGCCCGGATGAGTCCACATGTAGCCATAGAGAGCCCGTAGGGTCGCGAACCGATCGGAGTCGTAGCCCGGCATCTTGCCCACGAGCGCGCGCTTGCCGTGCACGACCTCGTCGTGTGACAGCGGCAGTAGGAAGCGTTCGCTGAACGCATAGACGAGTGAGAAGGTCAACCGGTCGTGCATGTGCTTGCGGAAGAGCGGATCGTGCTCGAGGTAATCGAGCGTGTCGTTCATCCAGCCCATGTTCCACTTCAGGTCGAATCCGAGGCCTCCGTCGAAGGTCGGCTTCGACACGCCGGGCCAGGCCGTCGACTCCTCGGCAAAGGTCAGGATGCCCGGGTGCTCGCCGTGCACGACCTCGTTCATTCGCTTGAGGAAAGTGATGGCCTCGAGATTCTCGCGCCCGCCGTACTGATTCGGGATCCACTCGCCTTCTTTGCGCGAGTAGTCGAGGTAGAGCATCGATGCGACCGCGTCGACGCGCAGACCGTCGATGTGGAACTGTTCGACCCAGTAGAGTGCACTGGAGATCAGGAAGCTGCAGACCTCGTTCCGCCCGTAGTTGTAGACCAGCGTGCCCCAGTCCGGGTGCTGACCCTTGCGTGGATCCTCGTGCTCGTAGAGATGGGTTCCGTCGAACCAGGCCAGACCGTGAGCGTCGGTCGGGAAATGCGCGGGCACCCAGTCGAGGATCACACCGAGTCCCAAACGATGGGCTTCGTCGATGAAGTGGCGGAAGTCGTCCGGAGTCCCGAAGCGCGACGTCGGTGCGAAGTAGCCAAGGGTCTGATAGCCCCAACTGCCGTCGAAGGGATGCTCGGTAACGGGCATCAACTCGACGTGGGTGAATCCCATGTCGGCCGCATAGGGAAGGAGCTGCTCGGCGAGTTCACGATAGCTCAGCCAATGCCAGACCCCGTCGTCGCCGGGATTCTTGCGCCATGAGCCCAGGTGGACCTCGTAGATCGAGATCGGCCGCCCGTCCGGGCGCTGATGATCCGCCCGCC
>JGI12109J20283_10489758_pt1 | contig 10870 bp, 10 predicted proteins | sample ElkSlonscriptome_12_FD_20283 | JGI IMG/M metagenome (IMG submission 20283) | reverse complement strand
ACACGCGCGCCAATCCGGAAAGCAGGCTTTTCTTGTTCGTCTCTACCGGGAAAAACGGCACCGCGATAAAGAACGATTTCGTCATAATATTCTGCACTTCGGTAAGATTCTTGACGAAATTGCGGTACTCGTAAATCTGCATGCGCATGAGTTCGTTCGTCTCGCCGGCTTCTTGCGTCTTAAGCGTCTCAAGGTACGGCGTGATATTGATGCGCCGCGAAGAAATTACGATCTGGATGGGGAAGTCCAACGAGTTGAGAAACTGCTGGTAGCGCGCGATAATCGCGTCCTGCTCATCGCCGGACTTGAGATCGAAGTTGATCGACGAGACGGCCAGTACGGCGCGAAGCGAACCGTCGCGCAAGATGATCACACCGTCGCGAATTTCTTCCACATCGACATACTCGAGCGTACTCGGTCCGGAGGATTTGCCGACGAGTTTCTTCTGGTGCAATGATTCCGAAAACATGCATGTTTGTATTAGCCGGTTGCACCAAGTATAGCACAAAAGAGAGAAAGAGAAAAAAACAGCAAATCGAAAAGATAAAGACTTTTCAAATACCCAATCTCCGATTCCCAATTCCCAATGAAATGCCAAATTCAAAATTCTCAAATGATACTTTAGACATTCAGGTATTGCGGCATTGGAAATATTATTGCCTGCCGATAGACAGGGAAATTGGAAATTTCTCACGCCCTCCCCTCCGGCAGACACCGTAACCTGTAAACTATAAACCGTTCACTGCTCCCCCCCTCCGAAAAGTCCCCGAATCTTGCTCCATACCCCCCGTTTCTCGTCAAAAGAAACCTCTCCGGAGATCTTCCCTTCGTCGGGATTATCGAGAAGGTCGGCGTAGTTGCGTATCTCGCCCAGGGTCTCCTCGTAGGACTTCCTCTCGACGGGCTTCGGCTTTTCCGGCGGCGGCGAGGACTGCTTCTGATTTTCAGGTACGCGTTGCCAGAAGTATGTCTTGGGACGAAAGACGAAAACAAACGCATGCCAGACCGTCTTGATAAGCGGCTGTCCGTACGGCCGCCAGAACGCCAAGGCGACAAACATTGCTGTTACGGGCAAACCGATCACAATGAAATATCCGAACGGAAGCGTGCGCCACAAAATCAGATCGACAGCGCCCAAGGCGATCATCCAATAGAGCTGCGTCCACGTGAGCGGACCGGCAACCTTGTCTTCAACATTGATGAATTGCGGTACGGGAAAACGCATAATGCGAGTATTGGGTATTGGGTACTTGGCATGATACAAAAACTCGATACAAGATACTCATCGCTTATTCTTCTCCTTCCATTGTATGGCCTGAGGAGAACTGAATATTCTTGGCATTGCCGTTATTCTTCCGGGGAATGCGGTACGCTTCTTCTTCCGAGTGCCTGTCCCATGACACATTCCCGCCGCTGATACGGAGACCGCTCTTCGCGGTTTCCGGCGTTCGACGCTCAGCGTTCTGCGGGTTCCCGGTTTCCGGTTCCCGGTTTCCCGGTTTCCGGTTCTTGGTTCCTGGTTCCTGGTTGGCGGTTTCCGGGTTGCGGTTGCCGGGTTTTGGGTTTCTGGTTCCGGTTGCCGGATTTCTGGTTTCTGACTCCTGGTTCCTGACTCCGCCTCTTCGAAAAACATTTCCTTCTTCCGCCTCCGGCTTTTCGTCTGGTGTCTCGAGCCGAGCGGACAAGCCGATTCGCTTCGGATCCGCCGCAACGGGAAGATCATAGGCGTGGGCAACGCCAGCAGTCGGCATTTGGCGTCCGGCACTCTGTCGGTTGCCAATTCCCGGCATTTTACTTCTAGTATTCTGCCGATTGCTGACTGTCGATTGCTGGGTGCCGGCTTCCGAGTCTCGGTTTCCGGTCTCCGGATCCTGATTGCCGGCAACTGATGGCCGATTGCCGGAATCCTCGAAGAGGATTCTCTGCCTCATCGCATCGATCTTGAGCAGTTCGTTCTCATCCAAGGATTTCAACACAGCATTGAGAATGTTCCGTTCGTTCTGCGGAAGCTTGAGCGCATTGGTATTGTGGAAGAGGAAATTGCTTCGCTCGAACGCCTCATGCGGCGCAGGACCGGTCTCTTGCTGGTATATCGTGATCCAGTTTTTCACCGAAGGCGACACTTCGCTCTGCGATCCGCGCATAGCAAGCGGATTTGACGTAATCGCTTGTTGCCCCAACCGCGGAAATTTCCGCATCGCCTCGATAAGCGGCATCTCCCGAACATTCGCCGGGGTGTTTTTCGGCGCTTCGCGAATATCCTCAGAATCCTCTTCGTCCTCGGCGCCCTCCTCTTCCGGCAATTCCGACGGCTCCCACGACGAAGAAAAGAATTCTCGAATAAATTCTAGAATTTTTTCCACACTTTCTTGGGAAAGTTCCGGGAGCTTCTTCTTCAACACGCCTTCCGCACCGCTCTGTTCCACATCCCCCAAGCCAATATCTCGAACGACAACGGAAACACCTGCGGCCTTCTCTTTGGGAATACCCAATTCTTCGGCAAGCCGATAGATTCTATCCGGCGTTTCCGGATCAATAAGCCGCGCCTTCATGTCCTCATCCGCCCCATCAAGCCGGGACCAAAGATTTCGCACTTCTTCATCCGGCAACGGCGAAACTCCCGGCTCCTGCGCGAGCATCGGAAAGTATTCGCGATCGTTGGTGAGGTATTGAGTCTCCATAAATCATGCGATGTCTAAGAGGGAGGAGGAATAATAGCCCTTTTCTCCGGACTGAGATCTGCATAGAACCTCTGATAATTCTGAGGAGTTGTCTGCGCCACCTTGGCCAGATAATTTTGGACTGCCGGCTCCTTGAAAAGAGCAACATCTTGCTTCGCAAGATCAGCAAGCGATCTTCCCTTCAGTTTGGATTCTTGATATTCCGGATTGTAGTAATTATTTCGCACAACCTGCCTATCAAGATCCGATAATGGTTGTCCTTGTTGATTCTCTCTTCTCTGTATTTCCGTTTGAATATCCAATTCAATAAGATGGTGAACCTTCCCCTTTTCTCGAAATTCTTTTTCAAACGCCCGCTTGACCTCCTTGGCCTGAGCTTTGACGGTAGTAGTGTCAAATCCGGAAAACGCTCGTTTTTTCTCAGAATCCCCTACGGCCTCAAACAAGCGCCTGCTCTGATCGGTTGACATCCCATCCAATGCGGTTCCCGACATATTTTTGACGATATCATCCAGGGCCTTCGTGCTTCCCTGGGCGGCTTCAGCTGCGCTCGCCAACGTTTCAGGATCTTGAATGTATTTATTTCTTGCAAGATACCTCGCCGCAGCGACTTTCTTCGTATCATTCTTGGAAGTAAGGAGTCCCTTCGCAACAGCCGGGTCAAGCTGCTTCTCTTCCATATCCTTGAGTTCCCTCTCGATATTTCTTGCCTGCACGCCCCTTGCCGCACTACCCCCTTGCCCTTTCAATCCACCGGCAATAATGTCCCTCCTATCCTCTCGTATTCGTGATTTTCGTTTACTTCGATCATCCACGACTTTCTTAATCGCCGCGGGAACTTGGCCCGCCCACGGAACCCTTCCGCCCGCCCAGAGTATGCCCTTGCCGGCCCTCCCCGGAAATGCACTCGCAAACTTATTCGCCCGGGTGAGAATAATACTCGAGCCGGCGGCGCCGAGTTTCTGCGACCAAGCCATTCCGCCCCAGATCATCACCACGGGGATGAAATAGAACGCCCATGCAGCAAGCATATTTGCGTCTTCGATGGAGCTGGCATTGCTCTGCGCGATTCTATTGATATCGCTCTGCTGAAACGCTTCGAGAACATAGAGCGAGATTGCCAGCATGAGCATCATAATGGGACCGAAGAAGGCGTTTTTGAACAGCGCATTCCAGTAGTCGTTGGCGTAGTTCTGCGTCGAGGGAAATATCGCCGCGGCAAATCCCACCGGAGAGAAAATAATAAGGATGATAAGTACCACGAGACGCACGAGAAACATGAACGCCAAAGCAGCCATCGTAATGGCGAAGATGAACGTAAACACCACTGCCGCGATATAGGATTCTATGCTTCCTTTCAAGTTCCCGCTTGAGTCCACGGCAAGGACATTGCTCAACCCGGAACTGTCCGCAATAATCGATCCGAGATTTCCCGACTCCGTCCCGAGCACCACCTGCGCGATGTAGTACATCGGGATGTTCGCCGCATCGATCACGAAGCGCGAAATCGGAAAACTGAAGTTCACGAGAAGCGCCATGATGATGAGCGTGAGAATGATCTTCTTGAGATGGTACTTCTCGATCTGGAAGATGGTCGCGAACGCACTGAAGAGGAGCACGAGGATGAATCCAAGATTCAGGAAATCCCGCACCACGCGCCACGAGTTTTCCACAGCTTCGTCATTGGCAAGCTTCGTAAATGTTCCGGCATCAATAACGTACGTAAGCAGCATCGCCGCCGCCGTAAGAAACCAGCCAAAAAACGCCCGTATGCCATCCAAAAAAAGCTTCATCACCCACTCCAAGCCATCCCCGGCCCATCCCACAATACCACCGCCTCCGCCTTGGGGATCAGTTTGAGATTGAGCAGGGTTGTTACCTCCCAAAGCACTGACTTCTTCATACCAATTCAAAGAAACCGCGTCACCATCAAAAGAAAATGAAGCGTGAAAGAGAAAAACAAGAAAAACAAAAAACAGCAATCCAAAAGAAAAAATGTTTCGATTTTTGTTTCGCATGCGACTATACTACTTCTCGGGAATTAAGTATACCACAAAAAGAAGAAAAAAAAACCGCCAGGCATTCGAAAATACTCTGGCGGAACAATGCTTTAGAGTTCCTTATTTGTTTTCAAACTGAGACCTAGACCTTCCCGTCTACAATCTCTTGAATCCTTTCAGCAAGAAGAGCCATCGAATTAGCATCATCTTGCTTAAATTGACCATGTGACACGACCTTGCTCATGCGCAAACTCCCCCGAACTCCATCTGAGGAGAATTGGTGAAGCACATGTACCTCGAAAACACACCGGTATACCTCCTCCGGTCCCCAATCTTCTCCATTCTCAGCACGATCCTGTGCCACTACGGGAAAGGTAACCACCCAGGAAAACTCCACTACATCCCCATTTCCCTTAGGGTGTCCGATGGGATGCTCCAATTTAGGATTCCCATAGGAAAGAATCCGAGTCTCACCCCTACGCAATTGTTGCTTAATGACTCTTACCAAAAGGAGCCGATCATAAAGATCATCCGCCATCCAATCTTGCTGGAACGCCCCTTGTACAGCCCGGGTGATATCGTCATAATAAATACCATCTCGATCTCTCGAAAAATGGTACTCGACAAGCCAGGGAGCCGGATACTCGATCCGGACGTTTTGTCGGCGTGCCGCCTCTTCGAGGCGATCGCCGAACCCCAGCGCCCCTAGAAGGTCAAACGCGAGTGCCCCGGAGGGCGCAAAAAAAGCCGCCGTCAACGCCACGGCGGCCAGGCGGACGATATATTTCATCGTGGTCGCTCCTGAAGTGCCGCGCTTGCGGCGTTGAATTGGAAGTTTCGCTGTTGTTGTCAACGAACCTTCCCCCGCGGCAAAGGGCGACGCATCGCCTCCTGTCGCGGAAATACTCCCCTTCTCAAGGGAATACGCCACTCTACACCCATATCCAAAATTTGTCAATACCCCTCTGAAAAATACTACACCCCACCCCGATTTTTCTTTCATCCAAGGAGCAGAATGCCCTTGCCCACACTCGATTCCACCCCTCCCTCACTATACACAGAATCCACAAGAAGGAAGATTTATGAAGAGTCGTATTCACGACAAGTTCAACAATTGCGGTTTAGGATTTGATGGACATTCCCTTCATCAAGACAAAAATAGACCATACTATGGTATGGTCGAATCGCAGCGCACGGAATTATCACGTACGAACAATCCTGTACAAGTTTCGAAAAAAGTATCACAATCAGACACCGTTCTTTTTGCCCCTCGGTGGAGATAGCATTGTCTGCAAACAACGCTCGAAAATCCTACAATTTAAAAAGGGGCCAGGACACGAATGATTTTGTCCTGACCCAAACGCCCAAAGGACGCTATCGGAGATACTCGTCCAACCGCCCCCAGAGATACATCCGCTCCCTGGACATGGAAGGGACTTCGCCCTCAGCGCCTTCGACCAATTGAAATCCTTCCAAGGTTTCCGCGTGAAGATGCCTCCGGAATATTCCCACGGAATTAGATCCCTCAGCGGCCGTCCTGGCAACATAGTGCGTCATGCCGTGAGAAAGCCCCCAGTTACAGAGAACTTTGAGGAGATCCGTCCCTATCCCACGCCGCCGCATATCTTCCACCACCGCCACCTCAGCGATGTAGCAAGCGGTCTCAAGCGGGAACGGAAGATCGTTTTTCCGCATCGAAAGGTACCGATACGGCGAAGAGCTCGGATCGTTGGCAATGGCTTCCGCACACGACAGCCCCACCAAACAACCGTCACGCAACGCGATGGCGACGCACCCGCGTCCGAGATGATTGTTGTAAACATTGTCCACAATCCACGAACATCGTATTTCTCGAAATACGGCGGTCCGCCAAAACACTCCCGATACACTTCACAGAAATCCTTTTCAAGACGAGACCACGGACCGATCTCGTAGATATGAACCCCCTTGCAAGGAGAACGAACGGCTTCACACATGACTGATTACCTCCATCATGCTGGTGAGTTTGACGGATTGGCGATTGCGTTCCACCAAGATTTCCTGTCCGGTGGGCTGCACAACCGACAACACCATTTCCCCAACCGCAAATGCGGCGGCAATACTCCCCGATCCACAGGAAGTTTCGTAGAAAAGAGTATCGATAGCTCGAACCCATACAACCGGGTGGATCGCCACTGATCCTTTTTCTCGTTTGTTATCCACCCATACGACACCAACGGCATCGGGTTCTCGCAATCCGAGTTTGTCTCGAATTTCTCCGTGACGCTCTCGATACTTCTCGGCAGGAAATGTATCGAACATCACCACGTGTACGACGAATGAAAAAGGGGTCAGGTACCTTTTTTGAGAAGAGGACGAATGAAAAAGGGGTCAGGTACCTTTTTTGGGTCTTCCCCTATTCCTGAGTGTTGAGAGGATATTAAGTTTCTTGGCGATTCTTGTTGTCCAGGAATCATTCCCGAAGGGTTTTCCTTTTTGTATGGAATGACGTATGCTTTTGAGTTTTTCTTCTTCATCCTTTTGAAGTGCATTCACCCATCTGAGATAGTTTTTTGTTTTTTGTACGGGCCACTTGGAAAGAAGTTCTCTCTGTTCTTTTGTGCCGTTTTGCCGTATGTACAAACTTGAATATCTCCAATCTTGGGCTCTTTTCACCAACCCCGCTCTCAAGGGATTTCTTTCCACATACCGACAAAGTTGGAGAAAGTGATTGTCTTCTTCTACCGGAAATGATTTATACCTTCCTTGGTAAAGATGCCCGTATCCCGTAGTCTTATAGTGAGCATGGTATCTTTGTGTGTGAGTGTGGGTCAGGAAGCGCATGAATCTTGAGAGGTCATCATCTTTTTCGGGATACAGCACGAAGTGCCAATGATTGGGCATTATGCAAAAAGAGAGAATGCGCATGGGATACTTCTCTTTTGTTTCCATGAGAAGATTAAGGAACGCTTCATAGTCTTTGTCTTTTTTGAAAATCTTCTCTCTTCCATTTGCACGATTAAGCACGTGGTAGATAATATTCCCTTTTGCATTTCTCGGTATTCTTGCCATGAGGGAAGTGTAGCATAGTTTCAAAGAAAAAGGTACCCGACCCCTTTTTCAAAACCTGACCCCTTTTTCAAAACAAAAACCGCCTTTCGGCGGTTTGTTGTTTGTCGGGAAACACCTCCCCTATTCCACGATCGCTACGATATCTTCCATTTTCACGACGAGATATTCTTTGCCCTCGAGCTCCACTTCCGTTCCGGCATAGCGATTATAAATCACTTTCTGCCCCTTCTTTACGGCGACATTCTCACCATCCCCGGCGGCAACTACTTTGCCCTGTTGCGGCTTCTCTTTCGATGCCGTTTCGGGGAGGAAAATGCCCGAATCGGTCTTCTTCTCTTGTTTCTCCGGCTCTATGAGAACATTTTCTCCGAGCGGACGAATCTTCGTTTTCATACGCGTCTCTTGCATTAGCGGATTACGCTTTTCAGTATACGAAGTTGGCACTCCCACGTCAAGAGTGCTAATTTTCTTCCGGTGCGGGAATGGCTTCCGGCGGAAGCATTTCGGCAAACGCTTCATGAATGCGGTCATAGCTCTCGCCGCGGGGAAGGAGGATATACCCCGCATCACCCTGTTCTTCGGGCGTATAGAGCAACCCCTCTTCGGAATTCTCGAGAACCCGTTGGTTGATCTCGGGCGATCCGAACGTCTGCGCCATCTCGAAGAATTCCTTCATTTCCCAAAGTTGCAAATCCGTACGAACATTATCTCCGAGCGCTTTGAGCATACCGTTAATCTTATCAAAATCGGAAACGAGTCCCAGCGAGAGCGCCTTGTCTTTGATTTCCTTGAGCACTTCCTGTTGGCGCCGAGCGCGATCGAAATCCGTCGACGTCTCTCGCGCACGCACGTAGCAGAGCGCTTCTTCGCCATTGAGGGTGTTCTCGCCCGCCGGCACTTCGAACACGCCGCCGCACTCTTCATCCGGATTGTAGCAAAGCGGATAGCGCACCTTCACCTTGCCCGTACTGTCGGAAATCTTCTCTTCGAAATTCCCCGAGGGAACCGTAAAGACATTCGGATCGCATACGCGCTCTTGATGAAACTGCAGCGGCTCGACAAACGGCTCTTCGAGGTACACATCCACGCCGCCCAACGCATCTACAAGCTGTTCGAATCCGGCAAAGTCGATCGCCACCGCATAGTGCATCTCTTGGCCGAGTATCTCAGAAAGCACTTCCTTCATGTGTTCCATGCCCAATCCCCGGCGCTTGTCTTCGCCAAGCGCGTAGACGGCATTGATCTTGCGCTTCTCGCCAAGTTCGGGAACTTCCACATAGAAATCGCGCGGCACAGAGAAAAGCGAAACTTTGTTCGACCCCTCGCGGACACTTGCCACCATAATCGTATCAGCCAGAAGCCCTCCGCCTTCCACGCCTTCGCCGCGCATACCCAGAAGGACGACATTCGTTCGCCCGTCATCGGTCGCCTTGAGCCCTCCGGCCACGCCGGGAATGGAGCGAAACAAACTGCTCACCACCCCGGCATTGGGCGCAACCTTGAAAAGCGTCGGTCCGAGCCACAGCGCCGCCGCACCGAAAACCGCAAGCGCGACAAGCCCGATGCCCAAGAGCGCCTTTCGTGGGAATCGGCGCTTCTTATGCGTCCCCTCTTGTGATGCTTTTGTGCCAAACTTCATAGGATTTCATTACGAAAAACTGCGATATACGCGCACCATCGCCTCCGCCATGCGCTGCCGCGAGAACACACGAACACGCTCTTTGCCGCGCGCCGCCATATCTTCCCGAAGACGCTGCTCAACGGAAGTAGCATACAACATATCCGCCGTCTGCGCAACCCCCCCGAGCTTGGCAAATGCCGCCGCCTCCCCCGCCACTTCCCGGTGCGGCGGTATATCCGAAGCAACCACCGGAACTCCTCGAGCAAACGCCTCGAGAATCGGCAATCCGAACCCCTCATAGAGCGACAGACTCACCGCCGTACGCGCGCCGGAGAGGACAACGGGCACATCTTCGGCATCCACATACCCGGCGAAACGTACGTGTTTCTCCAGATCAAGCTCGGCAATAGCCTTGTCAATGCCGGCATCGAAGTGGTGCGCGTTTCGGTTCCCGGTAAGCACGAGTGCGACATCCGGAAGCCGCTTGCGAAATTCCGCAAACGCTCGCAAGAGAAACGGAATATTCTTCCTCGGCTGAAGCGTCCCGATATGGAGCAGGTACGATTCCGGAAGCGCATACTTCTTCCGAATGCGCGCAATAGTCTCGGAAGAACGATCCGCATCCTCAAACCCTTCGTCGATGGCATTGGGAACCACGGCGATTTTCTCTTCCGGTACACCGTAGTACTTCTCGATCTCGCGCTTCGTAAATTCCGAAACCGCGATCACGCGCGCCGCCGAACGCACACTTCTCGGAATAAGCATATTGAGAAACAGCCGATCCTTGCACGAGATATATTCCGGATATGCGGCAAACGAGACATCATGAATGTGTGTTACAACCCGCACATCCCTCGGCATGCCAAACGGCGTAATGTACTGCGTATGAAATACATCAAGACCGAGCCTTCGCGCGGCACGCGGCGCGGAGAAAGCGTTCCAAGCAAACTTTCCTCCCGGCCCGCATGCTTCGAGCAAAACATGAGAATGATCATCAACACCCAAATGCCGGCGAAGTTTGCCCATCTCCTCATCCGACCGATCATCGACCAACAAGACATACTCGTTATCACCGTCCATGCGCGGCAATTCTTGCGCCAAGGCCAAAAACACCGCCTCATCTCCGGTCCGATTCCTCCCCGCATTCCTCATATCCAGTCCGATGCGCATACGCGTATGGAAATATATATGAAAATATATATGTTACTCTCTATTCCTTCCTCTCGCCAAAACCCCCGCGGAAACGCCCAGCCACAACCAGAATATCCCCAGGAACACCGCCGCATTGAAGAGATTGAATACCGCTGCGGCCGCCAATACCGATCCGGTCAATACGCCAATGCGGAACAATCGTTCATCCTTCGATACTATCATTCGAACCGCCCAAAACGCCATCCAACCAAAAGCAAGAAGCAGTCCGAGGATGCCAAACGCTCCGGCGCCGAGCCATACTTCGAGGAAGATATTGCTCGCATTGAGATCCTCGCCGCGCGGATCCTGGCCGAGCATGGGCGCAA
>JGI12109J20283_10743028_pt1 | contig 10873 bp, 7 predicted proteins | sample ElkSlonscriptome_12_FD_20283 | JGI IMG/M metagenome (IMG submission 20283) | reverse complement strand
GCCGGTGATGGGGTCCAGGCCCGTGGTCGGCTCGTCGTACAGGATGTACTCCGGCTCCATGACGATGGCCCGCGCCAGACCCGCGCGTTTCTTCATGCCCCCGCTCAGTTCGCTCGGGAGCCTGTCCTCGATGTTGTCCAGCCCCACCAGGTCCAGGCACTCGCACGCCCGCGCGCGAATGCGGTCCTTTTCCCAGCCGCTGTGTTCTTCCAGCATCAGGCCCACGTTCTTGCATATGGTCATGCTGTCGAAGAGGGCCGCCCCCTGGAAGAGAAAACCGAACTTGCGGCGCAGCTGCATCAGCTTGCGCTGGGACAGGGCGGTGATCTCCTGCCCCTCGATCCAGATTTCCCCCGCATCGGGATCCAGTAGCCGCACCATGAGTTTCAGGAGCACGGACTTGCCCTCGCCGCTGCGCCCGATGATGACCAGGGTCTCGCCCTTGTTCACCTGCAGATCACACGCGTCGAGAACCCGCTTGGGACCGAAACTCTTGCTCACCCCGTGCAGGGAAAGGCCCTGGTGGGTCTCGACGGGATGCGGAAATGTGGCGGTGCCCTTCATGCCCTATTGCTTCCCGAAGATGATCTGGAAAAGGATGATGGCCAGCAGGTAGTCCGCCACCAGCACGCTCAGGCAACTGCCCACCACCGCGGTCATGACGCTGCTTCCCACGCCCTCGGCCCCACCCTGGGTATTGAACCCGAAGTAGATGCCGCTCAAACCGATGATGCCCCCGAAGACCACGGACTTGATCAGACCGCCCAGCAGGTCGCTGTGCTCGTAGAACATGCGCAGGCCCTCGATGAACACCCCCGCCCCCACATCCAGCGTGGCCACGCTGACCACGTAGGCGCCCCCGATGGCCACCGCATCGCAGATGATGGTCACCACCGGCATCATCAACAACGCGGCGAGGAAGCGCGGCAGGGCCAGGTAGGCCACCGGGTCGATGGCCATGATGTTCATGGCGTCCAGCTGCTCGGTCACCTTCATGGTGCCCAGCTCGGCGGCGTAGTTGGCGCACAGCCGGCTGCCCACCACCAGGGCCATGAGCACGGGTCCCAGCTCGATAAAGACGGTCTTGGAGATCATGACGCCCAGGAATTTGAGGGGCACCATCTTGTTCATCTGGTAAACGGCCTGTACCGCGGTCACCGCACCCACGAAGATGCTGGTGACCAGCACCAGGGGCAGCGAGCCGAGGGCCACCACATGCATCTGCTCGAGGATCTCGGCCCTTCGTTGCCAGACCCTGGGCAGCTGGTAGGTGATGTTGCGCAGAAGCATGGCGCCGCGTCCGGCGTTCACCATGCCCGTGATGACCCGGGCTCCGAGGGTTTCAAAGAAGGCTGTCATGATCGTACCAATATACCATTGTTTCGGGCCGCGTCTACTTCTCTGCCGCCGCCAGGTGGCCGCTGATCCCGCGCAGCGTCTGGCGAGTGAAATCCTCTTCCCGTATCCGGATATCCTCGGGCAGGGCCGACCCCCGCGCGAAATGGGCATCCGCCAGCCGCAGGGCGGCGATCAGCTCGGTCGCCCGTTCCATCACCGCCGCCTCGGCTCCCGGGTCGACACCTCTTTCGTGAAGCTCCTGCGCCACCGTGGCCACCCAGGTCTTGAGCTGGTCCCGGGCAACTCCCAGCAGGGCCCGCCCGTCGCCCGTGAAGTGGCCGTGATGGGCGAAACAGAGCCGCTCCGGGAAAGGCTCCACCACCAGCATGGCGCGCAGGGACCGATCCGCCGTCTCGGGAAAGAAGCGCGGCGGCGTGGCCGGGCGCAGGTAGCAGTCCAGGCTGTCGCGTGGCCCGCCGAGGGCGCTGAAGGTGCCGGCGGCCTCGCCCAGAAAAAGGGTATCGCCTACCACGAAGCTCACGTGGTGCGGCGCATGCCCCGGCGTCTCGATCACCTGGATGTCGCATTCCGCCAGCCCGGCCTCGTCCATGAGGGCGGAGGCCGGCACGGGACCAGGCTCGCCGTACACCTCGGCCTTGCGGCCCAGCACCGCCAGGGATCCCTGCCACAGGCGGGTGGGATCCTTCAGATGCTTGCGTCCGGACTCGTGGCAATAGACCCTTGCTTCCGGCCAGCGCTCCAGGATGCGGCCGGTGCAGCCGCCGTGGTCAAGGTGGATGTGGGTCAGCAAAACCAGGTCGATGCGGTGCAGATGAAGCGCCTCGAGGCGGGCGATGAGGTAGTCCGCCGTGGCAGGCGGCCCGGGGTCCACCACGAAGGTGCGCCCCTCGTGTGTGCCCACCCAGCAGCTGATGAAGCGGCGCTGGCCGGGCAGGTCCTGGTCCAGGTCGATGAGTTTCAGGAATTCGGCGGCCATGCGGATGCCCAATCTTGGCTGTACAGGTGAGTCAGCGTACCAGCTGGATCTTGCGGGAAGAGACCCCGCTCTCGGATTCCAGGCGAACGAAATAGGTGCCGGAGGGCATTGCATGTCCGGAAACGTCCAGCCCATCCCAGACCAGGGAGCGTTCTCCACCTGGGCACCACTGGTCAATCAAGACCTGGACCCGTCGGCCGGCAAGGTCAAAAACCCCGACCCGCAAATGACCGGCCGCGGGCACCTGGCAAGTCAGCATCACCGCTGGGTTGAACGGGTTTGGGGCCACACCGGAAATGGATGGGCTATCTGGTAGGGTCCGAATCAAAGCACTCGAAGCACCCATCTTCCAAAAAGGAGAGGACCCCTCAAGTCTGTATTCCACCACATATTCCAGGCGACCCGTACCAGGCTGGTCGTCGGTGGCGACCCAGCCACTCCCCTCCGGTGAAACCGCAAGGGTCCTGGATTCCCCATCTTCCGACTCGACACGCAGGCGAAAATCCAAAGCCTGGAAACCCGGCGCGGCATCCCATCGAATCCGGACTTCACCATCCTCCTCCTGCAGGAAGAGGTTCCGGACCGGATCCAGGACGGGCGTGGCGACATCCGGTTCCAGGAGGACAAATTCGTCCGTCGCCAGGTGCAAACGGCCGTCCTCCAGCTGAATATCATGGACAGGGTCGGTGGCAACCCCACCCCTGATGAAAGGATTGGCGGGATCCCCCACATCCACCACAACCATTCCCGCCCGGCCACAGGCCAGATGCAAGGCCGCGCCCTCCAAGGCCCCCGCACTCGGATATCCCGGCAGGGGGCACCAGCCCTGGCTTTCCGGCTCCCCGGTTTCCCCCAGGACCACCAGTTCGAGGCAATAGCCGGACCACTGTTCGCGGCCTTCCCGGATGCCGACCAGGAGAGATACGTCCCCCCCTGCCACTCTGACCAGGCCGTCCCAGGACACATCAAGCCGGCTCAGGAAACTCGGTTCGGAAGGAATGGAAAAATCAAAGATCTTGACTTGACCACTATCCAGCAACAAGGCCGCCATCCATTCCATGTCCCCGGCCACCGTTCCGAGCTGGCCCATGGGCTCAACATCCACCAGCTGAATCTGCTGGAAGCTGGCCGGGTTGGCGGTATCCAGAAGCCGGAGCCCATCTTCGCCCGTTGCCAGCGCCAGTGTGCCCGGCAAGAATTCGAAATCCCGAACCTGGGTCGGTAAAAAGGAGCCCTGCCCGGTTACCAGATCCACGCTGAACAGATTAGTGTAGAGCCCCGTCGACCAGGTAACGGCACAATGCGGGGCAATCCTGGCGCTGCCGGCAAATACAGAAAATGGCATGAAATAACTGGACAAATGCTCGCTGGCGTTGACGAGGGGAACCGGCATTTCGGGATCCGATGTATCAAAGGCATCCACTTCCAGCGTGAATCTTCCTTCGCTGGTGTCATACCCCAACCGCGCCACCATGAACCGATCATCGCCCAGAGCAGACGATTGGTAGTTTTCCGCTCCGGTGGCCAGCGGGGCTGGCCCCCCGGGTTGCCTATCCCTGAAGAGATGAATCCTCCCCATGGGCTCAGCCATCACCATCAGGTCCCCATCAGCGGCAAACGCCACGGGCGGGTCATCCGCCACCCCTACCAGGAAGGTGATGCCATCCAGTTCCGGGTCCTCAATATCCACCGAAAGAATGCGGCCGTCCGCGATAACCAGCAATTCGTTTCCACGCCGCACACAATGCCGAGAGAGCCGAGTGCTGTCCAGCAAGAGTCCTCTGACCAGAAGCTCGGGGTTGCCAGGATCCTGAATATCCCAGCGGCTGAGATAACAATGGTGCTCAGAGCGCATGGTGGCAGAATCACCCCAGGAATAGGTTTCCAGGGCGTAGGCCTGATCCGCCCCGAAGGCCATGATGGTGTTGCGATTATCCGTGATCGTCTTGATACCTGGGGTTTCAGGAACGCCATAACTACGCCACCCGAATTGCCCAACGGACCGGGGCCAAAACGGATATTCCAGATCCACTATTTCGGCCTTGGTGAAGGGAAAATCCGTCGATAGAAGCAAAAGGCCCCCCCAAAATTCCAGGTGGGACCAGTGCGACCAAAACTCCGGATTTTCGATTGTTCCCAACGGGGGAAGGGCGTCCGGTTCGGTGGAGTCGAATACCACCAGGGTCTCCCCCCCATCACAGATCATGGCGCCAAGATCCCCTTCCTGGGCCATCGCGATGACATCCAGGTAGGGCAAAAAACCCGCGAACTCCAGGTCCGGACCGGTGGTGCTGATCAGCAAGGGATCCGTGGCGACATAGATCCGGCCCTCAAAAGGCCCCAGCAGACGGCGGGCCGGGGCGATATAAGTCACCGGCTCCAGCTCCCGTGGAGCGTAGGGGTCGGAAATATCAACCCGGCGCACCACGCCCTCCGCATCCACCAGGTGCACGACATTATCAAGAATCAATAGTGTCTGGTTTTCAAGGGAGGAATGCAGGTCGAAACCGCCGGTCCAGTGGGCGGCCTGACCGAAATCCAGGACCTCCTGACCCAGGACGCAGGTGGCCCAGAAATACAGAATAACGGATACGAAATACCTCATGCCCCTCCCCCTGGATCAAAAAATAAAGATACCTGAAAATATGGCCTTGGCCTCTACCGCGCCAGATCCGCGAATTTCGTGAACTCCTTGTGGAAGTACAGATCGCACGAGCCGATGGGCCCGTTCCGCTGCTTGCCGATGATGATGGTGGCCAGATTGTGCAGCGTCTCGTCCTCGGGCTTGTAGACCTCTTCGCGGAAGATGAACATGACCACGTCGGCGTCCTGCTCGATGGCGCCGGACTCGCGCAGATCGCTCAGCATGGGCCGGTGATCGCCGCGCGATTCCACCGTGCGCGAGAGCTGGCTCAGGGCAAGCACCGGCACGTTCAGGTCCTTGGCCATGCCCTTCAGGTTCCGGCTGATGACGGAGATCTCCTGCTGCCGGTTCTCCGCCCGGCCGCCGCCGGTCATCAGCTGCAGGTAATCGATGACGATGAGCCCCAGCCCGTGCTGCTGCTTCAGCCGCCGGGCCTTGGCCTTCATCTCCAGCACGCCGATGCCGCTGGTATCGTCGATGTAGATGGGCGCCTGGGAGAGCTTCTCGCAGGCGGCCGTCAGACGCGGCCAGTCCTCGGCCTGCAGGCGGCCGCGGCGCAGGTTGTGCAGGTTGAAATTGCCGCTGCTGCCGAGCATGCGCATGACCAGCTGCTCGCGGCTCATCTCCAGGCTGAAGACGCCCACGCCCACACCCTCGTTCACCGCCACGTTGTAGGCCAGGTTCAGGGCGAAACTGGTCTTGCCCATGGAGGGGCGCGCGGCCAGGATGAGCAGGTCGCTGGGCTGCAGGCCGCCCGTCTTCTTGTCCAGCTCCGAGAAGCCGGTGCGCAGGCCGGTCACATCGTCGTTGTTCTGGAAGGCCTCTTCGATGCTCTTGAACGTATCGGGCACGATGATGTCCACGCCGCTGAAGCCGTCCGTCCGCGTATCCTCGCTGATCTCGTAGATGCGGCCCTGGGCCCGGTCCAGGATCTGGGCCACGTCCTCCTCGCCGGCGTAGGCCTCGGCGGCGATGCCGGTGCTGACGCTGATCAAGTTGCGCAGCACGGCCTTCTCGCGCACGATACCCGCGTGGAAAACGGCGTTGGCCGCCGAACCCAGCATGCCCGCCAGATCGATCAGGAAGTCCATGCCCCCGACCGCCCCCAGCAGATCGCGGTCCTCCAGCAGCTTCTTCTTTTCCCGGCCCAGGAACTCCTCGCCGCCCTTCTTGAGAATATCCGCCACCGTGATCGGGTCGATGGCCTGGTTCTCCATGTACAGCCGGCCCATGGCCTGGAAGATGAGCTGATGCTCCAGCCGGTAGAAATCCGTGAAACCGATGTGCTCCTGCACCATGCCGATGGCCTCGCGGTCCATGAACCCGGCGGCCAGGACGGCCTGCTCGGCCTCCTCGTTGAAGGGCGGCTGGCGGTCCCGGGGCAGGCTGTCATATCCAAAGGAGGACTTTTTCTTTTCGGGCTGGGGCATGGCGTTCAACACTCACCTCGGGATACGATAAAGAGGGGTCAGGGCGGGCCGATACCGAACCATCCCCGCAGGCTTGAGGGCGAAGAACAGGCAATTTATCATGTCCCCGCTCATCTGTCACACCGGCACCCGGGGATTCTCGACATTCATGTGGATAACCTGGGGAAATCTTCGGGGACAGGGTGAAACACTTTGTGAAGAAAATGGGGATAACCTGGCAAATTTGTGGAAAACCGGGGTATTAACCGGGATAATTTGCCCCATCACCGCCCCAAAATGGCTTCAAACAAGGATTTTCGGCTGTGGATAACTCTGAGCATAACCTGACGGCCCTGCGTTCGCTGCAACGCCTGATGGCCGCCGAGCACCCTCCGGTGCCCTGGCAGGAGGGCCACCAGATTCCCTGGGACGATCCCCGGTTCAGCGAGCGCATGCTCCTGATTCACCTGGACCCCGATACCCACATGGCCAGCCGCAGCCCCCGCCTCATCGACAGGCACGTGGCCTGGCTGAACCGCTGGATCCAACCCGGCAGCCGGGTCCTGGACATCGGTTGCGGCCCGGGCCTCTACTGCCACGAACTGGCCCGCCTGGGGCACAGCGCCGTGGGCTTCGATTTCGCCCCCGCGCCCCTGCAGTGGGCCCGCACCAAGGCCAAGGCCGAGCAGCTGGATTGCGCCTTCCACCACCTGGACCTGACCGGCCTGCCGGACGATGCCGCCACCCTGCTGGGCGCCCCCTTCGATGCGATCACCTTCTGGTTCGGGGAATTCCACAGCTTCCCGCCCGCGGCAGTGCGCCACTTCCTGCCCCGCCTGCACGCCCTGCTCAAGCCGGGCGGCGCCTTCGTGCTGGAGTATCAGCCCGAGGCCATCTTCGAGAAGGAGGACACCAGCTTCTGGACCTGCGAGGAGCGTTCCGTCTTTTGCGACACGCCCCACCTCTGGCTGCAGGAATTCGGCTGGGACGAGGAAAGCGCCACCGAGACGCATGTCCACTGGATAATGGAGGCCGCATCCGGTAACCTGCAGAGGTACATCCAGTGCCACAAGGCCTGGACAGACGAGGAGTTGATCGCTCTGCTGGCCGATGCCGGGTTCCACGACCCCGCCTTCCACGACGCCATCACGGGCGAGAGCGAGGAGTTCGAGTTCCCCCTGGTGGTGACGCGTGCGTAGAAAACGCCGGCTGCTTCCCTTTCTGCTGGGCATCGCCCTGTTCCTGGGGTTCTACCTGTCGCCGGCCCTGCCCGATGCGGTGGACCCTGCGGGCCGCACCGCCGCCCTCAGCCACGAAGGCAAGGCCGCCATCGGCCTGTTCATGCTGGCGGGCGTGTGGTGGATCTTCGAGGTCCTGCCCGCCGGCGTCACCGGCCTGGCCATCGCCGTGGTCCAGTCCCTGTGGCTGATCCGCGCCCCCCGCGAGGCCATGACCGATTTCATGGACCCCTCCGTCTTCTTCATCTTCGGCAGCCTGCTGATCGGCGCCGCCTTCTCGGCCACGGGCCTGACCAAGCGCATGGCCTTCTACCTGCTGAAGGGCATCCCGGAACGCACCCCCATAATCTACCTGGGCGTCTTCGGCATGACGGCCTTCATGACCCTCTTCATGGCCCACACGGCGGTGGTCGCGGCGATCTTCCCCCTGGCGCTCATCGTGCACCAGCTGTACGAGCCCAGCGGCAAACCCACCCGCTTCGGCAAGGGGCTGTTCATCGGCATGGCCTACACCGCAGGCGCCGGCAGCATCATCACCCTGCTGGGGGCGGCGCGCGGCGCCGTGGCCATCGGCTTCTACCGGCAACTGACCGGTGGCGAGATCAGCTTCTTCGAACTCAGCAAGTACATGGCGCCCCTGGGCGTGCTGATGGTCCTGCTGCTGTGGTTGTACATCTGCCTCGTCTTCAAACCCGAACGGGACGAACTGCCCGGTCTGCGCGACCGGGCCGGCCAGCTCTACGCCAAGCTGGGCCCCATCACCAGGCGTGAGATCGCCACCTTGGGCATCGTGCTGGGCCTGATGGCACTGCTGACGTTGCGTTCCTTCGTGCCGGCCCTCAAGCCCTTCGACAAGAGCGCCATCATCCTGGGCGCGGGCATCCTGTTTTTCGTGCTGGGAATCTTGCGGGCGCCCCATCTGGAGGCCGTGCCCTGGAACATCATCCTGCTCTTCGGGGGGGCCATGAGTATCGGTTTCTGTCTCTGGCAGACGGGCGCCGCGGAGTGGATGGCCCTGGGCTGGCTGGGCCAGCTGGAGAACGCGCCCTGGCTGGTTTTCCTGGTGGGCGTGGCGGCGCTGATCCTGGTCATGACCAACTTCATCATGAACGTGGCGGCCATCGCCATCACCCTGCCCGTCAGCCTGGTGATGGCTCCCTATATCGGCGTATCGCCCGAGATCATCACCTTCGTCGCCCTGGCCACCGCCGGCATGCCCTTCATGCTGCTGGTGGGCGCGGCGCCCAACGCCATCGCCTTCGAGAGCGGGCAGTTCCGCACACGGGAATTCTTCCTGGCGGGCATCCCGGCCAGCGGCATCCTGCTCGTTGTCCTGACGCTTTTCATCTGGAAAATCTGGCCCTGGATGGGCATGCCCGTGGTGCTGGGCAGCTAGCGGACGGTATGCCGCTCAAAAGAAAGGGAGTCGATTCCTCCGGTCCGGCTCTCGCCCAGCGCCGTTCCGGATTCCTCGACCCCCAGCCAAATACGATATCTCCCTCCTCACTTAAGAGGCACCTGAACTAGGCAAGCCCTGTACCAGCTTCCGAAAAAATCAAAATTTTTTAAATTACTTAATAACAACGGGTTACAGGCACGCCCATCGCAAGCAACCCACGCCGAATAACCACGAGGTTACGGGCAAGGCACACACGCGTCGCAAACCCCTGAAACCAGGACACTTGAATACGTAACAACGATGTTACGCTATCGCGGGCCAGGTCCGGGAACAGGAAAGTGGGTCAGATATCAGGAATCGAGGGCGTCGTGCAGGGCGCGCAGGCGCTGGACATCGTTCCAGGTGTCGCGCTTCCAGTCCGGGTTCCGCAACAGGGCGGCGGGGTGATAGGTGGCCATCACGGGGATGCCCTGATAGAAGTGCACCGAGCGGCGCAGCTTGCCCAGACTCAGGTCCGAGCCCAGCAGGGTCTGCGCGGCAATGCGCCCCAGGCAGCAGATGATGCGCGGCTGGATGATGTCCAGCTGACGCTTCAGGTAGGGCTCACACATCTGCACCTCGTCCGGCAGGGGATCCCGGTTTTGGGGCGGCCGGCACTTCAGGATGTTGCAGATGAAGACATGCTGCCGATCGAACCCGATGGCCTCGATGATCTTCGTCAGCAGCTGGCCACTGGCGCCGACAAAGGGCTGTCCCTGCAGGTCCTCGTCCCGCCCGGGCGCCTCCCCGATGAACAGCACCCGCGCGTGGGCGCTGCCCGCACCGAAGACCACCTGGGTGCGCGTTTCCGCCAGGCCGCACTTCCGGCAGGGTAGGACCTCGTCCCGCAGGGCATTCAGGGCGAAACGCGGGTCACCGTCGTGGGTAGCCAGCAGCGGATCCTGGGCCGGTGCCCGCTCAGGTTGCTGCCCGATGAGCTGCATGGTCCGGGTGACGAAGCTTTCCACCTCGGCCTGAAAGGCCGGGTCCTTGATCTCGGGAGCGGGGCCCGGAGGCGGGATATCACCGGAATCGCGCGCCACCGGTCCGGTGGCGGTTGCGGGGGCGGGCTCCGGAGCATCCGTGGTTTCCTGGGCTTCGCTGGTTTCCGGAGCGGGCTCCGGTTCTCCGGCCCCCTCGTCCAGATACCAGTCCGGTCCCATGCCCTCGTTCTGGTCGATCCACTTCAGCAGATCCCGGCGAATCTCATCCCGACCCGCGCCCATCATTCACCCGCACCTTCGGCCGCCGCCAGACGCGCCAGCAGTTCGGCAGCCAGGGCGCTCTTGGGCAGGGATTCGCTCTGCCAGATCCGGCCGGCGGCCCCCAGCAGCAGGACCTGGTGGTCCACCGCCCCGAAGCCGCTACCCGCGGCCATGGGATTGTTGGCCACGATGAAATCCATCTGCTTGGCCTCGCGTTTGCGAGCCGCCCGGGCCTCCACGTCCTCGGTCTCCAGGGCGAACCCCACCACCTTCAACCCGCCCGGTCGCTGCGTGGGCACCACCTCGGCCAGGATATCGGCGCTGGGTTTCATCTCCACGGACCAGCGCGCGCCCAGGCTTTCTTTCTTGATCTTGCCGGCGGCGGGTTCAGCAGGCGTGTAGTCCGCCACGGCGGCGGACATGATCAGCCACTCCGGGTCGGCGGCCAGGGCATCCTTCACCGCGGCGGCCATCTCGGCGGCCGACTCCACGGGAACCAGCCCCGCCAGCCCCCGCGGGGCGCTCAGGGCCGTCGGCCCGCTGATCAGGTGCACCCGGGCCCCGGCCCGCACCGCGGCCGCCGCCAGGGCGTAGCCCATCTGCC
>JGI12109J20283_10571132_pt1 | contig 10880 bp, 8 predicted proteins | sample ElkSlonscriptome_12_FD_20283 | JGI IMG/M metagenome (IMG submission 20283) | reverse complement strand
TGCTTGCAACCTCGAACCCGCACGCGTGAGCGCCGAGATCGGGCTCCACGTCGTGCAAGGCGCCCTGCTCGGTGGAGCGAAGAATGCGGCAATCGGCGTGCCGACCGGGTCGTTGTCGTCGCTGTACGAGCCGGTGGCGTCGATTCTCGAAGCGACGGGCGGAGCCGTCGAACTGGCCGTGCGCGTGCGAGAGATCGGGCTGCATCGCGTGTGCTGCGTCGATGGGCGCGAACTCGAGGCCGACGCGGTGATTTGTGCGCTCGATCCTGCCGCGGCAAATCGGCTGGTGACGGTCGACGGCCAACCGCCGTATGCGGGAGTTGGCTTCAGTCCAATCCTGGGCGTGCACTTGCGATACGACCGTTCGGTGCTCGACGTGCCGCACGCGGTGCTGGTCGAAGGCCGCGTGCAGTGGCTGTTCGCCAAGGCCGGTGATCCGAAACTCGTGCACGCCGTGGTGAGTGCAGCGGACGAGTGGGTCGGGCTCGGTGAGAGCGAGACCGTGCGACGGGTAACCGAGGAGATCTCTCAGTACCTTCCCCAGGCACGTCCGGCGACGGTCGAGTGGGCCAGACCCGTGCTTGAGCGGCGGGCGACTTTTGCGGCCACTGTGGACTTCCAGCGCCACCGGCCGGGCGCTGGCCGCTTCACCGATCAGCAGTGCTTCCTTGCCGGAGACGCGACGTCGACCGGTTGGCCGGCGACGATGGAAGGCGCTGTACGCAGTGGTCGAGGCGCTGCGGCTTTGGCGCTCCTGGAATTGGGTCGCTCAGCGACAGCAAACGACAACACGATCGAATCCGCTGAGTTAAATTTGGATAAAGACCGCCGCTGATGAGAATCCAGGCAGGCTTTCGCGCCGAAGGCGGCCGGGGTACGAGCTAGACTTTTGCAGGACTTTGGACCTGTGCGGAGCGCGGGAGGATATCGAATGTCGCATCACGACCGAGCCGGCAAGGCTGCCTTCACGTTGATCGAGTTGCTGGTGGTCGTCGCGATCATCGCCCTGCTGATCAGCATCCTCTTGCCCTCGCTCGGGCAGGCCCGGGATCTTGCACGTCAGATCAAGGGTGCCGCGAACCTGCGCTCGAACGTCCAGAGCGTCAACGTCTACGCGAGCGAATACAAGGATGCCATCGTCGGCAGCCCGGACACCAGCGGCTACGACGCGAGCTTTGGCATCTACAACGGCATCGCCATGCAATCCTGGGATTGGATGGGTCCGCTGGCGTTCATGAATGGTCGCAGTGGTCCGGGCGAGAACATCCGGGCGGAGGGACGCACGCGCGAGGGCGAAGAGGCGCGGGGCGCGCGGTTCGATTGGTATCGCGAGCTCGTCGACGAGTATGTCTGCCCGGCGAATCGCTTCCAAGCCACACCATGGCCCGGCGGTGATGGGCCGTTCTTCACGACCGGTCGCATGATCGGCTACAACATGAGCACGCAGTTCACGTCGTCGACCAGGTCACCAGAAGAAGGCGGCACGAGCCCGCGTCGCGGCCAGGATCGAGGCAACTACAAGCCGTTTATTTACAATGTCGGCACGCTGTACAACAAGGTGGCGATCTTCGAGGGCCATCGTTTCGCCTCGGGACGAACCAAGCCCGACTTCGATCACGACATCGGCGAACGTGACGGCGATGGTGGCTGGTTCGGCGGCGCGTTCGGCGGCGTCGGCCCGGTCTGGCGTGACAGCAAGGAGCTCGACCGCACCGTGGCGCCGGGTGAGAACGGGCGACGCCTGCACATCGCCGACCCGAACACGTATCCCGACATGCGTCGATTCGGCTTCCGCCACGGCATGCGGGTCGATCCCAGCCAGGTCAACGCGACGCAGGCGCTCGGCCACTTGGCGTTCTTCGACGGACATGTCAAATTGGTCACCGATGCCGAGGCCACCGATCCAGACCTGTGGTTCCCTACGGGCACGAAGCTCCGCGACCCCGGCTTCTTTTGGCGTACGGCCCTTGAAACCTGGCCCCAGAAAACGCTGAACATCTCCGACTCGGATCCATACATCGTCCCTTGACGGCTATGGTGCGGTGTGGTCGGCTTGACTGACGCGGAGCAGCGATGACGCAGAGCCAGCAGGACAGCCTCGGGAGCCTGGTCGACGACTTTGATCGCCAACGCGAGCCCAAGAAGGGCTCTGGCGGTGGTGGCTCGAGCAACCTGCCGCCGAAGAACGTCATCCTGGCGGTGGTCATTCTCGGCTGCCTCATCGGGGCGGCCGTGTTCGGCGCCCGGGCCCTGCGTAGCCAGGGCGGCTCTTTGGAGCGGTGGAGCCAGGAGCGGACGCTGATCGACACGCAGACCGGCGAGGTGTTCGTCGACTATCGGGTTCCCGACGGAATCTCTTTCCCCATCGAAAACCCGAACAGCGGCGCGATGACGCTGGTGCCCGCCGAGGCGTGCAACTGGACGCGTGATGGTCGGGCGAAGTGGGACCCAACGTGGGTCTACGTTCCCGAGGGCGAGCGCGTGGAATGCCCCGACTGTGGGCGTCCGGTCGTCGGGCGGAACCCCCAGCCCCCGGTTGAATTGATGCTCGAGGCACTGGATCGCAAGGAAGCCGGCGAGGGCTGACACGCGACCCACGGGGTCGAGGCGGCAACGATGCTCCTTTGGCGGCCCAGCCGGGCAGGTCACGGGAGTACGCATGATCGAACAGGTTCTTCAGAATCTCCAGGATACGGAGTCGCAGGGCGTCCAGCGGTTGTGCGATTGGTTGCGCATCGCCAGCATCAGCGCCGATCCGGAGTACAAGACGCAATGCCAGGAAGCTGCGCAGTGGGCGGCCGACCGGCTGAGCGAGGCCGGGCTCGAGGCCCGTGTGCTTCCGACCGGACGCGAGGCTGAGCCCGGGCACCCATGCGTGCTGGCGACCACGCCAAACGCCGCCGATGGCTCCGGCCCGCACGTGCTGTTCTACGGGCACTACGACGTGCAGCCGCCCGACCCTCTGGACCTGTGGGAGACTGGGCCATTCGAGCCACAGGTGAAGCCGGCGGACGACAGGGTGCCTGCCGAGCACGTGGTCGCGCGCGGCGCCAGTGATGACAAGGGCCAGGTCGCCATGTTCCTCGAAGCGTTGCGGGCATGGAAGGACGTCAGCAACCAGGCCGCCGGCGGGCTGCGTGTCACCGTGCTGCTCGAAGGCGAAGAAGAATCGGGCTCGGAGAACCTGGAGCAGTTTCTCAAGGACTACGAGGACGAACTGAAGAGCTGCGACTTCTGCCTCATCAGCGATACGGGCATGATCTCGCGATCGCGTCCGGCGATCACCTACGGCGTTCGCGGCCTGGCGTACACGCAGATCAGGTTGCACGGGCCCGACAAGGACGTGCACAGTGGCTTCTGGGGTGGACGGATGCCCAACCCGCTGAACGAACTCACCCGGGTGTTGGCCCAGATGTGGGACGAGGACCGACGAATCACGATCGATGGCTTCTACAGCGATGTTGTCGAGGCCACGAACCAAGAGCGCGCCGAGTGGGCCTCGCTGAACATCGACGTGCCCGCAATGCTGCGCAACATCGGGCTCGGCCCGGAGGCCGACATCGGCGAGGCGGGCTTTACGAGCATCGAGCGTGAGTGGGCCCGACCGACGGCGGAGATCAATGGCGTTTGGGGTGGCTACACCGGCGCGGGCGCGAAGACGGTGATCCCCGCGTATGCGACGGCCAAGGTGAGCTTCCGACTCGTCGCGAACCAGGATCCCGACGACATCGTTCAGAAGTTCTTCGCGTGGCTCAAGGGACATACGCCGCCGGGCTGCCGATGGGAGCTCGAGGACATGCACGGTGGACACCCTTCGAGCGTGGACCCGACCTCGAAGTGGCTAGCCACGGCACGCCAGGCGATGGAGCGTTCGACCGGCATGGACGTCGCGCTCATCAAGACGGGCGGATCGATTCCGGTGGCGGGCATGCTGAAGGACAGCCTCGGGCTTGATACCGTGTTCATGGGCTTTGGGCTCGACGATGATCGCGTGCATTCACCCAACGAGAAGTTTGAGCTGCCATGCTTCCGCATGGGGGCTCGCTCGCACGCGGTGCTGATCGATCTGCTGCGGGAAGGCTCGGCGTGAGTCAGGCGGCTTGGCGTCGGGGCTCGGTGGCCTCGGGCGATGCGTCGAGTGCGAGCTCGTCCTCGTCGACGATGTCGACGCCCGTGATCTCGTCTTCGTCGGCCGCGATGGCGCCCTTGGCGATGAGCTGTTGGCGCTGCATCTCGCGCAAGCTGCGCACGCGGACCTCGAGGGCCAGCAGCGACAGCCCGTGGCGGACGGCCGCCGCGAGCGTGAGCAACATGGCGGCGATGCCCACGAAGGCGATCGCGGCGGTGATGAGCCTGGGGTCGAGGACGTCGATCATGCCTAGGGCATCGGGTGTTCTCGGGCCAGTCTTGAGTGTTGTTCTTGCCGTGCTGGGAGCGCCGGTTGCCCTTGCGCAGGACGCTCCGGGTCTAGATAGCCTCAGCGACCCTGGGGCCGCCCTGGGCATCGGGCAGGGCGAGGTGGCGATCGTCGTCGAAGAGTTCGGTTTGGGCAATGTCGTGCGGGCGGGCTCGTGGGCTGGGCTGCGGATGGCGATCACCGACCGGGGCGTGCGGCAGCGAGAGTTGCTCCTGCGTCTAGAAGTGAAGGATGCCGACGGCGATACCACCTGGTACGAGCGGGGCCTGGCCTCAAACCCCGGCCAGCGGCAGGAGATTTGGACGTACCTGCGGCTGCCGTTCCGCTTCGACGCCAATGAGCGGCTGCTGGCTCGTGTTTACGAGGCCGAGGATACCGACTCGCCAACGCCCCGTGCGGGCCAGTTGGTGGGCGAGGCGTTCTTGAGCCCGACGGCCGTCGTCAGGCCGGAGGTTGGGTTGATCGGCGTCATCGGATCCCGCCCGGCGGGGCTGACGGCCTACAGCGACGGGAAGAGCGAGCCATACGACAGCCGGCTGCACGAGCCGACCGTCGTGGCAACTCGGCTTGAGCCCTCGACCATGCCCGACGCGTGGGCGGGGCTGAGCCAGTACGGCGTCTTCGTGTGGACGCAGGGGGAGCCGGTGACGCTTGGCGCGGGCCGCGCCGACACGCTGCGTGGTTGGGTGCGCCAGGGCGGGCACCTGGTGGTGCTGCTGCCGCAGGTTGGTGGGACGTGGTTTTCTGGCGAACTCAACAATCCCTTGTTCGACATCATGCCCGCGGTGACGACCACGCGCGAGACAAACTACCCGACCGGGCCGATCCGGCCGCTGCTGACGACACGTTCCGATGTCGTGCTGCCGGCGACCGTGGTGGCCCACGCGTTCGAGATCGATCCCGATGCCCAAGGCGCCGACGACACGTCGGTGCTGATCCGCGACCCGGCTGGGCGGGCGATCGTCGTCCGCCGGCACGTCGGCCTGGGGCAGGTGACCTTTGTGGGGCTGGACGTGGGGGCCGAGGCGCTCGCCCGCGTGGGCGCGCCGTCGCCGGACAGCTTCTGGCACCGCGTGCTCGGTCGTCGCGGCGACCTTCGACCGTGGAGCATGCGAGGCCGGCAGGTGACCGAGCCGAGTCGAAGCGTGCGTCACTTCGACCACAGCGTCGACGCGACGATTGCCCAGACCGGCAGCCCGGCATCAGGCGTGCTGCTGGGCTTCGTTGTGTTCATCGCGTATTGGCTGGTGGCCGGGCCGGTCGGCTTCGCCGTGCTCAAGAAGACCGGGCGGGCCAGGCACGCGTGGGTTGCTTTCGTCGGCGTGACGGCGGTGTTCACTGGGCTGGCTTGGGGCGGGGCTGTACTGCTCAGCCCGGCGTCGGTGCGCGGAGCCCACCTGACGATCATCGACCACGTGTACGGCCAGCCCGTGCAGCGCACGCGCACCTGGGCCGGGCTCATCGTGCCGTCATACGGCGAGTCGACGCTGGAGGTCGGCGTGCGTGCGGGTGGTGGTGATGTCGGCACGTTCGTAGCCACCGTTAGCCCGTGGATGTCCCCCGACGGTGGGGCGACGATCGGCAGCTTCCCAGACAACCGTGGCTACCGACTGCTGGGAGCCAGGCCGTCGAGCATGATGTTTCCGGTGCGTTCGACGATGAAGGAGCTGAGCGTGCAGTGGGCCGGGCCGACGGTGTGGCCCATGCCCGCGCCGGTTCGCAGCGCCGATGGTCCAGGCGAGCTCCGCTCGACGCCTCGGCCGGTGGGCATCCCCGCCAGCGAGATGACCAGCGAAGCGGCCGGGAGGCTCGTGCATGATTTGCCCGGTGACTTGCACGATGTGGTGATCATCATCAACCACGGCATGCTTGCCGTCCAGCCGGGCGTGAGCCCGAATCGGCCGATCATGGATGCCTCGGCGTTCGGTCTTGCGGACGCCTGGGCTCCGGGCGTGGAGCTCGACCTGGCCGCGGCCACTCGTCGCACTGGCACCGGAGATGTGTCGTTGCGTGAGCTGCTGGACGACCGGGGCCTGCAGTCGGTCAGCGGATTCCAGCAGATCACCCAGATGCCCGAGGATGATCGCAGCGTGAGCGAGCAACTCGTGATTGCGAGCCTCATCAGTCAGATCGGTGCACCGCCGACCTCGACCGCACGCGGTGCGGACGCGTACACGGCGGCGACACGCCGCGTGATGCACGGCCTAGACCTGGGCGTATGGATGACCGAGCCGTGCATCATCATCTTGGGCCATCTGGGCGTTGGCCCGGGCGAAGACGGCGCACCAAGCCCCACGCCGATGACCATCGACGGGCGAGACCCGAACCTCAGCGGCCGAACGTTCGTGCGCTGGGTGTATCCGCTGGGCGATCGTCCGCCGGCGATCATGTCCACGCCGGCGGCGAGTACGCCCGCTGGGACGAGTGAACTCGGGTCAGACGGTCCGGGCGGCGGCGGTCTGGGGCCTGATTTCTGATTCTTGTAGTTCCGTCATTCGACGAGCGAGGGGCAGCACGTGCCGATCATCGAGACCGTCAACCTGACCAAGCGATACGGCGAGCTCGTAGCCTTGGACAACCTGAACCTGGCCATCGACGAGGGCGATTGCTTCGGCTTCATCGGCCCCAACGGCGCGGGCAAGACCACGACCATCAAGATCCTGGCCACGCTGCTCAAGCCCTCGAGCGGGCAGGCCCAGGTCGCCGGCCACACCATCGGGTATCAGAACCGACTGATTCGACCTCTTATTGGTTACGTGCCCGACTTCATGGGTGCCTACGAGGACATGGTCGTCACCGAGTACCTCGAGTTCTTCGCGGCGGCGTACGACATCCACGGCAAGCAGCGCAAGACCGTGGTCAACGACGTGCTCGAGCTGACCGATCTGACCTACAAGGCTGCGGCCGAGGTCAACAGCCTCAGCCGCGGCATGCAGCAGCGACTGTCCGTCGCGCGCGTGCTGCTGCACGATCCGAAGGTATTGCTGATGGACGAGCCGGCCAGCGGCCTCGATCCCCGAGCCCGCATCGAGATGCGCGAGCTCTTGAAAGAGCTCAAGCGGATGGGAAAGACGATTCTTATATCAAGCCACATCCTGCACGAGCTGGCCGAGCTGTGCAATGTCGTCGGCATCATCGAGCAAGGCAAGCTGCTCTACACCGGCACCGTACGCGACGCGCTGACGCGGGCCCGCGTGGGGCAGGTGCTGCACCTGCAGGTCGTCGAGCGGTCTCCCGATGCGGCCGAGGTGCTCGCCAAGCTGCCGGGCGTGAAGAAGGCCGAGCTGGTCGACGGCGACGACGGCGTGGAGATCCACCTGACGCTCGATCAGCAGGGCGCGGTCGCCATCGCCGACGTGCCCAGCATCCTCATCAACCACGGCTTCCGGCTGACGCGCTTTACCGAGGAGGCGGTGAACCTCGAGACGGCCTTCATGCGGCTTACCAAGGGGTTGGTCCAGTAACTGCCATCCAGGGCGGGCCGCGGCCGCGGTGTGGCATGTCGCCTCGACGCGCATACGCCAGGGCACACGAGGACGATGCGCCTGCGCACGAGGATCGTGCAGGCCCGCACGAAGACGGTGCGCCTACGCACGAGGATCGTGCAGGCCCGCACAAGGACGGTGCGCCTGCGCACGAGGGCCGTGCAAGCCCGCACAAGGACGGTGCGCCTGCGTCTGATAGTCGTGTGCCACCGCGGGACGTGGCTGCGCGCCCCGTGCCGTGGGCGTATGGCATATTGGACGCTGCATGGGCCGTCCTGGGACGAGTTCGAGCTCGCTCAGCCTGGCCCATGCTCGGGCAGGAACTCCTTCGTATACCACCGCCGCCACTTGGGCACGTCCCAGCCCAGGTAGCTGGTGTCCCGGCCCCACAGGTCGCTGGTGAGGCGGACCAGGGCCTGGTGGACTTCGACGCGGTAGGTGACCACCACCGAGTCCAGCACACGGAGCACAACGCCCTCGGTGACGACGCTCAACTCGGGGTCGAAGGCGACGGCGCTGGGGCCGACGACCGGCTCGAGATCGCTGACGAAGGCTTGCTGCTGGCCAACGATGATGTAGGCCAGCGCCCCGCCGTCGCTGCCGGTCCCGCGGCCGACCACCTGGCTGGCGATCATGGCGGGAATAGCGTCAGCCATCTTGAGGCTCGCGGCCAGGCCGGCGGCGTTGGCCACGTGCGGGTCGTGTCGGCGGGCGAGCCCGTCGGCGACCACGCTCTTGACGGTGTGGGGGATGGCCTTGCCGTTCAAGGTGCGCACCAAGGCTTCGCCGGCCATTGATCGGCGGCGTGGGTGATCGTCGAACAGAGCCGTCCATGCCACGGTGGCCAGGGCCTCGGGGGTCTCGAGACTGGCGAGGTGGTCGATGATGGCAGCGATGACGTCGTCGCCGCTGCGGGCGAAGATCTCGATCATGGGCTCGAAGATGGCCGGGTCGTTGTATGCCTTGAGCTTCTCGAGGCCGGCGGCCCGCAAGTCTTTCGCGCGGGGGTTGCGAAAGTATGTGTGCCGCAGGCGACGCAGCTCGACCCCTAATTGCTTCTGGCGGCCGCGGTAGTCCTGAAGCGAAGACTCGAAGCCTTGGGCTTGGTCCGGGCCGGTGTCCGAATCCGCATTGGGTGCGACCAAAGCTGCGGGATCTTCGACGCTTGGAAGTGTGCTCGGGGCCGGACGCGCCGGGACGGCCTCCTGCGACTGGGTGATGGCGGCCAAGGCGTGGGTGGCCGGGGCGGCGACGGAGATGGTCAGCAGGCAGGCGACCGGGACGGCGGTGCTGGGGCGCATGGATGGCCTCCTTGGACCCGGGCCGGGGTGCGGTAGGTGGGGAGGTTGACCCGGGTGGGCGGCCGCGAGCCCGTTGGGGCGTGGGCGGCCGGCTGTCGAAGATTGTACGGGTTGGTGACCCGACGGTTGCGGGCCGATATACTGCGTGCCCGTTCAGGCGTGCCATACGCGGACGGGTGTATGCGGGCGATTGGCGCAGTTGGCTAGCGCGCCTCGTTGACATCGAGGAGGTCACAGGTTCAAGTCCTGTATCGCCCACTGGCAGAAAAGCGGACCCTGTGGGGTCCGCTTTTTGTTTGGGTCTGCTCTTTGGAGTCTGCGCTTTGGGATCCGCGCTTTGGGATCAGAACTGTGTGCTGAGTCGGGCTTGGCGTGCCGCCGATCTCGGGTGAGCGCTACGCGTCGTCGTCGATCAGCACACGGCTTGCGGGCGTATCCAGGTCGTCGCATTGGCCTGAGCGAACCATCCATACGAAGCCCCAGACGGCGGCAGCGGCGAGCACGAGCGCTATGGGCAGGACGATGAACAGCACGCTCATGGCGTGGCCTCCACGGTGTTGGTGCTGGTATTGATGTTGGTGGCGGGCTTGCCGGCCCCCAGCGCGATGGCGAGCACGGTGATGGAACTGGCCGGCATGATGATCGCGGCAACAATGGGCGACATCAGCCCCAGCAGTGTCAACGTGGCGGCCGAGATGTTGTACGTGACGGCCAGCCCGAGGCACACGCGGATGCGGAGGATGGTGCCGCGACTGGTGTGGGCTAAGTCCACCAGCGGGGCCAGGCCGGGCTTTCCGAGGTACACGTCTGCGGCTGTCATGGACGCCTCGGCTCCGCCGCTGACGGCGATGCCCACGGTGGCGGTGGCCAGCGCGGCCGCATCGTTCACGCCGTCGCCGACCATGATGGTGGGGCCGTGGGCCTTGAGCACCTCGACCCGGTCACGCTTGGTCTCGGGCAGGGCGCCGCCCTCGGCTTGGTCGATGCCCACGGCGTCGGCGATCGCGGCCACCGTCTGTTGGTCGTCGCCCGAAAGCACGCGAGGGGTCCATCCCAGTTTCCGCAGTTCGGTGATCGAATCGCGGGCGTCCTCGCGTGGCGCGTCGCCAAGCACGGCTACGGCGGCGAGCCGTCGATCGCTGGCGATGAAGATCGTGGTTTGACCGTCGACGCGCGCACGGCTGGCGACCTCGCTGGCCCACGTTGGCATGGTCAAGCCGCGGTCGCGCATCAGTGCCGCCGAGCCCACGGCGATGGTTCGTCCGTTGTGCTGCGCTGTGACGCCCAGGCCGAGATGATGCTCGACCGCATCGACGCGCTCGCGGTCTCCGATGCCGTTGGCCAGCGCTTTGGCGACGGGGTGCCGGGCTTGATCTTCCATGGCGGCAACCACGGGCTTCAAGCTCGCATCGCCCATCCAGTCTCGCAGCGCGTAGGCGCCCTGCGTGATGGTGCCGGTCTTGTCCAGCACGACGGTGGGCCGCTTGGCCAGTGTCTCGAAGGTGTCCCCGCCCTTGACCAGCGTGCCGCGGGCTGCCAGGCGGCCGATGGCCATCGAGGTCGCCAGTGGTGTGGCCAGCGCGACGGCGCACGGGCAGCAGACAATGAGCATGGCGACCGTGGACTCGAAGGCCGCGCTCAGGCCCGCGGGCAGCCGAAGCAGGAAGCACAGCGTCG
>JGI12109J20283_10344892_pt1 | contig 10880 bp, 6 predicted proteins | sample ElkSlonscriptome_12_FD_20283 | JGI IMG/M metagenome (IMG submission 20283) | reverse complement strand
AAACCAAACAATACAGAACGATAATCGGCGTCGACCTCGGAGATAAGAAACACCACGTATGCGTTACGGACAAGAACGGAAACGTTCTTTCCGAGACAACGATACGCAACCAGCGTGAGTCGCTGATTAAACTGGCCACGCAGCACCGGGGTGCTTTGTTTGCCATTGAAGTGGGTACGCACAGTCCCTGGATAAGTCGGCTAATCGAAGACCATGGTTGCACGTGCCTGGTGGCCAATTCCCGAAAGCTTCGGGCTATCTACCAAAACGTGCGCAAGTGCGACGAGTTGGACGCGCGGATGCTGGCGAAACTCGCCCGGGTCGATCCCGATTTGCTCAGCCCGATTCGCCACGGCTGCGAGGAGGCCCAGGTCAATCGGCTGACCCTGACCTGCCGTGATGGGCTGGTTCGCCAGCGCGCCAACATCATCGGCTCGATCCGGTTCTCTCTGAAGTCCCTTGGACTGCGCCTGCCTAATTGTTCCACGGCTTCTTTCGCCAAACGATGCCGGTCCGAAATGGAAGGTTCTGCGTTGCTGGAGGTAGTCGCACCTTCGCTGAGGGTTCTCGAAGAACTCGACAAACAGATCAAAGAGTTCGACCGCAAAATCGCGGCCACCGCTAAAGAATACTATCCTCAGACAAAGCTCCTGGAGCAGATTCCCGGGGTGGGTCCATTGACCTCTCTTTGCTACGTTCTAGCCATCGGCGAACCGGAGCGTTTCAAGGACAATCGCGATGTTGCCGCCTACCTGGGTCTTGTGCCACGAAGGGACCAATCCGGCCAAAGCGACAAGCAACTCTCCATCAGCAAAGCGGGCAACGGGGATGCCAGGCGACTGCTGGTGCAGTGCGCCCAATACATCCTTGGCCGCTTTGGTCCGGACTGCGACCTTCGCAGGCAAGGCTTGGCTCTGGCGCAAAGAGGAGGCAAGGCAGCTAAGAATAAAGCCATCGTAGCCATCGCCCGCAAACTTGCAGTGCTCATGCTCGTGCTCTGGAAAAGCGGCAACCCATACAAACCGCTACTGAACGCCAAGCTCGATACAGAACCACAACTGGCAGGAAGTTAGAAACACTTCCTCGGCAAGGCACTTTTTTATGAACAACCGGAAATCCAATTTTGGGGTGACTGCGGTAAACCCGCGGTATCAAAGAATACGCAACAGGAGATAGCAGCCCCCACCTTTTGATCAAAAAGCGGAATCTATCGTGCAGCGGGTCCGAAAAGAACCCAATAAAGACTGCGTATGGAAGCCTGATTCCCTTGTTCGCCTTACCTGCAAAATCAAAATAGAAAAATGAATTTTTGATGTTTACTTTGAAATCCTTCTCATGGAAGCGGGTTTACCCCGCGATTCCCCTCCCGTGCGAGTGGATTTATTCCGCGATCATCGGGGCATAAATCCCCAACACTCCGTGGATGAAATTGCAACGCCATCAGGAATCACAGCGGGCAGTCCATCGCAACGAATTCGCAGGGCAAATCGAAATACTTCGCAGTTTCCTCAGCAAGCGCCCGCACACCGAAGGTTTCCGTGCGGTAATGGCCACAGGCGTAGAGGTTGAGTCCCTCCTCCTGCGCGATGTTGAAAAAGTGCTGTTTGAGTTCCCCGGTGATCAATGTATCGATGCCAAGGGCGGGTAAGTGCTCAACAGCGCTGGAGCCGCTGCCGGTCAGGATCGCAATCTTTTGCGGCGTTTCCGACCCTGCCTCGATGGGTGTTACGCCTCCCGGAAAAAGACGGCAAAGGCGATCTTTCAGCGTAGCCCTTGAGTCGGGTGCTGTGGTCACTAGGCCGATATTAGTTCCCTCGTAGGGCAGGAAGGTTTCAATCCGGGTGAGATCAAGGGCCTTGGCCAGGAGAGCATTATTGCCGATCTCCGGATGGCAATCCAGCGGGAGGTGGCTACCATAGACGGCAAGATTTCCCTCAATCGCAGCGCGGGTTTTCCGATAAGCCGATCCCGTCAGAGGGATCGGCGGCACCCAGTAAAGTCCATGATGAACGATCAGAAAATCGATGCCCATTTGGACCGCGGCCAGGAACGGCTTTTCCCCGGCATCTACGGAGGCACCAATTTTGGTAACCACCCCACTATTTTCAATTTGTAGGCCGTTGTGGGCCGGCGGGAAATCCTGAATGTCCTGCCGCCGCGTCCGGCGATCACAGAAGGAGACGATTTTTTCGAGTTCCACCATGCTCCCTTTCATCGCATGTTTCTCGCGGAATGACAAGCGGAGAGCATCGCCTGAAGATTCCGGGGAAACAGAGAGTTGAAAGATTGGCTCAGGCCACTAGCGTTCTTGTATGAAAAGTGCGTATAAATTGAGAGAAGAAAAACTCCGGCTCGAGCAGGTGTGCGAAGAAAAGAAAGATCGCGTTCGCGAGAGCTAAGGAGGGATATCCATGCCAGTGTACACATACGAGGTCCTCGATGCAGACGGAAACATCGTCGAAATCTATGAGGCAGAGCAGCCGTTAGGCTCGGAGGCCCTCTCCAAACATCCCATCACAGGAGAACAAATGCGTAAAGTTCTCACTGCCCCGCGGATCAATGCAACGTATTCAAATTGGAAGGACAAACTGGAGCCCGGTAAGTTGGCCAATTCAGGGTTCACAAGATACGAGCGGGATAAATCGACGGGACGCTACTTCAAGTCCAATCCGGGCCAGGGTCCGGCGGAGATCGACCCCCATGCCGGGGAATGATTCTGCAAAGCCCGCCGAGCCAGGACTCAAGAAGATGCGGATTCCTGAATCTTCTTCAAAAACAACGGAAGCTCCTTATTCGCCTTCGCAGGACCGATTCCTTTGATTTGCAATGCCTCGTCGATAGTAGCTGGCCGATCCTCCGCAAGCTCAACGAGAGTCTGATCGTGAAAAATGGTGAAAGCTGGAACCCCGCGCTCTGCGGCGACTTCCCGGCGAAGCTCCCGAAGAGATTCAAAGAGCTGGGTGTTTTCTTCACTCAAATTCGAGGTCTCGATGGAGCGCTTCTTTCTTCGGCTGAAAATCGATCTTTCCCTGGGCAGGCGGTCCCAGTCAAGATGGCAGGTTTCTCCCTCAAGCAGAACTCTCACCCCACGTTCAGTCAGTGTTAACAGGCGGAACCTTTCCGAGAGGTCGGTGCGGAGATATTGGCGCTTCTCCAGTTCCCGGAAAACCGCTTGAAGTCGTTTCTTGGGCTGATCGGCCAAAAGTCCGAACGTTGAGAGATTCGCGACGAACCCGGCGCTGGACCCCGAGCTCTCTACACCCATCAGGCTTTCGATAATTTTCCCTTTCCCAAAGCGTGCCTCCCAGGAGCGATTCCCGATGCGTCGGCTCATGCGTGCTACACCGCTGAGGACTTGCCGGGCCAGAAGCTGCTCCTCTTCAGACGGTGCCCGCAAATCAGGATCCTCGCGCGAGGTGCAATAATCGCATTGTCCGCACGGCTGGGAACTCTTTTCGCCAAAATAGTCGAGAATCCAGTCCTGCCGACAGCCGCTCGAATGTTCACAGAAGCGGATGATCGCCTCAAGCTTGCGCTCGTCGCGTCGGCGTTTTTCGCGGAGTGCTTTGTCGTCGAGGGGCAAGGAGGTTTCCCGGTCATTCGGCCGGAGAAGCCGGGTCCCTCGCAACCGGCGGCCCGGTACATCAAAACGTTGAATCCACCCGATTCGGGTGAGGATGCCTATCGACGTCGAAACAGCCATCGGATTGGTCCGTTCCGGCAGATGCTTGGCCAAATCGTCAACGGTGAGCAAAAGCTCATGATTTTTGCCAGCAAGCCCGAGTAAGGTTCGGTACACGGTGCGGATCAAGTTTGCACTCGGATTGGAACCCTCGATAAAGAACTCCTGGGTTCGGCGGTCGGCATAGTTGAAGAGCAACTCGCATTCTGCCGGTGCCCCATCACGACCGGCACGCCCCGCCTCTTGATAGTAGGCCTCCGGACTCCCGGGAAGTTCGTAGTGGATTACAAAGCGGACATCGGATCGGTCGATCCCCATCCCAAATGCGTTGGTGGCGACTGCTATATCATATTCGCGGGCCATGAAGCGGTTCTGCGCCTCTTCGCGGGCATCTCCATCCATCCCACCATGATAGGATATAACCGAAGACCCCTGTTCTGCCAGCGACTCAGACACCTTCTCCACCTTCTTCCGGGTCGCACAGTAGATGATTCCCGTTTTCCAGCGTCCGACCAACCTTTGCACCGCCTCAAGCTTTTCCCTCTCGCCCGAAACGTGACGAACTCGAAACGCAAGATTCTCACGGGCAAATCCCGATACGCGGACAACTGGATCCCGAAGTCCCAGATTCGACGAAATATCATCGCGGACGATGGGCGTGGCGGTGGCGGTAAAAGCGGCTACCGGAGGAGAACCCAAAGCTCGGATAGCATCACCGAGCCGCAGATAGTCCGGCCGGAAATCATGCCCCCACTGGGAGAGGCAGTGTGCCTCATCAATGGCGAAACGATCAATGCGGTGCCTCTTAAGGGATTCGAGAAACCCGTCCGCACGAAATCGTTCCGGCGCCACATAAAGAAGGCGGCACCGCCCGGAATCCAGAAGCGCCAAAGTCTCCCGCCTTTCCTCCGAAGACTGCAGGCTATGAAAAACCGCCACCGGCGCTCCGCGCCCCCGCAAGACATCCACCTGATCTTTCATTAGAGCGATCAAAGGCGAAACCACAACCGTAAGCCCCTCCGAAAGAAGCGCCGGCAGCTGGTAGCAAAGCGACTTCCCCCCACCCGTAGGCAAAACCACCAACAAATCCCGCCCCAAAAGCATATCCCGAACAATCTCCTCCTGAGCCTCCCGGAAACGGGTAAACCCAAAAATCCGGGTCAATTCTTCGAGAAAATTTATATCAGTGCATTCAGGCATCACAACAGAAGAGTGGATTTATGTTTACCCTAGTGGAAGGTTCAAGATTATTCTTAAATTTTTCTGAGATAATTTAGTTGACTTTAAAGATCCCTTCAAAGAGATTAGCCCGATGAGAAGAAAAATTGATGGTGATCGGGTCTATTATCATTTGATGAGTCGAACGGTTGGAGGGCGTGCTTTGTTGGGGGTTCGCTGTCGTGAGGTTTTGCGCAAGATGATCTGGCAGGTTGCGGAGTTTTCGGGGGTTCGGGTGGTTACTTATGCTATAATGAAAAATCACTTCCACGTTCTCGTTGAGGTTCCGGGGGGGGTGGATGTTTCGGACTCGGAGATTGTTCGGCGGTTCCGGAGGCTTTATCCCAAGCCCACGCCCTGGCAGCCTTTGAGTCCGAGGCAGGTGAAGAAGCTTCTTTCTGTCAATGGTCAGGAGGGGCAGGAGCTGCGGCGGAAGCTCCTCTCCAGGATGCATGATGTGTCCTGGCTGATGCGAACGATAAAGCAACGCTTCACTCGTTGGTATAATCAAACAGAAGAAAGTTTTGGCACCGTCTGGGCAGAGCGGTTTAAAAGCGTCCTTGTTGAGGGTTCTCCTTTTGCTCTGCGGACGGTGGCTGCCTATATTGATCTGAACGCGGTTCGGGCCGGACTTGTGGAAGACCCCAAAGACTATCGGTTTTGCGGATACGGAGAGGCGATGGGCGGGGGGCGTTCGGCCCGGGCGGGGTTGAGAATCGCAGATCCCAAGCTGTCAGGCTACCGGCAAACCCTTTACGGGGCAGGGTCAGGGGAAAAATCGGGCAAAATTTCGATTTCCCGAGAGGATGCGGTCCGAGTTCTCGAAATAGAGAGAGGTAAGCTGCCCCTTCCAGTTGTTCTTCGATGCAGGGTTCGCTATTTCTCGGAGGGAATTGCCATTGGCTCGCCCCAATTCGTGGAGTTGTGCCGGAATGCAGAGCATGGCGTCCATCCGAAGAATAAGCCAAAAGTCCATCCGATGGAAGGTGCCGATTGGGATGGATTATCGGTGGGGGCCGGGTTGAGGACGAATCTGTTTGGGTAATCGGGCTTGCTTTGACTGCGCTGGTTCTAGTATCCGGGTCTTAGGACGACCAGCTTTGGAGGACTTTGAGGTAGTTAGCGCGCTCGACTGCTTTGGGGTTTGGAGTGTTGCGATAGCTCATACTTCCCCGTGCGTCGCTGACAGTTTTGTATTCGAACTCTCCGAACCAGTGGGTCATCTTCTCAAGGATTGTGGCTATATGCGAGGGGCCTTTTTGCAGTAAGGAACTGACTAATTGAACCGTATCGGCTCCGGCCATGATCGCTTTGATGGCGTCGTCTGCGGTATGGACTCCTCCCGTGCATGAAAAATCCAGCTCGAAGCGGTCGCGAAGAATTGCCAGCCAACGAAGGCGGAGGAGAAGTTCGCTGCTATCGGATAGCTTCAGCTCGGGGACGGTCTGTAGATTTACAATATCGATGTCGGGCTGGTAGAATCGGTTGAATAATACGACGCCTTTGACCCCAGCGGTTTCCATTCGACGGACGAAATGTGGAAGGGAGGAGAAAAACGGAGAAAGCTTCACTGCTACCGGAATAGAAACCTGCTCGCAGACGCTTCTGACAATACTGGCAGCTTCGGATTCCAGGACTTCGGCGGATTTTTCGGAGTCTGTCGGTTGAAAATAAAGATTCAGCTCAAGAGCGTCTGCCCCGGCGCTTTGAATATCGGATGCAAATCCGGTCCATCCGCTGGGGGTTCTTCCGTTGAGCGAGCCAATGACGGGGATGGATACCGTCTTTTTGATTTCGCTGATTCGCTCAAGATAGGTGTCGGGTCCTAACGAAAAGTCCAATTTCCCCGGGAAATAGGAGGTGGCTTCGGCGAAAGTCTCCTCGTGGCTGTGGATGTCGGCGTCTGCTCCTTCGAAGCTGTCAACAATTTGCTCTTCAAAAAGCGAGTGCATGACAATGGCCGCGGCCCCGGCATCCTCGAGTTCGCGAACCTTTGCCATGTCGTAGACGAGAGGCGAGGCACCGGCAATAAGAGGATGTTTAAGATCGAGGCCTAGGTATTTGGTTTTTAAGTCAACGGACATGGTAAATTTCGTCGGAATTATTTCTGCGATACGGATTTCGCCAGATGGGTGTAGTAATCGAAGCGGCGAGAGATATTTCCTTGAGCGGTTTCTTGAAGGACTTTCGCCCGCTCTGGGTTCGTGTTGAACAGCATTCGGAAACGGACTTCGTTTTCGATATATTCACGCAGAGGGATCCGCGGAGCGCCGGAGTCCATCTTGAGCGGGGGTGCTTCCTCTTCGGTTCGACGTGGATCGAAGCGGAAAAGAGGCCAGTAGCCCGATTGAACAGCCTTCTTTTGTTGGTCGATCCCGAAGTTGAGGTTGTAGCCATGGCCAACGCAGTGGCTGTAGGCAATGACCAGAGAAGGTCCGTCATAGGCGTCTGCTTCGGCGATCGCTTCCAAGGTTTGTTTATCTTTGGCACCGATGGCGACGGAGGCGACGTATACATGGCCGTAGCTCATCGCCACAAGGCCAAGGTCTTTCTTGCCCTGCCCTTTCCCGCCGGAGGCAAATTTAGCAACAGCGCCCATGGGGGTCGACTTGGATGCCTGCCCACCAGTATTTGAATAGACCTCGGTGTCGAGGACAAGCACGTTGATATTCTTGCCGCTGGCCAAAACGTGGTCGAGTCCACCGAAACCGATATCGTAGGCCCAGCCATCTCCTCCAACACACCAAACAGATTTGCGGACGAGGAAATCGGCCAGTTGTCTGAGCGCGATTGCCCGCGGGTCTGTTTCATTGGCAAGAGCGAGTTTTAAGTCCTGAACGCGAGTCCGCTGTGCGGCAATTTCGGCGTCATTGCTTTGTGGGGCGGTAAGGAGTTCGCGCACGCGGTCGTCGCCGACGGTCCCACCGAGCATTCCCAGATACTCGCGGGCCATCTGGTTTTTCATGTCGATTCCGAAGCGAATGCCAAACCCGAATTCCGCATTGTCCTCGAAGAGTGAGTTGGCCCATGCCGGTCCGCGTCCGTGGGCATCGACTGCATACGGTGTGGTCGGCAGGTTCCCTCCGTAGATGGAAGAGCATCCGGTAGCGTTTGCGATTACCAGACGGTCACCCATCAGCTGGGTGAGCAATTTGATGTAAGGGGTTTCCCCGCATCCGGCACAGGCACCGGAGTACTCGAAGAGCGGGCGCCGCAGTTGACTGGTTTTGACATCAAGGGTGAGCGAGGCTGGATCAATCTCCGGGAGTTCCAGGAAATCCTTGTAGTTCCGGCGCTCACGTTCGATGACCTGTTCCAGGGGCGTCATGTTGATGGCTTTGTGCCCTGGATTTTTCCGGTCTTTCGCCGGGCAAACGGTTACACACAGGTTGCATCCGGTACAGTCTTCCGGCGCAGTCTGGATGGTAAAGAGGAAGTCGTCGATTTCCTTGGATTTAAAGGCTTTCGACTGGAAATGCTCGTTGAGAGAATCGGCGGATTCTTTTGGATAGGCCTTTGCGCGGATCGCGGCATGGGGGCAAACCAGAGCGCATTTTCCGCACTGGATGCAAAGATCGGCATCCCAGACCGGGATGGCTTGAGCGATTCCCCGCTTCTCCCACTGACTGGTGGCGGTGGGCCAGACTCCGTCAGGAGGGAATGCGGAAACAGGCAGGAGGTCTCCTTTGCCCGCCAGCATGACTCCGGTCACTCTCTTGACGAAATCGGGGGCCTCATCCGGAACCGGTGGCAACATTGCGCGATCAGTATTCACGCCGGAAGCGGGAATCTTCACTTCGTGGAGATTGGCCAGAGACTGATCGACCGCAGCGAAGTTCTTTTCGACAATGGCCCGACCCTTTCTGCCATAGGTTTTCTCGATGGCTCCTTTGATTTTTCCAATCGCCTCTTCGCGCTCAAGGATGCCTGAGATCGCAAAGAAACAGGTCTGCATTACGGTGTTGATCCGATTGCCCATGTTGGCCTCGCGAGCAACCTTGTATGCATCGATGACGTAGAACTTGAGGTTTTTCTCGGTGATGCTTTCCTGAACTTCCCGTGGGAGGCGGTCCCAAATGGTGTCGGGGCCGTGGGGGGAATTGAGAAGGAAGACCGCTCCTTCGCGGGCGTAGGAGAGAACATCAAACCGATCAATGAATGAGAACTGATGGCAACCGACAAAGCCCGCGTTTGAGATCAGGTAAGGTGCCCGGATCGGTTTGGGACCGAAGCGGAGGTGAGAAACCGTCATCGCACCGGACTTTTTACTGTCATAGACGAAGTAAGCTTGTGCGTAGTTGTCAGTTTCGGAGCCAATGATTTTGATCGAGTTTTTATTGGCACCGACGGTCCCGTCCGAGCCGAGGCCGATGAAGACCGCGCCCATCGAATCTTCGGGTTCGATGTTGAGCGGCTCTCCGATCCTGAGCGAGCGCTGGGTGACGTCGTCTTCAATTCCAACGGTAAAGTGATTTCTTGGGGTCTCGGAGGCGAGGTTGTCGAAGACAGCCTTTACCATGGCGGGGGTGAACTCTTTGGACCCCAGGCCGTAACGGCCACCGACTACGAGAGGATCAGGAGCCGTATGGTCGCTGAGAGGACTCCGGCCTTCGGCGAGGGCTGAAAGCACGTCCTGATAAAGGGGTTCTCCGATGGCACCGGGTTCCTTAGTGCGGTCGAGGACGGCGATTCTCTGTACGGTGGAGGGCAGGGCTTGGAGGAATCGCTCGACCGAAAAGGGGCGGAAGAGGCGGATTTTCAAAACGCCGGTCTTGCGGCCGTTCTGGTTCAGCCACTCAGAGGTTTCTTCTGCGGTCTCGGCTCCCGATCCCATGATGATGAGGACCTCCTCCGCATCGGGCGCGCCTGTATATTCGTAGAGTTTGTAGGAGCGCCCGGTGATCCGGTAAAACTCCTCCATCGTATCTTCCACAATCCGCGGGAGATCGTCATAAAAAGGGTTGGCCGCCTCACGGGCTTGGAAGAAAACGTCCGGATTCTGGGCCGTCCCCCGCAGAATGGGGGCGTCGGGGGTAAGACCACGCTGGCGGAATCCCTGAATGTCCTCGGGCGAGATCAACTCCTGCAGGTCGGAGTCGGAAAGCGTTTTATAGGTATTGACCTCGTGAGAGGTGCGGAAACCGTCGAAGAAATGTAGAAACGGGACTCGAGACTTGAGTGTGGCGCTGTGGGAGATTGCGGCGAGGTCCTGCGCCTCCTGGACGGAATTGGAAGCCAACAACGCGAATCCGGTCTGGCGGCAGGCCATGACATCCGAGTGATCCCCAAAGATGGAGAGGGCGTGGGTTGCCAGACTCCGGGCCGATACATGAAGGCAGAAGGGAATCAACTCTCCGGCGATCTTGTACATGTTCGGGATCATGAGCAGGAGTCCCTGTGAGGCGGTGAAGGAAGTGGAAAGAGTTCCCGCTAGAAGACTTCCGTGGATCGCACCAGCGACCCCAGCTTCGGATTGAAGTTGACTGACTTCAGGAACGATCTGCCACAGGTTGGGCTTGCCTTGGCTTGACCACTCGTCGCAATGCTCGGCCATCGGGCTTGATGGAGTGATCGGGTAGATCGCGATGGTTTCGCTGAGTCGGTAGGCAACAGAGGCGACGGCCTCGTTTGCGTCGTGAATTGAATAGGCAGGGTCTTGCATGAGGAGCAATTAGATTTGCTTAAAATAGGAGCTTTGTAAACAAGAAAAATTTATAGAGTAAAAAATAATTCTGTGTCCGCGCAGAAAGCCCTCACGCGGAGGGGCGGCACGGCAAAATTCTCCCGCCTGAGCGACCCCGCGTGGGAGCGATGCTTGCCATAATCGCCGAAATCGGGTTTACAGCCATGGACGATATGAGATTATTTGCGCTCACTTACCGATGGAACATATGCCGAGGCTTTAGGAAGGGACTGGCGGATGGTTAAGAAGGAACGAGCAATCCTGGTGAGAAAGCGCCTCGAAGAGTGGTTTCCCGAG
>JGI12109J20283_10165449_pt1 | contig 10880 bp, 10 predicted proteins | sample ElkSlonscriptome_12_FD_20283 | JGI IMG/M metagenome (IMG submission 20283) | reverse complement strand
GCGAACTCCTTGGGGGTGGTGATCACCAGGTGGTTGCCGAGGGCCCAGAGCGGTCCGGCGATGACCCCACCGAGCTCGTCGGTGGTGAGCCGGGCGACCACCGCGGGGCTCGTCAGATCGGTGGTGTCGACCACGTGCAGACCGGTGCTCGTGCCGCCGACGTAGAGGGCGTCGCCCTGCCAGCAGACGCCCCAGACCGCCTCGGTGTTGTCGCCGTAGTCGACGCCTTCGATATCCACGGTGGAGAGCAAGACCGGGTCGAGGACGTCGCTCAGATCCCAGAGCTCGACGCCGAGGCCGTTGATCATCGCCGCGTAGGTGCGCCACTCGCTTCCGTCGTGGCGGCGGAGGAAGGCGAGCTGGTGCGACTCGGCCTCGCCGTCGTCGTGCGGGCTCTCGAAGGAGCTGAGGAAGCGGGGCCGGTAGGGGTCGGAGATGTCCCAGAAGCGATGGTTGCCATTGCCCGCGAGGAGCAGCGCGCCGTGGACCACCGAGGGCTGGTTGTGGTCCTCCCCGTCGCCCATGGTGGTGGAAATGATCCCGCCGACCTCGCTCGGGTGGTAGGTGCGGTTGGGGATCGACTGGGCCGCGGCGCCGATGGGCGCGAGCGCGGCGAAAGTCAGGGCGAAGGCGAGGGCGGCACGCATCGGGCCCGAGAGCATAGCCGCGACCCGAGCGCGAGGCACCTTGCGCTCAGCCAGCTGAAAGGCGCTCAGCCAGCGGAGAGCTCGCGGACGGAGGCGGTCTCCGAGTCCTCGCTCTCGCCGTCCTCGGCGTCTTCGTCTTCGCCCTCGTCTTCGGCGCCATCGAGGGTCACGCCTTCGGGCAGCTGGATCAGCCGTGGATCACCGGCGCGGACCTCTTCGGCGATGAGCACGAAGCTGCGGCCGACCTTCTTCCACTTCTGCTCGAGAGTGGTCTCGGAGACCAGCATCGTGCGCTGGTCGTACCAGCGGATCTTGATGAAGGCCTTCGCGTCTTCCTTGTCCTCGCCGACCTGCACGTGGACGATCTCGCTGTCGGCGATCTGCATGCCCTCGTGCCAGTCGTGGTGGGTGAGGCTGAAGGCGGTGCGGAAGGTCGGGGCGACCCGCTGGGTCGCGAGATCCATGCGGTTCCAGCGCACCTCGTCGTTGAGGCCGACGACGGCGTCGCGGAGCGTCTCCTCGGTGCTGACGTTGTTGAAGATGCAGCCCTGGCCGAGCGCGACGAGCGCCAGCGGAGCGAGCAGACGGAGGAGCGTGGAGACGCGCATGCGACAACGGTAGAGAGCGAGCGGCAGCGCGGGCAAGAAAGCGGCAGGTGCGCGAACGGGGCCGCTCGGTGTATTCCGTCACCCATGACACTGGTCATCGGCATCGCGGGGGGTACCGGCTCGGGCAAGACCACCATCGCCCGAAAGATCGAGTCCTCGGTGCCCATCGAGCAGGTCAACCGCATCGAGCACGACAGCTACTATCGGGACCGGGACGACCTCAGCTACGAGGATCGCTGCAAGCTCAACTTCGACCACCCGAGCGCCCTCGAGACGCCGCTCTTCGTGGAGCACGTGAAGGCCCTGAAGAAGGGCGAGACGGTCGAGGTGCCCATCTACGACTTCACCAAGCACCGACGTAAGGAAGAGACCCGCCGGGTGGATCCCAAGCCCATCCTCATCGTCGAGGGCATCCTGGCGCTGGCCGAGCCGAAGCTCCGGGCGGAGATGGACATCAAGCTCTACGTGGACACGGACGCGGACATCCGCGCCTTCCGGCGCATCCGCCGGGATCTGGAGCAGCGGGGTCGCGACTTCGACTCGATCCGCGAGCAGTACTACGACACGGTCCGGCCGATGCACCTGCAGTTCGTCGAGCCCTCGAAGCGCTGGGCGGACCTGATCCTCCCCGAGGGCGGCGACAACCGGGTCGCCCTCGACGTGCTCATGGCCAAGCTCAAGTCGGTGGTCGGCACCCACTCGTCGATCCCGCCCGCCGGCGAATGAATCCGCCGGCTCCTCGCCCTTTGCTTCAGAGCGAGACCTGCAGCTGCACGCGCAGCCGGTGGTCGCCCCGGTCGATGGTGTCGCTCCAGAGCCGGCTGTAGTCGAGCTGGATCTTGTAGGGGTGCCGCCCCGGGTAGTAGCTCGCACCGACGGTGAGCTCGTTGCGGTCGGTCATGCTGCTCTGGCCGAGGTCGCGGATCAGCGCGTAGCGGCCGGCGAGCTCGAAGGGCACGCCGGGGAAGAGGAAGCCGGCCTGCACGTTGGCGCCGACTCCGTCCCGCGGGTCGCTCACCGGCAGGAGGTTGCCCATGGGGTCGGTGGCGCCACCCGGGTCCCGATGCCCCTGGCGGAGGCTGGCCTCGACGAGCGCGGAGAAGCCGCGCCACTTGAACACGAGGTCGGCGTAGACGTGGTGGCTGTCGGTGGTGCCTTCGTCCGTGGGGATCTCACCGAGGATCCCCCGATCGCGCCGGCCGTTCTCGAGGTAGGCGTAGCCGAGGCCGATGGAGAGGCGCGGCGGACCCCGCTCGAAGTCCACCTCCGGGTAGTCGTCGAAGAGGCCCAGGGGGAGGATCTCGATCCGCGCGAGCGCGAGCACGCTGGGCTCGTCGAGCCCGCGGGCGCCGCGGCCGCGACCGATGTAGAGGCCGGCGTAGTAGCGGAGCTTGCCGAGACCGAGGAAGTCCGGGCTGCGCAGGTCGAAGCCGACGTCCCGGTCGAGGGTGAGCTCGGCGTTGAGGATCGAACGGTCGACGAGCTGCAGGTCGCCGGAGGAGGTCACCCGCTGCCGGTTGGAGGGGATCTTGTACTGGCCCACCCGCAGCTGGAGGTCGCGCAGGTGGGTGAACTGGACGTAGAAGTCGAGGAGCGGCGAGCGAGTCGGCCCCTCTTCCGTGATGCTGCGGCTGATGCCCACGTCCGCCGGGGAGAGCGCGATCTCGAGGGAGTAGCGCACGTCGGGATCGAAGGTGTGACCGGCGAAGGACGCGCGGGCGCGCCGGATCTGGGCTTGGTGTTGCCAGGGTCCCCCTTCGGTGCCGCGCAGCTCGTAGGCGATCTGGCCGCGGACCTCGGTGGTGAGCTCGAAGCGCCCGTCGGCGCTGGTGAGCCGGAAGCCCCTGCCGGGCTCGAAGCCAACCTCGGGCTCGGCTCCTTCGGGCTCGGCGTCCTGCGCTTGGGCCGGACCCGCAGCCAGCGTCGCGAGCGCGAGCAGCGATGCGCCCCATGTAATCGACCGTCGAATGTGACGGATGTGTGACGCAGAGCGCCATTCCGCAATGGTTTTGTGCGCCAGCGCGGGATCGCCATCGTGGCGGCCGACGCTTGCCTGGCCGTCGCCGAGCAACGCGATGCGGCGGGCGGAGAGCATCGGGCGCTTCGTCAGCGAAGGGCGGTGTCGGAGTCCTGGCCACCGTAGAAGATGCGCAGGACGGTGACCGTCCTCGCCTCGTCGCCGACTACGAACGCCACGGCGGTGCGTTTTCCGTAGGTCGCGATTCGCAGTCCAGGCCGTAGGTCGTCTCGCTTCTTCCCTCGATGGGGCGTGCGACAGAGACCCTTCACGAACGAGCGAATGGAATCGACCGTGCGGTCGGCGGCCTCGCGGTCCTCGGTCCAGCGCTCGAGGTGCTCGGTGATCGTGATGTAGTCGTCGAGGACGGCCGGCTTCTCGAAGACCGAGTAGACGGGCGCCTCGGTCACGCGAGATCGTCGTCGTGGCGGGCGGCGCGCCACTCCGCCAATCGAGCATCGACCTCCGCGGTCGGCATCGACGGCTGGGCCGCCCGACGCTCCAAATCCGCGCGAAAGGCCACGAGGCGCGCCTCGTGCTCTTCGTGCTCACGCTCGACCAGCTGCAGCCCGTATTGAATCACGGCGCTGACCGAGGCAANTTTGCCGTCCGCCACCAGAGCCTTGGCGAACTGATGGGCCTGATCCGTGAGCGAAACCGTCGGCTTGGCGGTCATGGCGGCAAGGCGCAACTCAGTGGCACCACCGGCAAGCCGGAGCTCTGCTGCGGTGGACTCCCCGCACCGCGAACGGAAAGAGAAAACCCCCGGCCGTGAGGCCGAGGGTTTTCCGGTTGGGTTGGTTGGGTTGGTGGATGATGAATCGGATGGATTCAGTCCAAGTCGTTGCCCCCAGTGGAAGGGGACGGCCCGCGGTCACCCGCGGGCCCGGGGCCTCACTCCGCGATGGAGGGGTAGGCGGTCCAGCCGGTGGCCCAGTTCCAACAGCCGGGCTCGATGGCGCCGACGAAGTCGGCGTTGGTGTCGAAGCCGGCGCCGGGGGTCGCGCCCTCCTTGGCCGGGGAGAGGCCGTTCGGCATGAAGTTCGGCGCCGCGAGGTTGGTCGGGTCCGCGAGGAGCGGGTCCGAGGCGGTGTCGTTCGGGCTGTCCCAGTCGCCGGTGAACATCGTGGTGGTGTCGCCGTCGTCCGGGGTGAACTCGAAGGTGGTGCCGCAGCTGGCGACGATGCTGTCGCTCACCACGAGGTCACCGCTGTTGGCCTGCTCGATGGTCGTCGAGCCGTCGACACGGATGCACGTGCTCGAGCCGTAGTTGGTCACGATGGCGTTGTTGATCATGCCGGCGGTGCCGCGGCGGAGGCGCATGCCGTCCTGCTCCGCGCCACCGGTGCCCACCAGGGTGAGGTTCCAGATGGTCGGGTTCGATCGCGGGGTTGCGTCGTTGTCGTCGCCCAGGTTGTCGGCCTCGATGCCGCGGTCGCTGACGGTGTCCTGCTGGACGATGAAGAACTGCGCGTTGCCGCTCCAGCCCTGGTCCCAGTCGAGGCCGTCGTCGCCGACCTGCGAGACGACGGCGTGGCTGATGTCAGCGGTGCCGCCGAAGAACTCGATGCCGTCGTCACGACCGGCGTGCACCTGGATGAAGTCCAGGTCGGTGTCGGTCCCGCAGCCACCGAGGGTCAGACCGTTGAGCTCGTTGTTGGTGCCGAAGAGGAAGCCCGCGTACTCGATGCGAACGTAGTTGAGCGTGCCGCAGTCGTGCGCGGCGTCATCGCCGCCGTACTCGCCACGGGACTCGCTCGGGTCCAGACCTTCGATGATGTTGGTGCCGCCGGTCACGTTGATCGGCGCGGTGCCGAGGAGCACGATGCCGCCCCAGTCACCGGGGGCCGCGTCGCCCTCGTCGTTGGCGGAGGTGAAGACGATGGGGTCGACCGAAGTGCCCTGCGCGTCGATGGAGCCCGAGGTCGTGACGATGAGCGCGTTTTGGCCATCGTCGCCACCGGCGCCGCCCTGAATGACGGTGCCCGGACCGATGGTGAGGGTGCCCGCGGTCACATAGATCTGGTCCTGGAGGAGGTAGAGACTGTTGCAGTCCCAGTCGGTGTCGGCGGTGATGTCATCGCTGACCATGACCTCCGTACGGTCGCCGATGGCCGGACAACCCTCGGCCGCTGGTGGCGTGGGTTCGGCGATGGTGCAGGTGCGGGGCTCTTCGCCGCCGCCATCGACCTCGACGAACATGTCGTCGTCATCGCCGCCGTTCATGTCGGCGCCGGGTCCCATGTCGACCGGGTCGGTGGTGTCCGTGTCACCGTCGTCGTCGCCACAGCCGACAACGCCGAGCAGACCGGCGATCACGCCAGCCAAGAGCATCTTTCGGTTCAAGTGATTCATGTCCCTCTTCCTTGGAATCGGTCGCGGTGCGCGACTCGCGACCCCTACCTAGGAGGGCCGTGCTGCCGTGCTGCGTCGAGGCCGTGACATGCGAGTGACAGGGCCCGAGACCGTGAGAAGGCGCAGGTTCAGTAGGTCAGCGCGGCGCCGAGGCTGACCGAGACGCCGTCGTTGCGGCCGAGGACCTCGTACTCGCCCTGGGTCATGCGCTCGCGCTGGTGCAGCAGGTTCTGACCCTTGAGGTTCAACTCGAGGTTCTCGCTGACCTGCCACCGGGCAGTGACGTCGACGAGGTGGACTGGCTGGACGTAGGAGTCGGGCAGATTGTTTGTGCCGACCTCTTCGAGGCGCGGTCCGAAGACGTTGTAGAAGAGGTACACGCCGAAGGGGCTGTCTTCGGGCGAGTAGCCGACGGAGACGTTGGCGACCCAGGGGGACTGACCGGCGAGGGGGCGCACGGCGTTGGTGACGCTCATGGCCTGCAGCTCGGTGAGCTCGACGCGGGAGTAGACGTAGGTGAAGTTGCCGCCGACGGTGAGGCCTTCGAGCGCGTCCGAGAGCCGCTCGAGGCCGACCCGCGCCTCCACCTCGAAGCCCACGTTGCGCGCGCCGGCGGCGTTCTGGAACGAGACGAGCCGGTTCGGGCTCAGCAGCACCAGCTCGATGGGGTCCTCGAAGAACTTGGCGAACGCCGTCACCGCGATCACCTCGGTGGCGCCGGGGAAGTACTCCCAGCGCAGGTCGAGGTTCTGGATGCGCGCCCGGCGGACGTCCGGATCTCCCACCACGTTCCGGTTGCGGAGGAAGTCGTTGGTGAGCGTGGGCGAGAGCTCTCGGGAGCGCGGTCGCGCCACGGTGGCCGAGTAGCTGGCGCGGAGGTAGTTCTCCTTGGGGAGCTGGAAGACCAGGCTCCCGACCGGCAGCGGATCCACGTCGGTGCGGAAGACGTTCACCGCCGTGGCGCTGTCTTCGTCATCCTCGTTCTCCGAATCGGCGAAGGGAGACGCGGACCGCAGCTGCTGGCGGAAGGCCTCCACGCGAACGCCGGCGTAGAGCCGGAGCCAGCTCACGGGACGCGCGTGGCCCGCGGCGTAGATGGCGAAGGTGTCCTGCTGGCTGGTATAGCCATCGGTGGCGCTGGTGCGCTCGTTGAGGAACCAGACGTCCTGGTAGTTCTCGTTCTGGAAGACCTCCCAGGGCGGCACCGACACCTGCGCGGTGGTCGAGCGCCGGGCGCGGTCGTACTCGAAGCGCCGGAGCGAGAAGTCGCGCCGCTCGGTGTGCACCAGGCCGCCGAGCTGGATCTTGTAGTCGCCGAGCTGCTCGTAGTCCCAGGTGAGGTCGGCGCTGGCGCCGCCGGCCATGGAGTCGAGGTCGAAGAAGAGGCGCTGGCCGTCGACCGGCTGCCGGTCGTTCCAGAAGAAGTGCTGGCCGCCGCCGCGGAAGCTGTCCTCGGGCCACGGGGTGGTCTCGCCCGGGATCGCCGGGGCCATTCGCAGGTCGCGGGTGTCCGGCTCGTAGTAGCGCGCGCTGGTCACGTAGCCGCGCCAGCGGGCCTCGGCGTTGCCGAGGAAGTGGTTGCCGGTGAGCTGGGTGTGGCTGTAGGTGCGCTGGTTCCAGCGGTAGCGGGAGCGGTAGGTGTCCGAGGCGTTGTCGAACTCCTCGAGGATGCCGGTGTCCAAGCCGGTGTAGTCCTGGCCCAGCTGATTGAAGAGGGTCGACAGCGTGATGTCGTGGTTGTCGTCCAGCTGCAGCGTCAGCTTGCCGAGCCCGGTCAGTCGCGCCTCGGTGGTGTAGGCGATGCGGTCGAAGCCGTCGCGCATGCGGACGCCGCCCTGGACCGTCTCGTCGACGGTGCCCTGACCCACCCGCGCGTTCGGGTGCAGCTGACGATCGAGGGACCATCCGGCGACGGCGAGGTAGCCGAGCTCCGCCGAGCCGGGCAGGTCGAGGGTGCCGCCGAGGCTCAGACCGATGGAGCTCGGGGGCATGATGCCCGGTCGCTCGGTGCCGACCCGGTAGTTGTCGTTGAAGGAGGTGGCCAGCCGCTCGCGCTCGTCGGCTTCGAGGGTCCGGCGGTCGAGGCGCGTGTCGCTCACCGGCCCCGGCAGGGCGCGGCCGCCGTCGTCGAAGCCGAGGTAGTCGAAGCGTCCGCCGCTGTAGCTCGGGGCGTTCCGGTAGGTGGTCCGCGAGTTGTAGGTGAAGCCGAGCTTCGCGCCGAAGGTCAGCTCTTCCGGGTACTCACGGGTCGCCAGCAGCATGGTACCGCCGCCGAAGGCGCCGGGGAGCTCGACCGTGTAGCTCTTCACCACCGCGATGGACGCCAGCACGCTCGAGGGGAAGAGGTCGAGCTGCACGCCGGGGATGTCCGGGTCGAGCTGTGGCTGGAGCGTATCGTCGAGGAGGACGTTGGTGTAGCGGCCGCCGAGCCCACGGACGTAGAGGTAGTCGTCGCGGATCTGGGTGGCCACCACACGACGCGCGGCGGAGCTGGCGCTCGAGTCGCCGCTGCGGCTGATCTCTTCGGCGCTCACCGCGTCGCGGACGGCGGCCGACTGGCGGCGGACCTGGAGCTGGGTGGCCTCGGTGTTGGTATCCGCGCGGAAGGTGCTGACGACGGTGTCGAGCATGGCGCCGTCGTCCATGGTCATGGTCATGTCGGGGAGGTGGTGGATCTCGCCGGCCAGGATCTCCACGTCCTCCAGGCGCGTGGGCGAGTAGAAGTCGGTGAAGATGCGGACCATGTAGAGGCCCGGATCGAGCTTCAGCTGGAAGCGGCCCTCATCGGTGGTCGACACCTGACGAACGATGCGCTGGTCCGACGCGCGGCGGACCTCGACGCTCACGCCAGGCATGGGCACGCCGCCGTTGGGGCCGTCGAGGACGATGCCGGTGAGGCCGGTGTCGCCCTCGTTGAGCTCATCGCCGAGGTCGGCCGCTTCCGCGCCACCGCCGACGCTCCCTTCCACGGGTCCTTCGACCGGGCCCTCGACGGGCCCCTCGATCGGGCCTTCGATGGGTCCCTCGATCGGTCCTTCGATGGGTCCCTCTTCCTGGGCGACCGCCGTTGCGGCGCCGAAGAGGGTCAGGGCCGCGAGGGTGGAGACGAGCTGCTTCATCGGATTACTCCGGGAGGGCTTCGGTCATGACGGCGATGGTCACGGCGCCGCCTTCCTTGGCGAGGTCCAGCGCCTCGGCGGCGCGCTCGAAGCTCACGTCGTCGTGGGCGTCGAAGAAGATCTTCCGGGCTCCGCGGGCGGCGAGGATGCGGGTGAGCCGGTCCGGGAAGCGCTCGTCCTCGATGGTGTCCCGGTTGATGCGGATCGCGCCCTCTTCGTTGACGCTGATCACCAGCGGCTGCTGCGGGTCGACCGCGGCGGCGGGCAGGTCCTCGGGCTCCTCGGGGATGTGCAGCCAGATCTGCTTCGAGAGGGCCGGGGTGATCACCATGAAGATGATCAGGAGCACGAGCACCACGTCGACGAGCGGCGTGACGTTCATCTCCGGGGTTCGGCGGCCCTTCTTGGTGGGCCCGGCGCTGAGATCCATGCCCATGGATTTACCTCGCGGCCACCTGCTCGGTGTTCGACTCCGGGTCGGCGTTGACGCGCATCATCACGCCCGGGAAGCCGATCTCCTGGGCGATGGCGAAGAGCTCGCGGATGCGCGCGTAGCGGGTCGAGCGGTCGGCGCGGAGCATGAGCTTGCGCTCGGGCTCGGCGGCGTGGGCCGCGTCGAGGGCGGCGGCGAAGCTCTCGTCGTCGAGGCGCTGAGCCTCCAGGAACATGCGCCCCTGCTTGTCGATGCTGAGCGCGATGGGCTCGCCCTCGTCGGGGTCCTCCTCGCCGTGCTCGATGGTCGGCACCTCCACGGCGGCGCCCTTCTCCTGGTTCGGGAGGACGACCATGAAGATGATCAGCAGCACGAGGACGATGTCCACGAGCGGCGTGACGTTCATCGCCGGCTTGGCGCGACCGCCCTTCGAGTGCTTGGAGAGACCACCCATGGCTCAGGCGGTGGCCTCGGCGGCCTTCAGCCGAGCGGGCTCTTCGTCGGCGTCCTCGACGCGGCGGACCGAGGTGCCCGCGTCGCCGGCCTCGAGCTGGTCGACGAGCTCGCCGGCGGCGTTGGCGAGGCCCGCCTCGAAGTTGCCGATCTTGTTCGAGAGCCAGTTGAAGAGGAGCACCGTCGGGATGGCGACGATGAGGCCGAGGCCGGTGACGACCAGCGCCTCGCCGATGGCGCCGCCGATGGTGGCGATGCCGCCCGAGCCCGTCTCGGCGATCATCTTGAAGGCGAAGAGGATGCCGAGGACGGTACCCAGCAGGCCGACGAAGGGCGCCGTCGAGCCCGTCGACGCGAGGATGTTCATCCCCTTGTTCAGGTTCTCCGAGACGTGCTCGCCGTGCCGGTCGAGGGCCCGCTCGGTGAGCGTGGCCGCCTTCTCGAGGGACTTCCCCTCGAAGCGGCGGTCGAGGAAGGTCCGGATGCCCACGTACATGTAGGAGGCCAGGTGCGAGCCGTGGGCCTTGCTGGCGATGTCGAGGGCATCCTCGAAGCGCCCTTCCTCGAGGGCCGGGCTCACCTTCTTGGCGAACGCCTTCGAGCGGCGGCTGGAGCGAACCAGCATCATCAGCCGGTCGATCACGACCGCGACGCTGAGCACCGCCTGGGTCAGCAGGACGACCACGACCATGCGAACCAGGCCGGGCATCTCGTGCCACATGTGAGCGATATCGAGGCTCATCGTTCCATCTCCATCAGAGGTTCCTCGCGTTGAAGCGAGCGGGAATCATGCCGGTCCACGCCATCGCGGTTCCGTCCGCGCGGGTGGCCGGCGAGAAGCGGATCTGGCGCACCCATGCGCGGACCGCGTCGTAGAAGATCTCGGGGCCGCGCACGATCTCGTAGCGGCGCAGGCGCCCCTGCTCGTCGATGATCACGCGGACGAGCACCACGCCCTGCACGCCCGCGGCGCGGGCCTCGCGGGGAACGGTCGGGCTGCGCGGGCCGCCGATGATCTGCGGTCGGCGGACCTGCTCCATGGAGACCCGCACCTCGCGGCGCTGCCGCGGCTGCTCGGGCTCGGGGGGCGGAGGCGGCGGGGGCGTCGGCGTCGCGGTGCCGGTGCCGGTACCGCCGGGAACACCGCGGGTGTCGCCGCCGACCGGGCCGGTGTCCTCGGCCTCCACCAGCTCCTCGTCGCTCTCGTCGAGCTCCTCGTCGGGGATCTCGGTGGGGGTGACGATCTGC
>JGI12109J20283_10041803_pt1 | contig 10881 bp, 8 predicted proteins | sample ElkSlonscriptome_12_FD_20283 | JGI IMG/M metagenome (IMG submission 20283) | reverse complement strand
CCAATCTCAGCGCCAACCCGCTTGAACGCATGACAACCGTGACAGTGCAGATCGTCAAAATGCTGACCGGCGAAGGCAGCTTCGATCACCCGGCAACGCTTAGCGCCTTTGCGCTGGGTTTCGTGCTGTTCCTCGTCACGCTTGCGCTCAATTTCATCGCCTTGCGCGTCGTCAAACGGTTCAGGGAAGCGTATGAATAAATCCCAACCCAACCTCGCACCCGATCTCACCCGGCCCACGCGCACACCCGCTTTTGAGAAACGGCTTGCCAGGCGCTACCGCAAGGAGCGCAATTTCAAGCTGATGGGCCAGGGCGCGATCGTGTTCTCGGTTGCCGTGCTGATCTTTCTGCTCGGCAACATGTTGGTGAACGGCATTGGCGGTTTCCAGCGTGCAGAACTTGCGGTGCCCGTCACCTTCGCTGAAAGCGGCATCACCGGCGATGATGTCTCACTTCGTGCGCCAAGTGCGGTGCAGACCTTGGAATTGCAGGGAATGCCCGAAGTGGTAAACATGTTTGCCGAACAGGCATTGGGCGAAGAAGGCGCCGCGCAATTGAGCGATCAGGCCTGGCGCGATGTTGCTGCAGCGCTTACCGAAGAGCCGAGCCTGCTGGCAAGCAACGAGCCCAAGACGTTTCACTTGCCCGCTACATCCGATCTTGCCTCAGGCCTTGCTGGCGAAGGCTCACCGGAAATGCAGGCCTTGGCACAGCAACTGGCCAGCGAGGGTAAGCTGGCAGAAAACTGGGACTTGAATTTCCTCGCGCGCTCCGATGCAACCAGCCCGCAGGCTGTAGGCATCTGGGGCGCTCTCAAGGGATCGATCCTCACCATGCTGGTAACTCTGGTGCTGGCCTTTCCGATCGGCATGCTCGCCGCATTGTATCTGGAAGAATACGCGCCGCGAAACCGCTGGACCGATCTGATCGAGGTTTCGATCAACAATCTCGCGGCTGTGCCTTCGATCATTTTCGGCCTGCTGGGCCTCGCAGTGTTTCTGGCGATTTTTCCCAATCTGCGCTCTGCCCCGCTGATCGGCGGGATGACCCTCGCGCTCATGACCATGCCGGTGATCGTCATTTCGGGACGCAATGCGATCAAAGCGGTGCCGCCTTCCATTCGCGATGGTGCATTGGCAGTAGGGGCATCGCCGGTGCAGGTTGTGTTTCACCATGTTCTGCCGCTGGCCCTGCCCGGGATGCTCACCGGCACAATCATCGGCATGGCACGCGCGCTGGGCGAAACGGCGCCGCTCCTGCTCATCGGCATGCGCGCATTCGTGGCCACTCCGCCGACCGACTTCACCTCGCCTGCCACCGTTTTGCCGGTACAAATATTCCTGTGGTCTGACGAGATCGACCGCGGCTTTGTTGAACGCACAAGCGCTGCCATTGTCGTACTTTTGCTATTCCTGCTATTGATGAACAGCCTCGCCATTTACCTGCGCAACAAATTCGAGAAAAGCTGGTGACCCGCATCCACGATACCATTCAGGACGACAAGACCGCGAAGATGAAGGCGCGCGATGTGTCTGTCTATTACGGCTCCAAGAAAGCCATCGACGAGGTCTCGATCGACATCTCACCCGATTACGTGACCGCGTTTATCGGCCCGTCAGGCTGCGGCAAATCGACCTTTCTGAGGTGTTTCAACCGTATGAATGATACGATCAGCGTCGCGCGCGTTACCGGATCTATCGAGCTTGAGGGCGAAAACATCCTGGATGATACAATGGATGTGGTGCAGCTTCGGGCGCGCGTTGGTATGGTTTTCCAAAAGCCCAATCCTTTCCCCAAATCGATTTACGAAAACATCGCATACGGCCCCAAGATCCACGGCCTTGCGGAAAAGAAGACCGAGCTTGATGCGGTTGTTGAAAAATCGCTCACCCGTGCGGGCCTGTGGGAAGAGGTGAAGGACAGGCTTGAGGATTCGGGCACTGCGCTTTCCGGCGGGCAACAGCAGCGGCTTTGCATTGCGCGCGCGATTGCGGTGGATCCCGAAGTTATCCTGATGGATGAACCGGCCTCTGCGCTCGATCCCATCGCCACCGCCAAGATCGAAGAATTGATAGACGAACTTTCGGGCCGTTATGCTATCGTCATCGTCACTCACTCGATGCAGCAGGCGGCCCGCGTCTCGCAGCGCACAGCCTTTTTCCACCTTGGCAAAATGGTCGAATACGGCCCCACCTCGGATATTTTTACCAATCCGATTGAGGAGCGTACCAAGGATTACATCACTGGACGCTACGGATAATGCCAGAACACACAGTCAAAGCTTTTGACGAAGACATAACCCGCCTCAGAGGATTGATTGCCGAAATGGGCGGGCTGTCCGAGGTCGCTATTGCCGAAGCGCTTGATGCGCTGGTGCGCGGTGATGAAGTGCTGGGTGACAGCGTCGTCGCGCGCGACAAGAAAATCGATGCGCTTGAAACCGAGGTGGACAAGCTTGCCGTGCGCATCATCGCTCTGCGCGCCCCCATGGCAGATGATCTGCGCGAGGTTATCGCCGCTCTGAAGATTGCAGGCGTGATCGAGAGGATCGGGGATTACTCCAAGAATATCGCCAAGCGCGTGGGCATGATCGAGGGGCGAGACCGGTTCGAACCGCTCACTTTGTTGCCCGCCATGGGCGAACTCGCCAGTGAAATGGTGCACGATGTGCTCACCGCATATGCCGCGCGTGATCCGGGTCTGGCGCGTGAAGTAATCAGCACAGATGCCAAGGTTGATGCCTTCTACAACAGCATTTTCCGCAACCTTGTGAGCCACATGGTCGAAAACCCTGCGACGATTTCTAGCGCAGCCCAATTGCTCTTCGTCGCCCGGAACCTTGAACGCATCGGCGATCATGCAACCAATGTCGCAGAAATGGTCCACTTTGCCGCAACAGGCGTCTACCCGCCCGAAGAGGATCGGTAGGCCATTCTTTTCCGCCTGCTGTGGACAAGTTGCAGCGCTCGATTTCATCAAATTGCAGCAAATCTGAAACAAAGGATCGGTGCGCGCGGGACGTGGGAATTCGCCGCATGAACGTTGGGTCTTGAAAACTCGGGAGGCACGCAAATGTCCGCTGCAAAACTGCTGCTGGTCGAGGATGACCAGGCACTTTCGGAACTGCTTGAATATCGCTTTCAAAACGAAGGCTACCAGGTGCGTTGCACCGGCGATGGCGATGAAGCCATGGTGCTGGCAAGCGAAGACGTGCCCGACCTCATCATACTTGACTGGATGATTGAGGGCGCAAGCGGGATCGAGGTGTGTCGCCGCCTGCGCCGGGACAAAACGACAGCGCACGTGCCGATCATCATGCTTACCGCGCGCGAGGCCGAGGATGATCGTGTTCGCGGGCTTGAAACGGGTGCTGATGATTATCTGACCAAGCCATTCTCGCCGCGCGAATTGCTGGCCCGCGTGGCTGCGGTGATGCGCCGGATCCGCCCTGCCCTTGCCGGGGAAACCATCGAGGTGGGCGATATCAAACTTGATCCGGTGGCCCACAAGGTTCAGCGGCGCGGCCAATCGCTGCAATTGGGGCCGACCGAGTATCGGCTGCTGAAATTCTTCATGGAGAGCCCGGGCCGGGTTTTCAGCCGCGGCCAATTGCTCGATGGGGTCTGGGGCACGGGGTCTGATATCGAATTGCGCACGGTTGATGTGCATATCCGCCGACTGCGCAAGGCGATTGGCGTGGATGGCACAAATGATCCGATCCGAACGGTGCGATCTGCTGGATATGCGTTGGAAGCGGCCTAGCCCTCCACGCCGACGTTATCGGCACACACCTGTCCACCGATTGTCCTGGTCGAAGTGGAAATGATCGGCGTGCAGCGCGTTGTAATCGGGCGAAAGAACGGTTGCGAAGACGCCGCAGGCTTCGTCGCGCACCTTGCGCAGGAAACGGGCCTTGTCCGCATCGCCATCCCAGTCAGCGATCAGGCTGATGCGCGTGCCATCCTCCAAAACAAAAGCGGCAATATCGATGGCATTTCCGGTTGCGTGCTGGCTCATCGTGGTTGAGCCGCCCCGCACGGTGCGGCAATTATAGACCCCCATATGCTCCATGCGCGCAAGGCCAGTGCCGAAAATTGCGCGCGCGGCGGGTTCGACACTTTTGGCGCGCCACAGTTCCATCGCGGCCGCAACAGAGCATGTGGTTGCCGGACGGTTGGGGCTGAGTGGAAAGGCGGTGAGCCGGGTGCGATCTGGCCTTGCGCAAGCGCCCTCGCCCTGCGGCGCAAGAGCCTCGAAGCGCACATCGCTGCGCTCAAGCACGGTGCGACATTCCTCGATATCGTCGCGCAACGCAGACAGCTTGGCTGCCGTTGCCATTCCGGTCGGATGGCGCAAATCAAGCGGAGCAGCGGGATTGTGCTCTGGATGGTTTTGCAGCCACACCCAAAATGCGAACGGCAGCGTCGCGAGAATGGCGATGAGGATCAGTCGGCGCTCGACTGCAAAAGTACCCAGTTTGCGTGAGATTATCGGTGGTTGGCGGCGATTATTCATAACTAGTGAAAATCGCGGGAGGCGGGAAGTATCCGCACATTTCGCGGATGCACGCGCGTGCTGGGAGCAGACCGCAAGGCCCGTTTGGGCACGCCGCTCGCATCGGGCAGTTGATCGATCAGATCGCGCGGTTTTACTGGGTGATCGGCCCGCTCCCCAGCAGTGATCAGATCATCGCGCGGGTTGGCTGCACGCTTGCCGCCAACCTGGCTGGTGAGCGGTGAATTCACGTGGTCTGCGCGCGCGACGGGCGCGTTCAGCATATCATCGGACAGGGCATAAAGCGCATCTGTCGCATCGGTCATATGCTGGGCGATCACGTGGATCACCTCATCATCATATTCAACGCGCCCCCGCACCTCCATCAGCCGCGCGCCCATCACCACGCGGCGCTGTTTCTCTTTGAGGTCCGGCCACACCACCAGATTGATCACCCCGGTTTCATCCTCCAGCGTGATGAAGGTCACACCCTTGGCGCTGCCCGGCCGCTGGCGGATCAACACCACGCCTGCAACCTGCACCATGGAACGAAACTTGCGCTCGCGCAGATCGCAGGCGCGCACAAAGCCGCGCTCGGCAAGATCGGGGCGCAAAAAGGCCATCGGATGCGCTTTCAGGCTGAGGCGCGTGGTCTGGTAATCGGCCACCACTTCCTCAGATAGCGGCATGGCAGGAAGCCGGGCTGTGCGCCGCTCTGCCCCCTCATCGCGCGTCTGCGCAGCCTGGAACAGCGGCAGATCGGGCGCGGCAATCAGGCTGCGCGCATCCCACAAGGCCTTGCGCCGGGTAAGGCCTATCGAGGCGAAGGCATCGGCGCTTGCAAGCCGTTCGATATGCGCAGGCGAAAGCCCCGCACGCTCTCGCACGCTGGCCACATCGCGATACGCCCCGTTCTCGGCCCGCTCGCCCACAAGCTGGGCGGCGATGTGTTCGGGCAGGCCGTCAATTTGCCTAAGGCCCAGGCGCAGGGCAATATGCGTATCGAAGCGGCCTGATCGCGCTTCACAGGCATCGCTGATTTCCTCCAGCGTGCAGTCCCATGCCGAGTGGTTCACATCCGCCGCCAGCACTTCGACCCCGTGCTCGCGCGCATCGCGCACGATCTGGGCGGGCGCGTAAAAGCCCATGGGCTGCGAATTGAGCAGGCCGCAGGCAAAGGCCGCCGGAAAGTGGCATTTGAGCCAGCTTGAAACATACACCAGATGCGCAAAGGAGGCCGCGTGGCTTTCGGGAAAGCCGTATTCGCCAAAGCCTCTGATCTGGTTGAAGCAGCGCTGGGCAAATTCGCGATCATAGCCGCGCTCCACCATCCGCTCGACCATCATATCCTGCAACTCGTCCACCATGCCGCGGCTGCGGAATGTCGCCATCGCCTTGCGCAGCCGGTTCGCTTCTTTCGAGGAGAACTTGGCCGCATCCAGCGCGATCTTCATCGCTTGTTCCTGAAAAATCGGAACCCCGAGGGTTCGCTCCAGAATACTGGAGAGTTCATCGGGCGGGCCGTGGCGCGGCGATGGCGCGGGGATCTGCACAGCTTCCGCCCCGCGCCGGCGTTTGAGATAAGGGTGCACCATATCGCCCTGGATCGGCCCCGGGCGCACAATCGCCACCTGGATCACAAGATCGTAAAACTCGCGCGGGCGCAGGCGCGGCAGCATGTTCATCTGCGCGCGGCTTTCCACCTGAAACACGCCGAGCGAATCGCCGCGGCGCAGCATCGCGTAGGTTTCCCGATCCTCTCGCGGGACACTGGCGAGCGTGAGCGGACGACCGTGGTGGTCTTCCAGCAGATCGAGGCACTTCTTGATGCAGGTGAGCATGCCCAGCGCCAGCACATCCACTTTCAGGATGCCCAGCGCCTCGATATCGTCCTTGTCCCATTCGATAAAACTGCGATTGGGCATCGCCCCATTGCCGATGGGGACAGTTTCGGTCAAAGGGCCTTGCGTGAGGATAAAGCCGCCCACGTGCTGCGAGAGATGGCGTGGCATTCCAATCATTTGCTCGGTGAGTTTGAGTACACGCCTCAGGTGTGGATCGTTGGCATCCATGCCCGTTTCGACAGCGTGCTTTTCGCTGATCTCGCGGCCCCACCCACCCCATACCGTGCGCGCCAGCGCGCTGGTGACGTCTTCGGAAAGCCCCATCGCCTTGCCCACTTCGCGGATCGCCATGCGCGGGCGATAGTGGATGACAGTGGCAGTCAGTCCGGCGCGGTGGCGGCCATATTTGCGATAGAGATACTGGATTACCTCCTCGCGCCGCTCATGCTCGAAATCGACATCGATATCGGGCGGCTCCTTGCGGTCTTCGGAGATGAAGCGATCGAACAGCAATTGGTGCTTGGCCGGATCGACATTGGTGATGCCAAGGCAATAGCACACCGCCGAATTCGCAGCGCTTCCGCGCCCCTGGCACAGGATCGGCGGATCGACGCTGCGCGCATAATCGACGATATCCTTGATAGTGAGGAAATAGCGCGCAAGGTTCATCTTGCCGATCAGCGCGAGTTCTTTCTCCAGCGTTTCGCGCACCGTTTCCGGCAGGCCTTCGGGATAGCGCCATTGCGCCCCCCTCCACGTCTCGCTGGTGAGATATTCCTGCGGGGACTGGCCATCAGGATAGATCTCTTCAGGATATTCATAGGCCAGTTCATCGAGAGAAAACCGGCACTTGTCCGCCACTTCGCGCGCTGCTGCGATCGCGTGCGGCCAGCGGGCAAACAGGCGCTGCATTTCCTGCGGGCTTTTGAGGTAGCGCTCTGCATTGGGGCACAGGTGATGGCCGGCCTGTGCCACCGTGGTCTTGTGCCGGATTGCCGTCATCACATCATGCAGCGGGCGACGTTCTGGCGCGTGATAATGCACATCATTGGTTGCGAGCAGTGCGAGGCCATGAGCGCGGGCCAGAGCATCGATCCGCTCGATCCGCGCAATGTCATCACCGCGATAGAGATAGCTTGCCGCCAGATGTTTGAGAGCGGGCAGGCCATACGCCAGATGCGGCAGGATATCGGCCAGCGCGCCCGTTGCTGTGCCACGGCGATCACTGCCATCAAAAGCGAGAATATTGCTTGCCCAGTCCGGCACGGTGAACTGCGCGCCCAGATCATCGGGCGCAAGCAGGATCAGCTGCACTTCGTCGCTGTGCGCTGCCAGCATGGCAAGATCGATCTCGCACACGCCTTTTTCCTGCCATTCGCCATCCAGCGTGCGCATTCGCCCCGCGCTGATCAGCTGGCACAAGCGGCCATAGCCAGCGCGGGTTTCGGGATAGGCGAGAAAGCAAAGCCCCTCGACCGTCTCGATCCGCGTGCCGATCACAGGCCGCAATTTGAGCGTTGCCGCCTCTGTATGCACGCGCACCACGCCGGCAAAGCTGTTTTCATCAGCAATCCCGATAGCATCATAACCTTTGGCGCGCGCTGCCATCACCAGATCGACCGCATCGGAGGCTCCGCGCAGGAAACTGAAGCAGCTCACCAATCCCAGCTCGACAAAAGGCGCACGCGGCGGCGCATCGATCAGATCGGGATCGATTTCCAGTGTGCGTTTGTCGGGAGTGAGCGGGGCGTCAGGCATTTACGCCGCCAGCTGGGTGAGGTGCGCTTTTACCGCGGCAAGATCGCTTGCAAACCGGGCCGCCTGTTCCTCGCGCGCGCTGCCTTCGAGGCGCAGGAGGTATGAGGGGTGCGCCGTGATCCACAAGTGCGACCCATCCTCCAGCGCCATGGGCGCACCGCGAGCCTTGGAAATGCTCACCGTCTTGCCCAGAAGAGCGCGCGCCGCCGATGCGCCCAGCGCCAGCACCACGCGCGGGCGGATAATGGCACGCTCGGCCTCAAGCCACCAGCGGCAGGTGTCTATCTCCTTGGCCTGCGGGCTCTGGTGCAGGCGGTGTTTGCCGCGCTGCACATATTTGAAGTGTTTGACCGCATTGGTGACATAGGCTGCGCTGCGATCAAGTCCGGCGCGCACCAGATATTCATCAAGCAACTGGCCCGCCGGCCCCACGAACGGCCTGCCCGCTTCATCCTCCTGATCCCCCGGCTGTTCGCCCACGATCATCAGCGCAGCCTGCAAAGGCCCCTCGCCCATCACCGCGCGCGTGCCGCATTCGGCAATCGGGCAATCGCGGCAGGCGGCGATCTCTTGCGCGATAGCGTCAAGCGTTTCGGGGCGGGCGCGCTCCTCGCGCTTACCGGCGGCGACCATCCCTGCCTCGCGCGCCTGTGCACCGGCGATCAGATCGGGGATCAGCTCGGCCTCGGGCAGGTTTTTCCAGTATTTCTTGGGCATTTCAGAAAGCATCGCGCCCACTTTCAGCCGCGCGGGATTGAAGATCGAGGAATAGTAGGATTTCCACAGTGCCTCTACCGGATCCTCGCCCGGCGCATCCTCCCGCCGCGCAGGCCCGCTTTCGCGCATCACCTTGCCATCCCAGTGCAGACAGCCGCGCGGGGTGAGGATTGACCAGTTCATATTGGCAAAGCGGCGCATGAAGAAGCCCGCATTGGCGCGCACGATATGGTGATCGGGTTCAAACCAGGCGACAAAATGCTCGCCCGCCTCCTCTGACGCAACTTCGCGAAAGCGCACGAAAGCGTGCATCTTGTGGCTGTCACGCCTTACTGATTTGTCCAGCTCTTCCAGGCGGCGCACATCGGGATCGGCCTTGTCCTGGCACACGCCCGGATTGGTCTGCAAGCGCCACAAAAGCCGGTAAAGCAAGCTGAAGCGCTGCGGATCGGAATGCAGCGCAGCATTGCGCGCCAGCTTCATGAAGCGTTTGGACGCGCGCACGGGCCGCGCCTCGCTATCGGCATCGGGCACCGGTAAGCGCTTTTCTGCGCGGGACGGCCCTTCGACCGCGAACAGATCGCCCGTTCCCCCCGGCTCCACCCAACTCACCCGGTCAGGCGGCACATCGCACTGGATCAGTGCGCGCGCCCGCTCACGCCAGAAGGCAAAATCATCGCAGCTTGGCAGATGGACAACATAATGTGCGCCAAGCGACACGTTCTGCATATTGCCTTGACGCCTGGCCATCAGAACAGCTCCAACTGTTCCTGCCTCGGCGCAAGCAGGCTGCGCAGGTCAGCCCGGTCTGTGAGCGAAGTGGGCCGCCAATCCAGCGCAATCAGAAACGGGCGCACCTTGGCAATGGATTGGGTGAGCCGCGCCACATCATCGAGGCGCAAGGTGCGATGGCGGCGCGCGGCGAGGATCTTGGCCACCGCTCCCGTTCCCAAACCCGGCACGCGTAGCAATTGCTCTTTCGAAGCGCGGTTCACATCCACGGGGAAAGATCCGCGGAATTTGAGCGCCCAGGCGAGTTTGGGATCGATATCGAGCGGCAGATTGCCATCCGCGCCCGCCGCCATGGCCACTTCGCCCGGCGCAAAGCCGTAAAACCGCATCAGCCAGTCTGACTGATAGAGCCGGTGTTCGCGCATTAGCGGCGGACGCTTCAAAGGCAGCACCGCGCTTGCATCGGGGATGGGCGAAAAGGCGCTGTAATAGACGCGGCGCAGGCCAAAATTGCCGTAGAGCGTGCTGGCGCGGGTGACGATATCGGCATCGCTCGCACCATCTGCGCCCACGATCATCTGGGTCGATTGGCCGGCAGGCGCAAAACGCGGCGCGCTGCGGAAGCGCTTGCGTTCGTCCTTGGCTTCAATGATCCGGTGCTTGGTCTTGGCAAGCGCGCCTTCGATCTGGGCCTCATCCTTGTCTGGTGCCAAGCGATTGAGCCCGGCGCGCGTGGGCAGCTCGACATTGATCGAAACCCTGTCTGCATGAAGCCCGGCCTGCGCGATCAGATCCGGATCGGCTTCGGGAATGGTTTTCAGGTGGATATAGCCACGAAAATCATATTCCTCGCGCAGGATCCGCGCACTCTCCACCAGCAGCTCCATCGTGTGGTTCGAGCTTTTGATGATGCCCGAGGACAAAAACAGCCCTTCGATATAATTGCGCTTGTAGAAATTGAGCGTGAGGTCAGCGACTTCCTGCGGGGTAAAGCGGGCGCGCGGGGTGTTCGAGCTTTTGCGGTTGATGCAATAGTGGCAATCGAAAATGCAGTGATTGGTCAGCAGGATTTTAAGCAGCGAGATGCAGCGGCCATCGGGCGCATAGGCATGGCAGATGCCCATCCCTTCGGTTGATCCGATGCCGCCGCTTTTGCTGTTGCGCTTGGCCGTGCCCGATGACGCGCACGAGGCATCATACTTGGCCGCATCGGCGAGGATTTCGAGTTTCTGTCTGAGCGTTTGCTGAGTCATGCGGGAGCCTTTGGTTCTCTATATGTTCTCCACCACCCGCTTGCAAATGCAAAGCGTGCAAGCCGGCCGCCGACTGCGCCGG
>JGI12109J20283_10283368_pt1 | contig 10888 bp, 8 predicted proteins | sample ElkSlonscriptome_12_FD_20283 | JGI IMG/M metagenome (IMG submission 20283) | reverse complement strand
AACGCGAACCGCTGAAGTTCAGGGTCCCGGTGACATTCCACAAGTTTTTATCGTACACGGTATTTTCGGCATAGCGGACGATGTTATAATTGAGGCTTAATTGGGCATCAAGGTTGGTAAGCCCACGCCCGACTTGCAGAACCACGCCTGGGGTAAGGGTAAAGCGAACGTCATCGAGCGTGTCGAACTCATCCAGCGTCAAATTGTCGGTATATTCTACCGAACCACTGACTTGAGCGTAAAGGTCCGCGTTATCACCAATCGCCAGAAGCGGGGTAGCGTTTAGCGATGAGCCGAGAAGAACAGGCAGGAGAAAGACAGCAATTTTTTTCATAATATTATTGAGGAGTGGCGATGTTGGGACAGATCAAAGAATGGGTCAAGACTCTTATCGGCGCTTGAAAAAGTTATTATTTGCCGTCACTTTCACTAAAAAATTTCTAAATGTCAGCCAAAAAATCCCCATCCTTCGAAGAGTCGGCCTTATTCGGCTTCGGGAAAGTTTCCCGCGAGCCAAACCGTCCTGTTCGTCTCAAAATTCTCTGGTCCCGCGTGCTTCTGGCGCTCGTTGTCGCCCTCATCGCCTGTTGGTTTGCGGGAGCGGGGGCACTTTACTACTTCTTTAAATATCGCCATGATTTCGATGACGTGAGCTATGGAAAGATGGTGGTTCTGCCGTTTCGCATGGACGAACACCGGGTGGAAATGGGCGATTTCCACATTCAGCAGGGTCTGGAAGCTCTCGAAGAGCAGGACTTTCGTTCCGCGATTCATTTTCTACGCATTGGGGTGGCCCGCTCCAAAGCCAATGCGGAGGGCCGAAAAGTTCTCGCTCAGATTTTCGAATCCGGTCTTCAACGTCCAGACCGCGCAATTAAAATCCTCACCGATGGGCTGAATCACTCCGACCAGAACCCGGAATTTCTGGAACCGGATTACTTACAGACCCTTTTCCGCATGCTCCTAGTTCATCAGTTCGATGAACAAATTGTGGAGCTTTCTGCGGAGGTTCTTCCACAGATTGAGGACGGTAGTGAAATCGCCACTCAAATCGCCTTTGCTACTGTTCAGGCTCACGTCTACCGAGGGAACTATCAGGAAGCTGAAAGACTTTTGGACGAATACGGGCTGATGCAATCACCGCAGGGACAGATCCTCCTGGCCCAGATTCGCTGGAACCGGGGGCTAAAGGATCGGGCGATCAGCATTCTCCACGAAGCATTTAAACGGTTCCCCGACCGAGACGATGTCTTCAGCGCGCTGATGGGCTATTACCGCGATCAGGAGGAATGGGATTTGATCCGACGCTACGCAACTTTGCGCTCCATTCGCTTTCCGGAAAAGGTCGGCCCGATGATCGACCGGCTTTACGCTCTGGAGGCGACTGGCGGCGGGGATCAAGTTCTTGCGGAAGTAGAGAACATCATGGCGGCGTTTCCCACTGAGCAAAGTGCGTTTTTGCTCTCTCAATTTGCTGCTGCCAACGGCAGAATTGACATCGCCCGAATCGCCTACGAACAAGCTCTCGAAGCAGACTTGAATATGGCTCCATTTACACTGCTCCTGCAGGAATCCCTCGTGCGGTCCGGGCGTTACGAACAGACGCTTCAGTTCTCCGACCAGTTGCGGGAGGAGCGCCCGGATTGGCTTGAAAGAATCCAGGCTCTTGATGACGCATTCCGGGGTCTCGCGCTGTTCGGCCTTGGGCAAAAGCTCGATGCGGAAATCTTTGTCCGCGAATTTCTGAAAGCGGAACGAATTCGCCCGGAAACCCAAATCGCCGTCGCTGAGCTGTTTTCAGAAATTGGTGCGCCTAGTTTGGCACAAACGATTCTTTCCGCAAGTTATTCCCGAAATTCCGGAAATCAACCGGTTCTGTCGGCCTTGGTCATGAACGATATCGCGCTCGGTCTGGACCGTCAGTTCATCGATCATCTCCGCGATCTCCTTCGAATGAGAGTCCCGGACCAAACTGTTCTCTCTGCGGCTTATGAGGAACTGGGGAGTGATCGGCACCTCTTTCTGGAAGACCGCGAACTCCTCTTATCCCGGATTGAAGAATTAATTGTCCGCCCGAGCTGATCCGGCTCCCCTAAACACTAAGGGATGCGCTCCCGGTCTTCTCTGGCATCTGCAGGAGAATCGTCCCCGGAGCTTTCCGGCACCACAGATACTTCGGTGGCGATGATTCGCTTCTCGTCCACCTCGGTAACGACGATCTCGAGCCGCTCATAAATCAGTTTTTCGTCTTTCTCGGGTATTCTGCCCAGTTCGGCAGTGATCAACCCAGAGAACGTTGAGATATCGTCCCGCTCGAAATTGACCTTCAGGCGCTCTTCCAGCTCGTGAATCGGAGTCAGCCCATCCACACGGAAACGGTTGATCCCGAGTGCTACGATCTCTTCATCCTCCATATCGAACTCATCCTGAATTTCGCCGACCAACTCTTCGAGAATCCGCTCCAGGGTAACCACACCTACGGCACCCCCGAATTCATCGAGAACCAGCGCCATATGCACCTTGAGGCCGAGAAGCTTTTGCAGGGCCTCCATGAGTTTATCCTCCAGATTGAGCGACGCGATTGGGCGCCTGATCTTTCGCAGGTCGATTCGCTCGTCGGGAGCGGGATCCCGGAAAATGTCCTTGATGTGAATAATGCCGAGGCACCGGTCGAGATCACCCTCACAAAGCGGGAAACGGGTGTGGCCAGTCTTGCGCGCCATGGCAAGGCTTTCTTTGGGACTTTCGTGAAGATCGATCCAGTTGACCTGATTGCGGGGTAGGAGGATATCTGATACGTCCAGATCGGGCATCTGGATTGCCTTGTCGATAATATTCCGGACCACCGGAGAAAGGACCACATGATCCTCGCCCATGGCCCGAAGCTGCACCTCGATATCGAGCGGGTTCAGATCATTTTCAAGATTCAGGCGAAGTGCCCGGTAAACCTTTTCCTTGATACGCCCGATCAGCCAAAGATTGGGAAGTAACAGGACCAGGCAGACGGCCACCATACTCCCGGTTACCCGCAGGATTTTCTCCGGCCCCCGGATAGCCAGTGCTCGTGGCAGGAGTTCCGCCAAAACATAGAAAACCGAGGCAGCCACAAGACAGTAGAGGAGGAAAACAATCGATCCGACCGATGAACCCATTGCGGAGAGGCAAGCGGCCCAAATTGGGCTGGAGATGGCGAAAAAACTCCCGCTCCAAAACAAAATAAACAGAACCCGCCCGAACCGCAGAGCCCGGGCCGTTCGGTCTGGATCCTGAACCAGCCAGCGGATCATTCTCGGCCGGATCAGGCGGTCATAACTCTCGGGGGTGATGTGCGAGTAGCGGATTCTCACCAGCGAAAACTCGACCATCACAAACAGGGAATAGACGACCAGAAGAACGAACAGCGCTACCAAACTAACCATCATCTCGTCTCCTCGAGCCACGCCGCGAACGTTTCGATAAATCTCTGGTTCTGTTCCATGGTTCCCGTGGAAACCCGAATCTGCTGCGGCAGCCCATAGCCATCAAGAGGTCGAATGATCACGCCTTTCTTCAGCAGCGCCTCGAAACAATCCCTCCCGGAGGGGACCTGAATGAGGACGAAGTTTGCCTCACTCCGCCGAACGGGGACCCCCAGAGCTTGCACTTCTTTTTCGAGAAAATCCATTGCCCGGCGATTCAGCTCTCTCGTCCTCGATTGGTGCTCCTCGTCCTCAAGTGCCCCCAAGGCTCCCGCCTGAGCGACGGCGCTCACATTGAAAGGTTGCCGCACCCGTTGCAGGCTTTGGATTACTTCGGGCGTGGAATAAGCGTAGCCAACGCGCAACCCGGCCAGCCCGTGGATTTTTGAAAAAGTGCGCAAGCAGACGACGCGACGCCCCTCGCGAATCAAAGGGTGTAAATTCACGGGGTTCCTGGCGTATTCCGCGTAGGCTTCGTCGAAGCAAAACAGAACATGTTCCGGCAGGCTTCTCGCGAAATCCATAATTTCGGCTTCCGCCAAGGAGTCTCCCGTGGGGTTGTTGGGACTAGCTAGGAAAACCAACCGGGTTTGCTCATTGATCGCCTCCCTAAACTCCGCCAAATCATGGGTAAGGCCGGGCATCTTCACCGGGCGGATTTCTGCCTTTGCGTGTAAGGTGGCCAGTCGGTACACGACAAACCCATATTCTCCGAAGACCGCATTTTCACCGGGTCCAAGATAGGCAGTGGCCAGCATTTCGAGAACCTCGTTCGACCCGTTACCCGGCAGGATTTGCGCGGCATCCAATTCATGAAACTCGGCCAGCTTTTCCCGGAGCCGGTAGGCACCACCGTCCGGATAATCATGGAGTCCATTCAGGCTGGCCGCAACGGCCTGCACCGCCTTGGGCGACGGACCCAAAGGGTTTTCATTCGAAGCCAGCTTGACAATACTCCCAGGGTCGAGACCCAGATCTCTCGCCACCGTTTCGATCGGTAAACCCGGTTCGTAGATCGGGCAGGCCCGGATCTTCGCATCTGTCCAGTTCTCCTCGCTCATCCTCAGACGCGTCCAAAATAGTTCAGCAACAGGATTTGTTTCCAGATTCGGTAACGCCCGTCTCCCGTCAATTTCCCAAATTCCCGGCGCTGCGCTCTCGGAACGAGAATTCCCCGTTCTGTGCTTTCCTTGTCGAGCTGATCCTGCTCCTCGTTGAGTTCGTCGACCCAATCTTCCTCAAAGGTCTCCGGCTCCAGACCCTCCTTGCGAATCATGCGGCGATGGCGTTTGAGGAGAATACCCAATGATCGGATAAACGGGCTGCGGTCCACCTTCCATCCCGCCGGGAAAAATCCTCCAAAGGGCAGCCATACATTATCCGTCGCCAATCGTTTTTCTCCCTCTTTGCTGGTGAGAATGAAGAAAAGAGCGGGGCAACCAGTCGCGCGCGGGGCGAAAATGACCTGCAACCGAATCTGCTTCGTCTCATCCGAGTAGAGCAGGGACTGCAAACTCATTTGCTCACCAATATCCGCTATCAGCTCATTCTGCAGGTGGAACCCGTGCTGCCGGATCTCTTCCTTCGCTTGCAGGTAACCTTTCTCGACGGGCCAGTTCACCCCGGAAGACGCCTCCCGGTAGTTGGGAAAGACGGGTAAATTACTCAGACTCAGCGCCCGCACCGCCAGCCATGCATACACACTCTCCACCAGTATCCATAGTAAGAGAAACGTGGGAGCGAGAGTCCAATAGGACCGCCCGGATCCTCCCCACTCCCGGATAAGATACGCCACGCCAAATCCGAACAGCGTCCAGCGCAGCCACCGGCTGAGCAAAATAAAAGAAAAGGCCGGTGACCGACGGATCCGAAAAGAAAGAAGGAAAAGTCCGAGCGCCAGAGCGACGATTACATACCCCATAACATCGTCGCTCATCGGACGGGAGCCCCCTCTCTGGGAACGCAGTAAATCTGTTGCGACAATGAGATCAATTCAGGCGCAACGGCATCACCACACAAAGGAAGTTCTCTAGCGTTTTGAAAACTCCCGGGCTCAACTCGTCCTTGAATTCCAGATAGACTTCGTCCTGTTGAACCGCCTTGAGCGGATCCAGGAGAAACTGCGGATTGAAAGCGATCTGCACCTCCGGGCCGTCATACTTGATCGCCATTGATTCATGGGATTCCCCGTACTCAGCACTACGACCGCTGATTTCCAGCAGGTTCTCCGAAATCTTGAGCTTCACGGAATTTGTTTTCTCGCTAATCACCAAGGCGGCTCGGTGAACGCACTCCTGCAACAACTCCCGCTCGATGCGAACTCGGTGTTCGGTCTCTTTCGGAATCACTTGCTGATAATCCGGGTAACGCCCCTCGACCGTCTTCGATACAAGGTAAAGGTTTTCCACCAAGCCACTTTCCTTGGAGGAGTCACTCAGCTCGACCTCAAACGCGACCTGACGCTCGTTGAACGAGATTTTGACCGTCTCGCCCTGCCCGAGCAAGCGCTCCAGCTCTGCCACGGTTTTGGCGGGTAGGATCAAATGGCCTGCCTGCCCGTCACCGACCGGCACATCGAAGCCCACCATCGCCAGACGCCGCCCGTCTGTCGCTACCATTGTCAACTTGTCATCAGCAAAATTGAAAAAGACGCCGTTGAGGATATAGCGGCTCTCATCAGTGGATTGGGCATAAGAGACGCTCTTCAGCATCGAAGAGAGCCTATCCTGCGGCAGACTGAACTGCTGCTGATCATCGAAAGTGGGAAGGGGCGGAAACTCTTCGCCGGCGATCCCCAAGATCTGGTAGTTTGAACCACCGCTCTTGATTTTGGCCGATGGCTTATTGTCCGTTTCGACAAAAACTTCCAGGTTGGGTAGCTCGCGAACGATGGAGGAGAGTTTGCGCACGGGCAGGGTCAGTCCCCCCTCTTCTTCCACCTCGGCTTTGATCGAGCAGCGGATGGCCAGGTCGAGATTCGTTGTTTTAAAGGTGACCACTCCATCCGACGCCTCCACGAGAACATTGCGGAGGATGGGCATAGTCGGCTTCGTGCTGACCACATTGAGAACTTGGTTCAATCCGTTGGTGAAGTGGTCTCGGTTTACTTTGAATTTCATGGTATGGGCAGTGGATAGATATCTGAAACAAACGGATCATTGGAATAATAGGAAGAAAATAAATATATCTCTATTATTCTTATTATGGTCGGTGAATATCGTGAACAAGTCGCCAAGGTTAATGGGTTGAAGGAATTAGAGAAATTTTCTGTCGGAAAAAACGGTCGAATTTCGGGAGATTTGGCCGGGGCCATTGGGTGTAAAAAATAGTTGTGGGCACGAGTGCAGAAGAAAATCGTGAGATATTACCAAGGTTGTTCACACGGCAAAAAGGCTCATTTTTTGAGGGTCTCCAGGTATTTCCAGAAGGAGTCATGTTGCTCGAGCATTTGCTCCTGGGAGATCGGCAGCTTAAACCGGTAAATAAAGTCGGTGAGGGTATTTTTGTGGAGGACATAGTGGCAGTAGAGGGTGCCGTCCTGCCGCTCGAAATAGAGACGATACTCGCCAGCGCGGAGTCGATAGAGGGTTCGTCCGTTTCGATGAAAGCGACCGAGGCTGTCGTTCGGGTGTTTAAGCTTTTCAGCCGTGAGAGAGCTGATCTGCTCCACCAGACCCATCTGAACAAACTTATCGAGTTCGTCCAGCTGCCGAATGCTTTGCTCGCTGAAATTTACCTGAAACATGGGGAAAGAGTCCTTAAGAATGCTTTTTCGGGGCGGGCTGGCAAATCGAAAGCGTCGGTTTGGGGAAAAGACTTTCCTTTTTCATTCAGCTAAGATTTTTATGTCCGCATGAGTTATCTTCAGCCAGGCGGATGGATCGGAGGGGTCATTTACGGGGTGATCGCTTTGGTCATACTGTCTTTCTGGATATCGGATTGTCGCAACAAGCGCCAGGGAGGGTTCCCAGGGGCGACTCTGGCCCCCATGAGGGTCCTTCTCATCGCCGGAGCGGGAGGGTTGCTACTGACACTGCTCGAAACGCTGGGAGAGAGCGTTCTCGGGTTGACGGCCGAGCAATCGGAGATGGCGGCCATCGCGATTATCCCGATCCTTGCCGCTGCCATTATCGAGGAGATTGTTTTTCGGGGTTATCTGGTGGTCGATACGAAGGGGAAGTCTTGGCTGATCGGAAGTATCGTCGGGTTTTCCCTTCTCTTTGCCTTGATCCACCCGTTTTTGTGGACCTGGGAGGACGGAAAACTCTCCTTTGAATGGTCAACGAAGGGGGTTTTCAGCACGGTGACGGTCTTTGCCAACAGCATTTGGTTCTACACCGTGCGCTTCTCTTTCGGAAACCGCAGCCATTCACTGCTCCCCTGTTTTATCGCCCACGGGGTGTCAAATTTTTCGGTATGGGCGATCAAAGGGTTTCAGGGATTCCTGATCTGGTGATAACCCGGAAGCCGGAAAACGGTTACTCTGATTCTGGGGCGGAAGGCTGATTTTGGCCGGGAGTAGGTTCTTTCTTTGAGTCTCCTCCCATAGCAGCGGGAGTGTCCGTGGTGTCGGCTGTGGGTTCGTCTTCGCTTTGTTCGGGAAGGGAGAGAGTATTATCGATCCACTCGTTTTTGCTGGCAATCTCCTCGGCGTACTGTGAGCGTTCGCGCGAATATTCGGGAATGCGCATGATGAGTTCGGTAAGCGGCTCGGCGATGTGGCTGTCGATGTTGATAAAGTCGTCCAAACTCAGCCAGAGGCGGCCCGTTTCAAGATCCCAGTTGAGGGACACGACCGAAGGCCGGGCGATGAAATCTGTTTCGATCTCTCCGATGACACGGGATCGACTCAGGGCTTTTTCTCCCTGGCCCATCCATTTTTCGTCGAGCTTATTGATTTCCGGCTGATTGCGGCGAAACGCTCGCGCTTTCTTCTGAAAATCCTCCAGCAGCTGGATCATGTCCTCTTGGCTCTGCAGGTTGTTCGCGTAAAAACGAAGCCCGATATTGCTGAGTCCGCCGCCGTGGATGGTAACAATTTCCCTCTCGCGAAAACTCGAAGTCTCTAAATCAAAAAACGTTTCATCCTCTACCCGCAACTCGAGCGAGTTGGCGAAAGAACCCGCCCGGGCCTCGGGACGGACGATGAGACGCTCTCCCACCTCGTCTGAGAAATAGGAGTTCACGGTTCGGAACTCAGCCGTATCCGATTGAGCTAGAAGACCGTTGCAGAGGGAGATCAGGAAAGCAGAGATTGTGATTATCTTCATCATTTCTGGCTAGTGAGGATTCGATTTTACCGGCGGCCGACTGGACCTATCCGGCTGGGGCGGTTGTAGTTATCCCGGGAAATAGAATCGTCTGCAGATTCAGGCTCTTCCTCTTCGAGAGAGGTGTCTTCGGATTCCTCGATGCTTTCCCTCATTTTAAGAGCGCGCATGATCTCTTCCGTCGCAGCTTGGTTTCGAGCTTGGCGGACGGCCTGCTGGAGTTGCATTTCCTCGGGAGAGAGTTGCCGCGAACCCACGCCCTGAACCTCCCGGTCTGTCAGCCCCAAAGCGTTGAAGCGCTCGATCCCGACCACATCCATGTAGGTGTTCGACTGGGGATTCAAGAGGCTAGCGGTGATAAAGATGATCTGATTGGTGGTCCGCACGCGGGTAACTTCCGACGAAAACAGTCGCCCGAGAACAGGAATGTCTCCCAGGACCGGAACCTTATTGGTGTCGGATACGTTCTCATCGGTAATCAAACCACCGATGGCGAGGGTGGACCCGCTCCGCAGGAGCACCTCGGAATCGGTCGCCCGGCGGCGAACGGTTGGGATTTGGTTTCCGTCGATGGTTTGCTCACCGACAACACTGTTCACCTGCGGGATGACGGTCAGGGAGATCAGCTGCCCTCCGACGACCGTGGGAGTCACCTCAAGAGTCGTGCCGGGACGCGGATCGAGCGGCACAGGCTCGCCGGTGGTCGTGACCCCGTCATTGGTCTCAGTCGGACCCGGTTTGTAGATATAGTCGGTCAACTCGACCCTAGCCTTCTTACCGTTAATAGCGACGACATTTGGGTTGGTGACGAGTTTAGCACCGCTTTCCTCTTCGAGAGCGCGCAAAATGAGGCGGAACTGGTCGGCACCGAAGATCGCGGAGTCCACCCGGGAGGTGGCGGCGATGTTTTCCATCGTTTGGGAAAGAAGAGAATCATCTCCGTAGGAACGAGTCACCGACCGGTCAAACTCGACGCCGCTGTCGGAAGTGCCCAAGCCGGCGCTTTGCGGAATTCCGGCGACATTGCTGATGTTCCGAGGATTTACGAAACTGCTTCTGGGAACATTCCCCGAAAGATTTGTAAAGGTGTTACCATCGACCGAGTTGCTGAAGNCACTTTCATTGNTAAAGTTTCGTGTGGAGGAATCTTCAAACTCGTTCTCGCGGACGAAAGAATTGGTATTCGTAGTCTCCTGTGACCGGGTGCGGTCCCACGTCCGGGTAAACGGTCCTGCATTGATTCCCCAGCCTTGCAGCGAGGCCCAGTCCACGCCGAGGCTCTTGCCATCTTCATCAGTGATTTCGACAAATTTGGATTCGATCAGGATTTGCTTGAGTGGTTGGTCCAATCGCTGGATGAGCGAAGTGACCTCGGCCAGCGCTGCCGGGCGCGCGGTCACCAAGAGTAGGTTGTTCGCGTGGTCGGCAGCGACGCTTTGGACGCCCTCAACGACTGGAAGAACTCCGTCGGAACGCTGACGGAAAGAGGGAATAGCCTCATTGGTCGTCTGCGAGGTATCACCCGGACTCGGCATAATCTTCAGCAGCAAGTCGCCTGCACTGGCATAGCGGAGGTCGTAGATCCTTACGATTGGCGGCTCGTTTCTCAGGCTATTGATAAACTGCTGGTCTACAATCTGCACTAGATTCGGCCCTGCCTGGTAGGTGGAATAAACTTGGAATTGCTGGGCACCGCCTTCACCGCCTTGGCCAACCGAAACCTTGGGTAATTTCAAAATCGCCAGATTCAGAGCCTGCTCAAAGGAAATCCCTTCGACCTCAAGAGAAATTTGGAGGTTCTCAATCTCCGGCGGGCTGACAACATTGACAACAGGCGTCTGCGTTTGACCGATAAGGGTAGCGACCTCCTGGAACGGAGTGTTCTCGACAGAGATGTTGAGGTTGCCCGTTTGCGGGTCCAAAACGACGCGGGAGTCGATTTCCCGGATCCCGATAATCCCGTCGTTTTCAAACCACTGGTAACCGTTCTCTTCAAGAATGGTGGTGAGAATCCGTTCCCAGGCAACGTTGGTGAGCGAGGCGGAGGTCGTTCCCTCCATGTCTGCGGGAAGAACAATATTGAGGCCGACGGCTTCGGCGAGAGCCTGGACTGCCGAGCGGGTAGGCTCGCTGCGGAAATTGACGGAGAGCAAGCCGTCA
>JGI12109J20283_10407272_pt1 | contig 10890 bp, 7 predicted proteins | sample ElkSlonscriptome_12_FD_20283 | JGI IMG/M metagenome (IMG submission 20283) | reverse complement strand
TTGTTTTCGTGACCTTGTCTACCCTCTGGGTCATTTATGTGATTATCCAACTCGCAGCGGGGTGAGCCAGAATTATGGGGAACAACAACGCACAAATCTTTAACGGGATCAGCATCTTTTTTCTGGTCTTAACCGTGCTAGCGGTTGTCTTTGTCGTGGTTCAGCTTGGCAGCGAACCAGATGATTCGGATCAGATTGTGGACATCAACTTGCTGCCAACGGTACGGCCAACAGTCACGCCGACATCAACGGCAACACCAACCGCCACTGCCACGCCGACGGTACCGCCGACCTTCACATCAACGCCAACGGATACACCGACATTTACGCCGACCCTGACCCAAACACTGACAGAAACGGCGACATCGACCATTACCGAGACACCAGGGCCGACGCTGACCCCGTCCGATACACCGACGGCATCCACCAGCCCGACGCCAACCGCCACGGCAACACCGCTGTTTAGCCCGACGCCAACGGGCACGGCTACCGCGTCAGAATCACCGTTCTTCTTTGAGGTGGTCTCCGGCCCGGTGTTCCAGCAGAATACCAACAGCGCGGGCTGTGCGTTCCAGGCGATTGGCGGCAGTATGCTCGGCTTAGATGGTTTAGAGCTAGGCCGTCAATTCCAAATCCGTGTGATTGGCCCGGATGTAGACCGGGTGCGCCTGACCGGGAGTGATACCCGTTATGGGCAACTTTCCGGCTGGGAAGTGCCCGTTGCCAACGGCCTCACCACCGCAGAATATATCGTGCGGGTGGAGTCACTCGGTGGCACGCCGCTGCTACAGGATGTGCGTGTGCGCTTCCCCGGTACGTGTGAGCAGAACATCGCCATTATCACCTTCCGGCAAACCAGACCGTTTTCATAGGGTCCAGGCAGACGATGACCGATGAGCAAGACCAAAAACGGGGGCTGTTCGGACGGCGTAAATCACGCCTGACGGATGGCCCGCTTTTCCCGGATGACGAAGATGATGAGGGGACGCTAGCGGCGGATACATCGTCGCTGTATGCCGATGGCCGCCTGGCCGAAAACCTCCCTCAACCGGAACGCTACCCACCTATTCCATCTGCTGCGGATTTAAACGACGGCCAGCCGGTTGCCGATCCCGCACCGCCACCACAGCAGCAACTCACCCGCCGTCAGCGCAACCCCGGTAACTGGCGGCATGATCTGGTGGCATTTCTGGTGGCTATCGCCACAGTGGGCTTGTGTGGGGCTTACGCCATCATCTGGAATGACCCGTGGACGGCGATTAATCCGCTGGCCCCGGCTACAGACTTTTACTACGTCACCGAAACGCCTGATCCGCTGGCTTTGGCGAATGCCGCCGTCACCGCAACCGCGCTGGCACAGCCGACCCAGGCCGGTGCAGTCGCCCAGGGATCGCTCAGTGGGTTACCGTTTATTATCACGGATGATGGCGTGTTGTATACGCCTAATGCCAACGGTAGCGGCTGCGATTGGTCCAGCATTGGTGGCACCGTCACCGGGTTGAATGGCGAGCCGCTGAACGGATTGCGTGTGCGTATCACTGATGCGGAAAACCCGGAGCAACTTGAAGTAGAGGTCTTCAGTGGGGCAGTAGCTACCTTCGGGGATGGTGGGTTTGAGTATCCACTGGGGAATGCCCCTCGTGCGGGTCGCTATGACGTACAGTTGTTTAGTAGTGCGGGTGCGCCCCTCTCCGATGCCTACCGTATCGTCACCCGTGACCGCTGTGAGGAAAATGTCGCCATCATCAACTTCGTGCAAATTGACCCGCTGTAATCGGCTCAACCGTGCTCAACCAGGTCAATCAGGTCACGCGCACCGAGCGGTTTTTGCAGCAGGCCATCGGCATCACCCTGCACGGCATTCCGTTCTGCCGTCAGGAAGTAAAAGCGCGTGTGTGAGGTGGCCTCGTTCTCCCGAATTTCTTCCAGCACCGCATAGCCATCAAAATCTGGCATGTTGATGTCACAAATGACGACATCGGGGGCGAACGCCTCAATCAAGGCGACCCCGCTAGGACCATCATTCGCCATCATCACCTGATGCCCGGCATGGCCTAACACATCGGAGATCATCTTACGCATCGACTGGTCATCATCAATCAATAAAACCGTTTTCATCGTTGGTTGCTCTCTTAGCCTGGTTTTGATATGGCTCTATTTTACGGCAGATTATGCCCGGATGGTGTCCCAAATTTGTCGCAATTGCCCTATTATGGGGGATACACACCCCATTCAGGGGATATTATCGCTTTGTTGACGGGTAGTTGATAAAAAAGCCATCACTTTGGATGGCTCATCAGTTGCGGAGAGAGTGGGATTCGAACCCACGACGGTGTTACCCGTACTCGCGTTCCAGGCGAGCGCATTAGGCCACTATGCTACCTCTCCAGTTGATTTATGCTGGGTGTTTGCACACCCGTTGTGGCGCAATAGTATAGCAATGATGTGATCGTTTGGCTACGGTGTATTTGTGCCGAATTACGCTATTGACAATTACCCGCGTACAGGTCTATAATGCCCGAACGTTCGCCAAGATAGCTCAGTTGGTAGAGCATCGCACTGAAAATGCGGGTGTCCCCGGTTCAAGTCCGGGTCTTGGCAAACAAGCAGAGGCCAATCTCATAATGAGGTTGGCTTTTTGTATTCTAGGATTTTAGTCCTATCTCTACAAATCACATCTCAACCTTATCTTCTGAGATTTTGCCGTACAATAACAATCACAGTTCAACTAACAAAATACTTGGGGATCAGGTTAGGATGAAATTACTTCGTTTGTTTGTACCCGTATGTCTAGCCTTGTGTATCAACGTGGTAGCGGCCCAACAACCCACTACCTGCCCGGCCATTGTCGAGCGTGCTTTAGCCGAACTAGCCGATATCTGCGGGGAGATGGACCGTAATACCGCCTGTTATGGCAATGTCCTCGTGGAAAGCAGCTTCCAGGGGGAACTATCCCCGGATACCTTTACCAACCCGGCAGACCGGGCACGCCTGCATGAACTTAAATCCATTGAAACGGCCCCGCTGGACCTCATCACCGAGCAGTGGGGGATTGCCGTGCTCAACGCGCAGGCCAATGTCCCCGCAACTTTCCCCGGCCAGGGCGTGACCTTTCTGTTATTGGGTGATGCCTTCATCGACAACCGCGTGGATATGGAAGACGCCTTACTGATCCCCGAAGCCATAGAGATCACCGCTTCTACCGATGCCGTATTACGGGAACAACCCAGCCGTGAGAGTGAGGTGATTGACATTGTCGCGGTACAGACCACGATCTTAGCCGATGCCACCGACCGTGACCGTGAGTGGCTGCGCGTGCGCTATAACAATCAATCGGCGTGGGTGCTGGGCAGTGAAATCAATGAGATCAACGTGATGGCGGCATTGCCCATCGTGACGCCGAATAGCGAGGCCCCGATGCAGGCTTTCTACTTCAGCACCGGCATCGGTCAGCCGGATTGCAACGATGCGCCCGATGTGATTACCATCCAGGGACGCGAGGATTTTGTCATCGACCTGAACGTCAACGGCGCAGATATTCGCATTGGCTCGACTATTGATTTCCGCACGTTGAGCGCGGATCGCGTCGCCATGACGGTGCGCGAGGGCACGCTGGAAGTCGTTGCTACCGGGCAAATCGCCGTCGCGGGCGAAACCATCATCGCCCGCACCGAAGCAGACGGTACCATCATTGATTGGGAAGATCCCCGCCCGGCCAGTACCGAAGAAATCCGCATTGGCACGGCTGCACAATTGGTACTAGCCAGTCTTTCCCCTGGTGTGGACCTGAGCACGATAGCCGGGGAGTTGATACACACCGTAGTACGTGGGGATACGTTGTTCAGCATCGGGCGGCAATATCAAGCCAGCCTACCCGCCATTATCGAGCGCAATACCCTGGATGCCAGCGGGACGATCTTTGTGGGGCAACGGCTGGTTATCCCAGACCCAGGCAGCGGTTTTGTCGGCTTGCCAGGGCAAACGGGTATTCCTTCAGTTGATACAACTGACCCCACTACAGGATCTGTACCGAGCTGCACTGGCTTCACGGCCACCTCCCCGTTAGATGGCCTGGCCTTCGGGGACAACATTTTCTACTGGGATGCACCCGCCGATGCGACGGGGATCAGTACCTACCGGGTTGTGGTGGTGAATACCCGCACCGGGCGCGTCGTCACCTTTGATACCGGCGCGGATACCACCACCCTGAGCGGGGATGTTGATCAGGAGGCAGTCGGTTTTGGGTATGATTTCACCTGGCAAGTACAGGCCCTGAACACGGATGGCAGTGTCGCCTGTACGACGCAGCAGGTCGTGTTACAACGCGCTGACGTGAGTAATCCATTAGGGCCTGCCGGGTTAGCAGCGACCTGGACATGCGTCGGCCCGCCTAGCCTGGACCTTCAAATTAGCATCAGCGGGGCAGCCGCTGGCGAAAATGTGCTGATTGAATTCACCGATAGCGTATCCGGCCCACAGGTGTTTACGCTCACCGGCCCAGCAGACTCACTCATCTACCCGCTGGGGAGTTTTACCGTCAGTGCGGGCAAAGCCACTGCGGATTCCGGCGCACAGGCCATCTTTGATCCTCCCAGCATTGTCGGTTGTCCGTAATTGTAGATCACGTATGGGGCGTGTTTTATCAGAATAACGCGCCCTGTATTTCTAAACCTATGGTTACCCTACGCCACCCTATAAACCATAAAAATTTATTTGCACTTTCCACATGGCTGCATGGAACGTCGTATACTGAACATAACATAATCTATTAATGAGGTGTTCTACCTCAGCATATCAATGCCGTTTTCAATGCACCCATATAGCACACTGCAATGGAGCAACAAACAATGATCAAGCGACTACTACAACGCGTTAGTGTGATTATCACACTCATGCTGGCATTAGCTGTCAGTGTCACCCAGGCGCAACCGCCTGGTACGTGCCCGGCTCTAGTTGAGTTGGCCCTCAGTGAACTCGCTGATAATTGCGATGATCTCGGACGCAATAACGCCTGCTATGGCTACAATCTGGTGGATTCAACCTTTGACACCGAAGTTGAGCCGGACTTTTTCAGCGACCCGGCAGACCGCGCCGAGATGACGGCACTGGCCTCATTACGGACCGCACCCCTTAGCCTTGATGACGAGCACTGGGGCATCGCCGTGATGAATGTACAGGCCAATGTACCCAACACCATCCCCGGCCAGGCTGTGACGTTCATCCTGATGGGCGATGCGGAGATCGAAAACGCCGTTGACCCTGCCGATGCTACCGTCCCTGGTGAAGCGGTAGACATCACCCTCAGCTTGGAGGCCGTGCTGCGTAGCCAACCCACTCGCAACAGTAACGCGGTTGATATTGCCGCCGATTTGCTGACCTTGCCCGCCGATGCGCTCGATAACAGTGGTGATTGGTTGCGTGTGGCCTATGAGGGCCGTACCGCCTGGGTGATGACCACTGAAGTTGAGACGGAAGCAGCCACCTGGGAGAGTCTGCCTAATATTAGCCCGGAGAGCCGCTCCCCGATGCAAGCGTTTTACTTCAGTACCGGCATCGGCGCACCGACCTGTAATGATGCCCCGGACGTGATCACTATCCAGGGGCGGGAAGATATGTTCGTTGATCTGACGGTCAATGGGGCCGATGTGCGTATCGGTTCAACCATTCACTTAAAGCAGACCGGGCCGGATAGCTTCAGCATGACGGTTGGTGAAGGCACATTAGAGGTGCTGGATACAGGTGTTGTCGTTGAAGGGGGCGAGAGCATTGACGCGACCACCGACGAAAACGGGAACATCACCACCTGGGATGATCCACGCCCGGCCACGCCAGAGGAAATCGCCCTGGATGCCGCTGTACAAGGGGTGTTAATCGCCGCGCTGGATACCGGCCCGCAAACCGGGGAGACCGTGCATGTCGTAGCGCGTGGTGAGACCTTCTACGGCATCGCCCAACGCTATGAAACCAGCATCACCGCCATTTTAGAGGCCAATGACTTGCCGAATGCCAATACGTTACTGGTCGGTCAGCGGTTGATCATCCCGAATGTGGGTAGCGGGTTCGTGCCACTGCCTACAACAATCCCGGCGACGACTGAGGAGCCTACACTAGCAGATTGTACCGGGCTAACCCCCACCTCCCCGTTAGATGGCCTGGCCTTTGGTACCAATATCTTCTACTGGGATGGTATCAGCGCAGCCACCAGCTACCGTGTGATCGTCACCAATCAATCTGAGCCGGGGTCTGCGACCTTTGCCACCGCTGGTACAGAAACGTCCGTGACTGGCGATTTGACCTATGAGAACATCGGCTATGGCTTTGACTTCGCCTGGCAGGTACAAGCTCTGGAAAATGGTGAGGTCATTTGCACCAGTCCACAGATCAACATGCAGCGGGCCAGTGCGCCGGTCCCGCCACCGCCGAACGCCCCGCCCGCCTTCACCGCGACCTTCGTTGGCTGTGACCCGGATTTCGAATATCTGGTGGACTATGCCAATGCCGCAGCAACGGACTTGGTCACCATGACCTGGGTTGATGGAGCCAATGGTCAACCGGGTTCTCAGGAAAAAACGGAGCCATCCGGCCAATTTGGGGTGTTCGCTAATGAGTCCGGTCTGGTTAATGTGCAGGTCTTTACCTCCTCCGGGGATAGCGTTACGCTGGGCACGCTAGTCTGCCCGTAGCCCCGGCAGATACCCTTTATCAGCCCAAAAACGGGCGCATTCACAGGTGTGGGTGCGCCCGTTTTTCTGTTGGTTTGTGTGCATATATTGGGTGTGTTTTGCAGCCATTCCGCTGGCATTTATCTAACATCCCATAGCCATCTGATCGCCCCCACTCTATAATCAACGCGACTTGCACCCCAAACGGAGCCATTGCGCGTGAACGTCTTGATTATCTTCGCCCACCCGGACCCCGCCTCATTTGATGCGACCCTGTGTGATCGTACCATCAGTGAATTGACCGCGCAGGGGCACAGCGTACAACTCTCTGACTTGTACGATATGCGCTTTCGTCCGGTGGTTCTGCCGGATGACTTCACTGACCGTAATATGCCCACCCGTTTCAACCTGCATGCAGAACAGGCACACGCGGTCCAGCATGGCACCTTTGCCCCGGATATTCTCGCCGAACAGCGCAAGGTTGCCTGGGCGGATACACTCATTTTTATCTTTCCGTTGTGGTGGTATTCGCTGCCCGCCATCATCAAAGGCTGGTTTGACCGCGTGATGGCGTATGGCTTCGCTTATGGCCCCGGCGGTGACCTGATGGGTCGCCGTGCTTTGCTGGTTACCACAACGGGCGGTCCACCGCGCCCGTTTACGCCGGAAAAACAACACGCCATTAACCAATTGCTGGATCATGTGCAGCGTGGTATGTTGCACTTCTGTGGATTGCGTGTGCTGCCACCTCATGCGATTTATGGTGCTGTGAACGCCAACAAATCACAGCGTGATCAGTTCCTGCGGCAATATTTGCAAATGCTGCGCACCCTGGAAGACCTCGCGCCACTCTCATTTGATTGACCCGCCTATGGAAACGCTGTTGATTACGCTGGGAGCTATTGTCACGGTTTTTGGCTGGTCGTTCTTCTCGTTTTGGTCTGCGATACCGGCGGGCATTGCCCTGGGGTTATCCCCGGTGCTGGTCGGTCTCACGGTGACGGTCAGTTATGGCAGTGGCGCGGCATTAGTGGTTCTGGTCGGTGCGCCATTACGTGAACGTATCCGGCAGCGCATGGCAGCCAATCGCGGGGAAGACGATACCCCTGGCCGTACCATGCAGGCTGTGCTCAGCGCGTGGGATCGCTTCGGCCTGCTCGGACTCGCGCTGCTGGCACCGATGACGGTTGGGTCACAGGTGGGCGCGGTGATCGGCCTATCATTTAACGCGAAACCATGGCCGCTGGTACTGGCATTAACGCTGGGGGCGGCGGCGTGGGCCGTCGTCTTGACAGTGGCGGTGGTGCTGGGCGTGGTCGCGGTGATGGGGTGATGGTTGGTCCCTATATGGCCTCATTTACGTATCACGTAGATACCACAAAACACGCCGGGGATGCCCATACAGCACATCCCCGGTGTTGATAGTACCGTGATCGGGTTAGCCTTGCAGGTCGTTTACGGTGAACGTGGTGCCACCCGTGCGCCCGTAGACCTCCGGTGCGTAGAAGGCATACGCCTGTGCTGGGATGACGTTGTACACACCCGGCGTCACGGCCTGCACCTGATAACTGAAGATGTACCGCCCTTGTGGGAGTTCATCGGCATAGAGTACCGCCCCGGTGTCGCGCAGTTCGGTGTTATCAAAGTAGCGATACCACCAGTATTGGCGATCTGAGCGAGACAGGCGCGGCCCCTGTGCCGTGCGCGAAGTCGTCAGCAGATTGGTATCCAATACCTCCAACCCGGCGGGCAGATAATCTTCCAGCACAAAGTAGAACATATCCTGTTCGGTGTTGATCTCGATTTCGACGGTCAGCACATCACCGATGTTGGCCGTATCGGTTGGCCGGTTCATGCCATCAAGGGTGATGCGCCGTTCCACGGTCACACCCCGGTTCAATGGGCCGACCAGGTTGGCGTCCAGGTCCAGGTTAAGCGTGGATGTATAATACAACGCGCCTTCACCAGCACTGCGTTGTACATCCAGGCGATTGCCCCGATCTGCCAACAGGGTGGCGATATCCACCCGTAGTGAGTCGGTAAGTGTGTCACCCTCTGGCGAAACGCTGCCATCCAAACGACTTTCCCCGTTCAACATCACCTGATAGTCATACGCGCCGGCCAACTCACCGGAAACGCGCATCCAGCCGGTGAGTGCCATCAGTGACCACGCCGTTTCTTGCGTGGAAGACCAGTGTTCACCCTGCCGTGCCGTCATCAGCCAGCGGACCACATCCGGCAACAACTCATGATCCGGGTCTGCGCGGACAAATGCCGTCAGCACTAAGGCGGTTGTGCGCGTGTTGCTGCCCCAGTTCCACCAATCACGATCTTGCTCCTGCCAGTGGACGCCAGTGCCACTGATCACCGCTCGACTGGTCAGGTCGGCCAGCAGCGGCGCGGCGCGGTCCAGGGCATCTGCTTCGGCGGCAGCCATGACCATATAGGCCATTGATGCGAGATCCATTACCGGGCGCAAATCGTTCAGCGCGTTGAACGTGGCCGCGTTCCACTCACCAGCCCGCGCCATCACGTACAGATAGAACGCCTGCCGTGCCAGTTGATAATCAACCAGACCGGCATCCGGGTCTTCGATGACCTGAGCGCGGACGTAGGCCAGCGCATCATCGAACATCACCGCATCAACCTGGTAATCGGCGTCACGCGCTTCGATCAGTGCCAGCAGCGCATAGGCCGATACATACGGGTTACTTTCCATATTGCCGAACCAGCCCCAGCCACCGTCCGGGTTTTGCTCGGTGATGAGTGTTTCCAGCGCAGCATCCAGGTTGGTGATCAGGTCTTGTTCAAGGGCGGCGTCTTCGATACCCAGGTCACGCAATGCACGCAATGTCATCAGATTGGGCAAGAAGCGGCTTACCGTCTGCTCAATGCAGTAGTGCGGATACTGCGTCAGGTAATCCAGGCCATCAATCGTTGCTTCCGCCAGTGATGAATCAATTTGTACGATCAGTTCACCGCCGACAACGGGCAACCGGGGCGATAGACTCACACTTTCACTGATACGCCCAGCATCACCCAGCATGCCCGATGTGCCGACGACCTCCGGCGCGGTGAAGCGTAACACACGCACCGTATCATCTGGCCCGGTCCGTAATGCTGGCCGCGCCGCATCCTGATAACCTGACTCCGACTCGGCATAAAAGACCACATCTACACCGGGTACATCCATCACGGTTACCGTCCATGAGACCGCCGCCCGGCCCAACGGCGGGATGGTGACGTTCTGTGTGTTGTTGATCCCAACTGGCAGCATCAGGCCGTCAGCTTCCAGCGTCACATCCACGATTTGCGCCTCGTCGGTGTTGTTGTTCACCACACCGGCAATCTCCACACGATCCCCGACGACCAGGAAGCGCGGCACGGCTGGCCGTACCAACAGCGGCAGTGTGCTGACGACTGTGCTTTCCAGTTGGCCTATTTGGGTATCCAGTGTGACCACACGGGCATCTAGCCGCCAGCGGGTGAGGTTATCCGGCATGGTCACGCTGACCTGCGCGAAACCGTCCGCATCGGTGATAACATGCGGTTCCCACATCGGTGTGTAGATGAAGTCATCACGCACGTCAAAACCCTGGCCCATATCACCACCGCCGCCGCCACCGCCACCTAAACCGGGTGCTTGTGGGGGTTCGCCGGAGGTCGAAAGCTGGCTGATGGAGGTTGTCGTGCTGACGTACTGGGAATAGGACCCGTAAAAGGCCGCTTCCAGGGTGCCGCTGTTGGGTGGTGCCAGTGCCAGCACCGCCTCATCAACCAGCGAGATGCCGACTTCGGCCTGTACCGGCTGGCCGTCAGCGTCGGTCACGTTGATGTCTACGGTGAGGGTGTCACCGGGGCGTAACGTATCGGTTGAAGGCGTTAGTTCAACAGTCAACCGACTTGACACCGGCTCTACCGTGATACGTGTACGCCCGAAGCGATATAACGGATCTGGATTTTCGCGGGTATCCGATGTACCTGTTAGCAACACCACACCCAGGTAAACACCCGGTTCGTAGGCTTCGGTGATGGGTAAGCTGTAGGTCAGCGCGTCATTTTCGATGGTAACTGTCTCGTAGAACAGCACATCTTCACGTTCCACGGTGATGAGTGCCTGCACGGGTTCACCAGTTGGGTTGGGGATGAAGATTTCGGCGGTTTCACCGGGTGCGTATGCATCAGTTTGTTCCACCAATGGTGTAACGGTCGGGTTGGCACCGAAAAA
>JGI12109J20283_10016926_pt1 | contig 10890 bp, 10 predicted proteins | sample ElkSlonscriptome_12_FD_20283 | JGI IMG/M metagenome (IMG submission 20283) | reverse complement strand
TCGCCGGGGTCGTAGCTCGGCGCGAGCATGCCTTCGGTATGGCACCCCATGCACGTGGACACCGGTGGGATATTGGCCTCGGCCGACTTCTCCACGTTGGTGTGGCAGTAGCGGCAGTCCATGCCCAGCTTGCCGGCGTGGATCTGGTGGCTGAACCCCGAGCCCGGCTGGGTGGGCATGTAGCCGACCTCCCAGAACTCGGGCGTGAAGTAGTAGGTGACCACGGAGATGGCCGCGATGAGCCCAAAGGCTCCACCGACCGCGCCGACCGTGGGCAAGACGTTCATCCAAAGCGGGAATCGAACGGACACCGGACGCCTCCCATGCTGCCTGGCTCACGTCGTCCGCCCATGGACGCCGCTGCAGAGGCCACAGAAGCCCGCCGAGCCCAGGGAGAGCCCGTCGGGAGTTGCAATCTTCCCATGGGGCGACCCCGAAAGCAGCCTTTGGCGTACCATCAGACAGAAAAAAGTACTGTTTTACCGCAAATGAGAACGAGTCTCAGTCACGTCTCTGCCGCCGAACATCGCTGAGGAGATCCGCCGTGCACGCCCAGGACACGCCATCCCAGCCTGCCCAACCGGCGATGCGCCAGCCAACGCCAGCATCTATAGCCGGACCAACGGTCGTTCTTGGATTTGCAACCGCAATTTCGATGTGGATCGTCTGGCTGATCGGCCACCAGCCGTGGCTTGACCTTCCCGCGGCCGTGGCCGGGCCGGGCATGGGCCTGCTCGTGATCGCCGGCAGCATCCTGGCTGGCATGGTCGGCGGGCGGCGGCTTGGCTGGGCCGCGGGCGGTGGCACGGCTTTTCTGGCAGCACTGCTGAACCTGCTCATCATGGGCTCATTGGTGTCCCAGAGCATCGAGGGCAGCGCACCGGCCCAGGGCGCGGGCGGGCTCACGCCCTCGGCCGGCATGGCCATGCTGGGCTTCCTTGGCATCAGCCTCGTGGGCGGGCTGGTGTTCGGGCTCGTCGGCGGACTGCTCGGCACTCGTGCGGGCATGCCTCGCACACCATCGAGCGCAACCGTCTGGGCGTTCCGCATGGCGGTCGTCGCCGCGGCGGCCGTTGCCCCCCTGCTGCTGCTGGGCGGGCTGGTCACCAGCACGGGCTCGGGGCTGGCCGTGCCGGACTGGCCGGGCACGTACGGCGCGAACATGTTCTTGTACCCAATCGCGTTGATGGCCGACCCGCGGATCTTCCTCGAGCACACGCACCGACTGTTCGGATCGCTGGTGGGCATCACGACGATTGCGCTCGCGATGTTCATCTGGGCTACGCCCACGCTGCGGCGTCGGCTGGACGTGCCACTCTCCATCGGCGTCGTGCTCGTCGTGGGCGCGTTGCTCGTCGCGGGGCTTCGCTTGCATGTGGGCGAGACGCTGGACGGCATGTCGTTCGGCGGCTTCGCGTTGCTGGTCGCGCTCGGGAGCATCGCGTGGTACATCACGGCGCTGTGGACGAACCGACCGGCACAAGCGGTCGCGGCGCTCATTCTTATGGTCAGCGCCCAGGGTGTGCTCGGCGGCACGCGCGTGACCGAGGCCAACCCGCTGCTGGGCACCATCCACGGCGTGCTTGGACAGGCGTACTTCGCGTCGATGGTGATGTTTGCGGCATGGATGTCTCCCGTCGCACGGGCCCTGCGTGAAACCGATCGACCGCGGGTGTGGGTGCGCACCGCCGCGTGCCTACTGCTTGGGTCATTGGTGTTGCAACTGATTCTGGGCGCGATGTACCGCCACGGCAGCATGGCGGCCGAGCCAACGAGTTGGTCGGGCCCCGCGCTGCACGGGCACATGGCATTCTCGATCGTGGTCGTGGTGCTGTCATCGATCGTGGCCTTCGGTCTGATGGGCCAAGGCGCTCGGCAACGCGACGAATCGGCATCAGAGGTCGAGCGTGGCGGCGCTCGCGTGTGCGGCCGACTGGGCAGGCTGGTGTTTGTCGTGGTGATCCTGCAGTTCGTATTGGGTTGGGTGGCCTTTGCGTTCGTGACCGGCGGGGAGCGCCGGGTCGTCCCCACGGCCGATCAACTGGCCGAGACGGCCCACGTGCCCGCCGCCACGGCATTGGTAACCTTCGCCCATCAGGCCAATGGCGCGCTGTTATTGGCCTCGGTCAGTGCCGCGATCGTCTGGGGCGGGCTGGTGCTGGCATCACGACGCGAGCACGCGGTGCAACCGGCCGTCGCCTGAGCCCACAAAGACAACAAGGGGAACAACCACCAAGAGCAACGGTGCAATGCAGGGCTGTTCGGTGGCGTTGGTGCCCATGGAGTGTCCGATGATTGGGTGGGTCCGGCTCGGCCGCCCGAGTCGACGCATCGACGGGATTGGAGCGTGCAGCCATGGCGAGTGTGAACGCGAGCAGCGCGCGTCGGCAGGTCGGCGAAGACCTACGCCGCGTGTGGGAGCCCATCTCGGCATCGGCGTTCGGATTCAACGAGGCTCGCCACCTGCTGTGGCGGGCAGGCTTCGGGGCTACGCCTGCACAGATCTCGGCGATCCAACGGCTCGGGCCCGAGCGAGCGGTGGACTACTTGTTAGAGACGCCCGACGTGCGCGATGATTCGCCGCGGGCAGACCTGTTCGATCGCAACATCATGCGGCCTTACAACGAGGAGGAAGCGCGGATGGCCGCTCAGGCGCGGCGATCTCGCGATGAGGACACCCTTGCACGCCTCCGCGCCATGCGACAGCAGGCTCAGGTGCAAGACCGCCGGCAGATGCGCGAGATCCAGCGATGGTGGCTCAGGCGGATGATCGAGACGCCGCGCCCGCTTGTAGAGAAGATGACACTGTTCTGGCACGGGCATTTCGCCACGAGCTACCGGACCATCGAAGACAGCTACCACATGTATCTTCAGAACCAGCGCTTCCGTAAGCATGCGCTGGGCAGCTATCGCCAACTCATGCGCGAGATCATCCGTGACCCTGCAATGCTGGCTTACCTGGACAACAACGACAGCCGGAAGGGACGGCCCAACGAGAATCTTGCCCGAGAACTGATGGAGCTTTTCTCGATGGGCGTTGGCAACTACAGCGAACGTGACATCAAGGAGGGCGCGCGAGCGCTCACGGGCTACACGTTCCGCGACGACGAGTTCATGCTCGATCGCGAGAACCACGACGGCGGGCGCAAGCGCATCCTCGGGCGATCGGGAGAGATCGACGGCGACGGATTCATCGACGCCATCCTGGCCCAGCGCGCCACGGGCGACTTCATGACGCGCAAGCTTTATGCGTTCTTCGTGGCCGACCTGCCCGACGACCCGCGAGACGCGCCGCCCGCGGCTGGTTCGGTGCTCGACAAGATGCGCAGCACGTTCGTGCGGACCGGCTACGAGCTTAAGCCCCTGCTTCGCGAGCTGCTGCTCAGCCGGCACTTCTACAGCGAGGGCGTGCGCGGGCAGCGCATCAAGAGCCCGGCCGAGTTGGTCATCGGCGGTGTTCGCGAGCTGCGCACGCCGGTGCGCGACCTATCGGCATTGCTCGACGCGATGGACTTGATGGGCCAGAGCCTGTTCTTCCCGCCATCGGTCGCGGGATGGCCGGGCGGGCGAACATGGATCAACACGTCGACGATGTTCGTGCGTCAGAACACGATGGCGTTCTTGCTCACCGGCCGTCGGCCCGGCGGAGAAGATGCGCTCGCCGATCGCCAGCAATACGAACCGGGCCCGATCATGGACGAGCTTCGAGCGGCGCTGGGCGATGGGGATGACCAGCACATGGTCGAGAGCGTGCTGCGATACACGCTCGGCAAGACGCCCACGCACGCGATACAGGCGCTCGGTGATGTCCTTGCCGATCGCGGTGATGCTCGCGATGGCAAGGCGTTGCGTGATATGCTGTTGTTGGTGACGGCGATGCCCGAGTACCAGCTCTGCTGAATTATGACCGCGCCGCCGCGTGGCGCGTTCGGAGGGAAATAGCGATGGACCTGCACGAATCGAAGGCCTTCACTCGGCGGGCGTTCCTCGGACGAGGCGTGATGCTCGCCTCGGCTTCGCTGGCGGCGCCAGGGTTCGTCCAAAGCTCGGCACTCGGATTGCCCTCGCCCAGCGCGATGCTCTCCAGTCTTGCCGGAGTTCCCGAGGACCGCGTGCTGGTTATCGTGCAGCTCTCGGGCGGCAACGACGGGCTAAACACGGTGGTGCCTTACGGCATGGACGAGTACTACCGCGCTCGGCGTGGTATCGGCATCAGCAAGAATCAGGTGCTCGAACTCGATGAACGCCAGGGGCTGGGGCTACACCCAGCGCTCGAATCGATGAAGACGCTGTACGACTCGGGCCTGTGTTCGGTGTTCCAAGGCGTGGGCTATCCGAACCCCAATCGCTCGCACTTCAAGAGCATGGACATCTGGCACACCGCCGATACGAGTGGTACGGGCGAGGGTTGGATCGGTCGATACCTGGACAGCGAATGCGTGGGCTTTGGCAAGGGTGAGAGCGGAACGCTCGATGGATCACCGCCGGCGGTGTCGATCGGTCGCGACACGCCGCTGGCGATGCAGGGCATGAAGGTCAAGCCCGTGTCGTTCGAGAGCGCCGAGGTGTTCCGCTGGTTGGGCGAAGACCACGACCGCGCGCTTAAGGGGGCGTACGACCAGTTGAACCGACGCGAGCATGCAACCGCAGGTGGCAGCAACGCCGATTTTCTGACTAAGACCGCGCTGGATGCGCAGGTGAGCAGCGACCTGATCCGACGAGCTGTGACAACGCGGCCATTGGTGAACTATCCGGGCAATAGCCTGGCGCGGCAGCTGGCGATGATCTCGCAGATGATCCGAGCGGGGCTCAAGACCCGCATCTACTACGCTACGCTCGGCGGCTTCGACACGCACGCGGGCCAGGGCAGTGCGAATGGTCGCCACGCTCAATTGCTTCGGCAGATGGCCACGTCGATCGAGGCGTTCTACCAAGATCTGAAGGCGCAGGGCAACGACGATCGCGTGATGACGCTGACGTTCAGCGAGTTCGGGCGCCGGGTCTCGCAGAACGCCAGCGGTGGCACCGACCACGGCACCGCAGCACCAATGTTCCTCTTCGGGCCGATGGTGCGCCCCGGCGTGCATGGCACGCACCCTCCGATGCATGACCTGGACGGCGGCGACCTCAAGCACACGCTCGACTTCCGCCATGTGTACGCGGGCGTGCTCGAGAGCTGGATGGGCGTGGATTCACAGCACATCCTGGGTCGCCGTTATCGGCCCGCGCTCGTGCTCGGTCGCGGGTAATCGGAGCATGACGAGGCTCGCGATCGTGACAGCCCGCGCCCTCGGTGGACGCGGCCTGTTTTAGGCGTTGGAAACCCCTGAACAAGACGATGTTTCCCACGTTGGGCGGCCGGACACGCCGCCCCGTGGAGGCTCGAGATGTTCACACGGTTGCGCAATGGCTGGGCGCTGGGCATGGCGAGCCTCCAGCTGCTCATGGAAAACAAGAAGCTCATCGTCTTCCCACTCCTGAGCTCGATCGCGGCGTTGCTGGTCGTCGCCAGTTTCGCGGTGCCCATCATCGGTACGACGACCGGACGGAACATCTTCGTCTCCGAAGATCCCAACGCCAGCGCGGGGCCGATGCTCGTGATGTTCCTGCTGTACTTTTGCTGCTACTTCGTGATGTTGTTCTTCAATGCGGCGCTCGTTGGCGTCACCATGATGCATCTCGATGGTCGTCCCTACAAGCTCACCGACGGCCTGCGGATCGCGTGGGATCGGCTCAGCCTCATTCTCATGTGGGCCGTGATTGCGGCATCTGTTGGCTTTGCGATCAAGATGATCGAGCAGCGATCGAAGCTCATCGGCCAGATCATGGCGCTGTTGCTCGGCTCGGCATGGACTGCGATGACCTACTTCGTAGTGCCGGTGCTGATCGTGGAACGTGCGCCGGCGCACAAGGCGATCGGACGATCCTTCTCGCTGGTTAAGCAGACTTGGGGCGAGGGATTGGTAGCCAACTGGGCCAACGGGATCTTCGTGGGCATCGGCGTCCTCTTGGGCGGCCTGGTCATGTTCGCGGCGGTGTCCACGGGAGACCCGGTGATCGGTGGACTGGGCCTGATCCTTGGCCTCACGTGGATGGCGCTGATGGTGCTGGTCTCGATGACGCTCGATTCGATCACCAACGCCGTGCTGTATGTCTATGCCCGAACGGGTCAGTCGCCCGAGGGCTTCGACGATCAGTTGCTCGAAATGGTCTTCGCGGGCAAGGGCGGCGGCGCGGGCATTCGAATCGGCAACGAGGGCGATCCCGATGCCAAGCTTGACGCGACGAAGGCCGAGTCTTCCTCCCCGAATCTTGGTGGTTTGCCGGCCGCGCCCGAACCAAGCGGCGGACCTTCGCTGGCGGATATACGCAGCCGCCAGGCGTCCTGAGGGCATCTCATCCCTTGATTGAGCGTTGAGAGAATTCCGAGAGCGTGATGGGCTTTCCCGTCACGCTCGTTTCGTTCTTGAGTGCGCACGCGGCGTTGTCGATCCCAGTCCCAACATGGTGTCGTCGGCGTGGATGCCGGCGGAACAAGGGAGGCGGCGACATGCGATTGACCATTGGACGACGATTGGGACTTGGTTTCTTTGCGGTAACAGCGGCCAGCGGATGCGCAGCCGGGGCGGGCATCTTTGGACTTCTGCTCACGTCTCAGCGTGTTGATCATCTTGCAGAAATGGCCACCGATAGCCGAATCTCGTCGGAGGTCACCAAGAAGGTGTACTCGGCCGAGGTTGCGCTCGAGCGGTTCATGGTCGAAGGGTCGCCCTCGGATATGGAGACGTTTCGAGAGAATGCGGCTTCGTTCCAGAAGTACCAGCTCGAAGCAGATGCCGCCCTGCAAAACCCAGAGCGACGTGCCTTGCTTGCCGTAGCCATGGAAGCGACCGATCCGTTCATAGAGAGCGCCGAGCAACTCTACAAGATCAAGCTTGATTCTCGCGACGTGAAGCGCTCAGCACGATGTCTCGCACGAGTAGCGATCAGGTCATTGAGAGCTGGAAAGCCATCGTCGATACGCTTGCGCGCGACACCGAGAGCGTGAGCGCGTGGCGGCAGCGCGCTCGCGTGCGGGCGAGGCAGGCGAGAGCCTGCAGCGGATCTCGCAGAGCACCGAAAAGATGGTCGAACTCGTATCGGATATCTCCCACTCGATGAGCGAACAGACGAGTGCAAGCGATCAGATCAGCAGCAGCATCAACTCCATCAACGAGGCCATTGGAGAAGCGACCAACGGCGCCGAGAGCTCAGCCGAATCACTCAACCGACTTTCGGACAAGATGGCCCAGGTGCAGCAGATGATCGAACGCTTCAAGCTGGAAACGCCCGACCGCCGGGAGAAGGACGGTCCGCCTCCGGCCGGGGTCGGCGAGCGGCGCATCAGCATCAGCGACGACTGACATCGCCGCGTCGACATCACGAGGTTCAGTCCCGAGTTTCTGGGGCCTCGCTCACATGCATATTGCGGGCGAGGTCTTCTCGCGTGCGCTCGTGGAGGTGTTGGCCGTGCAACGCGTCCTGCGCCGCCTCGGCCTTGCGCAGTTCGCCCTTGCTCGGGTAGGCGATATGACATATGGGGTCGCCCGGCGCCACGCTGGGGATGGTGGTCATGCCCAGCACGATGCCCGAACGCGGCGCTTCGATGACGTTCTTTTCCCGGCCCAGCAGATCGGTGTTGGTGGCGATGGGTTCGCCCTTGGTGACGATGCTGCCCGGGCCGATGTGGAAGCTGAGGAAGCCGCCGTGTTCGGCACGAACCCAGCGCGACTCATCGACCTCGATTCGATAGGCTGGCGGCTCGGGCTTGCCCTCTACCATGCCTAGGTGGATCAAACAGTTGCGGACACCTCGGACCACGTGCTCGACGTAGGTGGGTTCGACCTTCCAGACCTCCCCGGCCTCGAGTATGAGTGTCGGGATGCCCGCGTCGACGGCCGCAGCACGGAGCGAGCCCTCGGGCCCCTTCCCATGCACCGTAAGTTCGGCGCCAAAGGCTCGCGCGAAGTCTGCGGCTTCGGGCTGATTCATGTTGGCGCGTATGTTCGGGAAGTTGGTTCTGCGGACGGCGGCGGTGTGGAGGTCGATGCCGTATTGACACGGTCTGACCAGACCCTTGAACACAGCATGGGCAAGTCGAGCCGCCAAGCTGCCTGAGGCCGAGCCGGGGAAGGATCGATTGAGGTCGCGTCGATCGGGCAGATAGCGGCTGTGTCGCTCGAAACCCATGAGATTGACCACCGGGACCATGACGAGCGTGCCGGCGTCAAGCATGAAGGGCTGCTGCGTGAGCATGTGCCGGATAGCGCCCGTGCCGTTGATCTCGTCGCCATGCACCGCAGCCGTAACGAAGACGGCGGGGCCGTCACGCTTGCCGCGAACAACGCTAAACGGGATGGCGATATCGGCGCCCACGTACGTTTCAGAGACCACAAGCCGACCGGTGGCGTGGCCACCTGGATGCACGTCCAGTTCGGTCCAGCGCGAAACCCTGACGTCCTGAGTCACTGGTCGCTGCCTAGCTCGTCGACCAGCGAGGGATCGAGCTTATCGATACGAACCTTCTTGGTTCGCTTCTTTCGGCTGGGAACGAGGTCGCGCATGGTCTCTAGCTTGCCGTAGCAGAGCAGGCGATCGTTGGCTTCGAGCGTTCGGCTGCCCTTTGGGTTCGAAAAGACGGTGGTCCCTCGATTGACCGTGAGCACGGTGAGGTCTCGCTCGCGTAGGCCGGACTGCTCGATGGTCTTGCCGACGAATTTGGAGCCTTCTGGGATGGTGATTTCCGCAACGCCGTAGCCGGTGCTGACGGTGAGTCGCTGGCGGATATCGATCTCTGGAAAATCGACCTGGTTGGCGATGTAGTCGATGATCGAGCCGGCGACGTCGAGGCTGGTGGCCCCCTCGATGCCCTCCATGCCGGGCGAAGAGTTGACCTCCATCACCTGTGGACCATCGTTGCTTTCGAGCAAATCGACGCCGGCGACGCGCAGGCCCATGATCTGCGCCGCGCGGACTGCGGCTTCCTGATAGGTTTCGTCGAGTGCGACGGGCTCGGTTCTGCCGCCGCGGTGGACGTTGCTACGAAACTCCTGGCCCTGGGCAACGCGGCGCATGGCGGCCACGACACGATCTCCCACGACCAGCGCCCGCACGTCTTTGCCCTTGCTCTCGGCCACGAACTTCTGCACCAGCACGTTCTGCTTGGCGCTCTGGAGCGTCTCGATGATGCCCTCGGCAACCTTGTTGCTCTCGGCGAGGATGACGCCCACGCCCTGGGTGCCCTCGATGAGCTTGATGATGACTGGCGCGCCGCCGATACGCTCGATGGCGGGCAGGACGTCGTGCTGGTTGCGCATATAGCACGAGTGCGGGATGCCGATATCGTGACGGCTGAGAATCTGCAAGCTGCGCAGCTTATCTCGTGAGTTTAGGATTCCATTGGCGGTGTTGGGCGTGTAGACATCAAGCTGCTCGAACTGTCGCACGACAGCGGTACCAAAGTATGTGATCGAGGCGCCGATGCGCGGCAAGATGGCGTCGTAGTCGCTCAGCTTCTTGCCGCGATAGAACAGGCTCGGCTCACCGTGCTCAAGATCGATAGAAAACCGCAGCGTGTTGAGCACCTTGACGGTATGGCCTCGCGCCTCGGCCGCTTGCTTGAAACGACGCGTGCTGTAGCACTTTGGCGCGGTGGACAAGATGGCAAGCTTCATTGGTTCTGCCTTGATGGATGGTTGTGGGACGAGGAGAGCAGGTTGCGGGCCGAGGGGTCTACCAGGGCCAGGCCTTCGATGGCGCGGCGGCCCACCAGCATTCGGCACAACATGCCCTGTCGGCAGACAAGCCCAAGTTCAGCCTCGAACTCGAGCGGGCCAATAGCCATGGTGGTGCGCACGACCGGGCGAACCTGTGGTTCTCCGCTGCTGGGCTTGACGACCGAATCGCGGACCAGGTCGGCTTCCACCCACTTGGTGCGGCGTTCGGGGCGCTCGCGGAGCACGATCTCGAAGCGAATGCGGTCGCCGGGCAGGTTCTCCATCGCCGCGACATGGATGGCGCTCGTACGCGCGCCGGTATCGATCTTGGCACGCACCCCGCGGATCCGCCACTCCGGAAGGGCCACTCGCTCTCGCCAACCCACGATGTACGGCTCTACGCCCGGCGTCTTCATGACACTGACTGTAGCCCGCGCGCATAAAAAACCCGGCCGAGAAGGCCGGGCCTGAAGCTTACCAGCTATGGCGAATCAGCGATCGGCGGGATCGATTCCGAAACCGCTGCGATCGGGCTCTTGCGGGCGCTCGGGGCGCTCGTAGCCCTCGCGCTCGACAGCATCGAGCAGGTACTCCACCGCGGCGTCGATCTGGGGATCCACGCCCTGCGCGAGATCGGTCGGATTATCGACGACCATGATGTCTGGGTCGACACCGTGGCCCTCGATGCCCCAGCTTCCGTCGGTGCGATAGAAGCCGAAGTTGGGCACGGCGGTGTATCCGCCATCGATGAGCGGAGGCACACCGCTGATGCCGACGAGCCCACCCCAAGTCCGCATGCCGATCAGCGGCCCGAGATCGTTGTGCTTGAAGAGCCAGGGGAACATGTCGCCACCCGAGCCGGCCGAGCCGTTGATCAGCATGGCCTTGGGGCCCTGGTGGCTGTCGTACGGCCACGGCCAGTCCTTCCCGTCGCGACGGTACCAGTAGTTGGTGCGCGGCCGGTTGAGCAACTCGATGAAACGAGTGGGGATCTGGCCGCCACCGTTCCATCGATCATCGATGATGAGCGCGTCCTTTTCGACCTGTGCGTAGAACTGGCGGAACAGCTCATTTTGCCCATTGGCTCCGGTATCGGGCACGTGGATGTAGCCGATGGAGCCGTTCGAGGCCTCGT
>JGI12109J20283_10830993_pt1 | contig 10895 bp, 12 predicted proteins | sample ElkSlonscriptome_12_FD_20283 | JGI IMG/M metagenome (IMG submission 20283) | reverse complement strand
CGCCGGCAGGGCCTGGGCGACGGCGTGGCCGGTGCCCAGTTGTCGGGCCTGTTCCACCCACTGGAGGCTATGGTCGGCAGCAAACGCGCTTTGCACCTGTTCACCGCCGTGACCGTAGACCACGATGCGCCGATCCGGGGAGAGCACGGCGGCGGTATCCAGCACATGCCCCAGCATGGGTTTGCCGCCGATGGGGTGCAGCACCTTCGGCAGCGTGGAGTTCATGCGTTTTCCCTGGCCGGCGGCCAGAATCACCACCGCAAGCATTGCCGTGCCTCCCTGAAAAAAAAACCCGGGCCGGCGGAGCCGCCGGCCCTGGCTGTTAGCGCATATTTCGCCGCAGTGCCTGGATGGCCCGCAGTTGCGCCGCCGCCTGGGCGAGCTCGGCGGCGGTGCGGGCGTAGTCCAGATCGCCCTTCTGGCCGAGCAGGGCCTGTTCGGCGCGCTCCTTGGCCTCCATGGCGGCGGCCTCGTCCAGGTCGTGGGCGCGCTCGGCGGTGTCGGAGAGCACCGTTACCGTGTGCGGCTGAACCTCCAGCACCCCGCCGGAGACGTAGATCACCTCGTCCTGCTCGCCGTTGCGGACGTGTACCAGGCCGGGCCGCAGCAGACAGATCATCTGGCTGTGGCCGGGCATGATGCCGACATCGCCCTGTTCGGCGGAGGCCACCAGCAAGTCCGCATCCCCCGAATACAGGGAATGGGATTCGCTGACGATATCCACATGCATGGTCGCGGCCATGGGTACCTCCCTAGAGTTTCTCGGCCTTGGCCACCGCTTCGTCGACGGTACCCACCATGTAGAAAGCCTGCTCCGGCAGGTGATCGTACTCACCCGAGCAGATGGCCTTGAAGCTGGCGATGGTGTCCTTCAGTGACACGTATTTGCCGGGCACATCGTTGAACACCTCGGCCACGTAGAAGGGCTGGGACAGAAACCGCTGGATCTTCCGGGCCCGGGTCACGGTGAGCTTGTCGTCCTCGGAGAGTTCATCCATGCCGAGGATGGCGATGATGTCCTTCAACTCCTTGTAGCGCTGCAGGATCATCTGTACCTGGCGGGCGGTGTTGTAGTGCTCCTCGCCGATGACCAGCGGGTCCAGCTGGCGGGAGGTGGAGTCCAGTGGGTCCACCGCCGGATAGATACCGAGTTCGGCGATCTGCCGGGACAGCACCACAGTGGCGTCCAAATGGGCAAAGGTGGTGGCCGGCGACGGGTCGGTGAGGTCGTCGGCGGGCACGTACACCGCCTGGATGGAGGTGATGGAGCCCACCTTGGTGGAGGTGATGCGCTCCTGGAGGGCGCCCATCTCGTCGGCCAGGGTCGGCTGGTAACCCACCGCCGAGGGCATCCGCCCAAGCAGCGCCGATACCTCGGTACCCGCCAGGGTGTAGCGGTAGATGTTGTCGATGAACAGCAGCACGTCGCGGCCCTCGTCGCGGAAGAACTCCGCCATGGTGAGGCCGGTCAAGCCCACCCGCAGGCGGTTGCCCGGGGGCTCGTTCATCTGCCCGTAAACCAGCGCCACCTTGTCGAGCACGTTGGACTCCTTCATCTCGTGATAGAAGTCGTTGCCCTCGCGGGTGCGCTCGCCCACGCCGGCGAACACCGAGTAACCCGAGTGCTCGATGGCGATGTTGCGGATCAGTTCCATCATGTTGACGGTCTTGCCCACGCCGGCGCCGCCGAACAGGCCCACCTTACCACCCTTGGCGAACGGGCAGAGCAGGTCGATCACCTTGATGCCGGTCTCCAGCAACTCGGTGGAACCGGACAACTCGTCGTACTTGGGCGCGGACCGGTGGATGGGGGAGCGCTCCACCTCCGAACCCATGACCTCGCCGTGGTCGATGGTATCGCCCAGCACGTTCATGATCCGGCCCAGCGTGGCCTTGCCCACCGGCACCGAGATGGGGGCGCCGGTGTTGCTGGCCGCCATGCCCCGGCGCAGACCCTCGGAGGAGCCCATGGCGATGGCGCGCACCACGCCGTCGCCCAGTTGCTGCTGGACCTCCAACGTGAGACCGGTGTCGTCGATCCTGAGGGCGTCGAAGACGTTGGGCACGTCGCCGCGGCTGAACTCCACGTCGATCACCGCCCCGATGATCTGTACAATCTTTCCAGAACCCATGTGTTTTCCTCTACTTGAATCGGGTAAGCCGGATTACACCGCCGCCGCGCCGCCGACGATCTCGGCGATCTCCTGGGTGATGGCGGCCTGCCGGGCCTTGTTGTAGGCCAGTTGCAGCTCGTTGATGAGTTCACCGGCGTTGTCGGAGGCGGCCTTCATGGCCACCATCCGCGCGGCCATCTCGCAGGCGATATTCTCCACCACGCTCCGGTAGACCCGGGAGTCGATGTAGCGCCGGATGATGAGGTTTAGCACCGTCTCGGCGTCGGGCTCGTAGATGTAGTCCCAGATATACTCGCCGATCCGCCCGGCCGCGCCCTCGCCCTCGCTGGCCCCGGCGGAGACCGGCACCAGCGGGGTGACCTCGGGGCGCTGGGTCATGGTGTTGACGAAGTGGTTGCGGCAGATGTAGATGGCATCCAGCTCACCGCGCTCGAACTCGTTCACCAGCGCCGCCACCGGGCCGTGCAGGACGGTGGGATCGGATAGTTCGCCGAAGCCGTTGACCACGTAGTTGACATCGCCGCCCTGGCGGCGGAAGAAACTCACCGCCTTGGTGCCGATGGCGGCAATCTCGATCGCCTTGCCCTGCTCGCTCTGCTCTTTCATATGCAGCACGGTGGCCCGCAACAGGTTGGTGTTGAGACCGCCGCACAGACCGCGGTCGGTGGTCACCACCAGATAGGCCACCTTGCCCGCCGTATCCCGGGGGGTCAGGAACGGGCTCCTGACCTCCGGCTGGGCGTGGGCGATGTGGCGCATCACCTGGGCGATACGGTCTGCGTAGGGTCGGGCCGAGTTCATCCGCTCCTGGGAGCGGCGCAGCTTCGAGGCCGCCACCATCTCCATGGCGGCGGTGATCTTCTGGGTGTTCTGGACACTACGGATCTGGGTACGTATTTCTTTACCGACCGCCATGGTGTCCTCCTACCAGGTTCCGCTGGACTTGAATTCCTCGACGCCCTTTTTGAAAGCGGCCTCGGTATCGTCATTCCAGTCGCCGGACTTGTTAATTCTGTCCATCAGGTCCTTGTGACTGTTGTTCATGTGCTGGAGCAGGCCGGCCTCGAAGCTGCCGATCTTATCCAGCGGCACATCGTCCAGATAGCCACGGTCGGCGGCATACAGGGTCACCGCCATGGAGGCCACCGGCAGGGGCGAGTACTGCTTCTGCTTCATGAGTTCGGTGACCCGCTGGCCCCGCTCCAGCTGACGCCGGGTGATCTCGTCCAGATCCGAGGCGAACTGGGCGAACGCCGCCAGTTCCCGGTACTGGGCGAGCTGGGTGCGGATACCGCCGGAGAGCTTCTTCATGATCTTGGTCTGGGCCGCGCCCCCCACCCGGGACACCGACAGACCGGCGTTGATGGCAGGTCGGATACCGGCGTTGAACAGGTCGGTCTCCAGATAGATCTGACCGTCGGTGATGGAGATCACGTTGGTGGGCACGAACGCCGACACGTCACCGGCCTGGGTCTCGATCACCGGCAACGCGGTGAGCGAACCGGTCTTGCCCTTGACCTCGCCGTTGGTGAGGCGCTCCACCTCCTCGGCGTTGATCCGCGAGGCCCGCTCCAGCAACCGGGAGTGCAGGTAGAACACGTCACCGGGATAGGCTTCCCGGCCCGGCGGACGCCGCAGCAGCAGCGAGATCTGCCGGTAGGCCACGGCCTGCTTGGAAAGATCGTCGTAGACGATCAGCGCATCCTCGCCGCGGTCGCGGAAGTACTCGCCCATGGAGCAGCCGGCGTAGGGGGCGATGAACTGCATGGCCGCCGACTCGGAGGCGCTGGCCGCCACCACGATGGTGTGGTCCATGGCGCCGTGCTCCTCGAGCTTTCGCACCACCGAGGCCACCGAGGAGTTTTTCTGGCCCACCGCCACGTAGATGCAGATGACGCCGGTGCCCTTCTGGTTGATGATGGCGTCCACCGCGACAGCGGATTTACCGGTCTGGCGGTCGCCGATGATGAGCTCGCGCTGACCCCGGCCGATGGGCACCATGGAGTCGATGGACTTCAGACCGGTCTGCACCGGCTGGCTCACCGACTGACGCTCGATCACGCCCGGGGCGATCTTCTCGATGGGCGCGGTGAGATTGCTGGCCACCGGACCCTTGCCGTCGATGGGCTGACCCAGCGAGTCCACCACCCGGCCGATCAGGCCCTCGCCCACCGGTACCTCCAGGATGCGCCCGGTGCACTGGACCTTGTTACCCTCTTTCAGGTGCTTGTAGTCGCCCAGGATCACCGCGCCCACGGAGTCGCGCTCCAGGTTCAGGGCGAAGCCGAAGGTGTTGTCGGGAAATTCGATCATCTCGCCGAGCATCACCTCGTCGAGCCCGTGGATCCGCACGATGCCGTCGGACAGGGCGACGATGGTGCCCTCAGTGCGGGCCTCGGCGCTGGCCTCGAACTTGCCGATGCGTTGCTGAATCAGATCGCTGATTTCTGATGGATTGAGTTGCATGTAGATGTCCCCTTACTGGCGCAAAGCGGTGGCAAGTTTGTCCAGGGCGCCCTGGGCCGAGCCGTCGATGATCAGATCTCCGGCGCGGATAATCGCGCCGCCGATCAGGGATTCATCCACGCTACAGCTCAGGTTCACCTCCCGTTGCAGGCGACTGGCCAGAGCCTGGGCGATCCGGTCGCGCTGGGCGTCGTCCACCGGGAAGGCCGAGATCAACTCGGCATCCACGGTTTTCTCGGCCTCGGCGCGGAGTTCCTCGTAAACCTCGAGGATTTCCGGCAGCAGATCCAGGCGGTGGTTTTCCGCCAGTAGCTTGATGAAATTGCCGCCGGCCTTGGTGAGGCTGTCGCCGCAGACCTCCAGGACCAGACCGGCTTTCTCGGCGCTGCCGCGGTTGGGATCGTCCAGGGCAGCCTGCATGGTCGGATCCTGCACCACGGCGGTGGCCATGGAGAGCATTTCCGACCATTTCTTCAAACCGCCTTTGCGTGCCTGGGCGTATTCGAAAGCGGCCCGTCCGTAGGGACGGGCGATGGTGATGGTTTCGGCCATGGGTGTCTCTGAGGCTCCTTAGATCTGCGCCGCCAGGTCCTCCAGCAACTTGCCGTGGGCCTCCGCGTCGATCTCTTGCTTGAGCACCCGGCCGGCGCCGGCCACCGCGAGGCCGACCACCTTGCCCCGCAACGCTTCCCGGGCCCGGGCGACTTCCTGCTCGATCTCGGCCTGGGCCGCCGCCTTCAGGCGATCACCCTCGGTACGGGCCTGTTGCTGGGATTCCTGGATGGTCTCGTTGGCCTGTCTCTGGGCCTGGGCGATAATTTCCGCCGCCTGCTGTCTGGCTTCCCGGATGACGCTTTCCGCATCGGCTCTGGCGCGCTCTTCTTCCTGCGCGCCCCGTTCGGCGGACGCCAACCCCTCGGCGATCCGGCGTTGGCGGTCCTGCATCGCCTGGATCACGGGGGGCCAGATGTACTTCATGGTGAAGATCACCAGCAGGGCGAACGTGATCATCTGCCCGATCAGTGTGGCATTGAAATTCACGCTCTATCTCCTCTGGCTACGATCATTGGGTGAGGCTGAAGGACTCAAGCTCAGCCGCCGATCGCAGCCTGAACCGGGCCGAGGAAAGGGTTGGCGAAGGTGAAGAACAGGGCCAGACCGACACCGATCATGGTCACGGCGTCCAGCAGACCGGCAACGATGAACATCTTCACCTGCAGGGCAGGGGTCAATTCCGGCTGACGGGCGGCGCCTTCCAAAAACTTGCCGCCCAGCAGGGCGAAGCCGATGGCGGTGCCGAGGGCGCCCATGCCGATGATCAGCGCCACGGCGATGGCGGTCATGCCCTGAACGTCAGCGATCAGAATTGCGTTTTCCATGATGCCTCCAGAAGGATCTATGTGGGGGTTAGGTTAAGGTGTCAAGCGACTGAAACTACAACGGAACTCAGTGATCATCGACCTCATGGGCCATGCTCAGATAGACGATGGTCAGGACCATGAAGATGAAAGCCTGCAGGGTGATGATCAGAATATGGAACACCGCCCACGGCCAGCCCAGGGTGAACTGGATCCACCAGGGCAACAGGGCGATGAGGATGAAGATCAACTCACCGGCGTACAGGTTGCCGAACAGTCGCAGGGCCAGCGAGATGGGCTTGGCCAGATCCTCGACGATGCGCAGCAACACATTGAAGGGGAAAAACTTGATGCCGAAGGGATGGGACAGGATTTCCCTGAAGAAGCCGCCTGCCCCCTTGACCTTGATACTGTAGTAATAGACCAGGAACAGCACCCCCAGCGACATGGCGAAGGTGGCGTTCAGGTCGGTGGAGGGCACCACCCGCAGGTAGGGAATGCCGAACATGGCGGCCAGTTCCGGCAGCAGATCCACCGGGATCAGGTCCATGAAGTTCATCAGGAACACCCAGCAGAAAATCGTCAGCGCCAGCGGCGCGATCACCGGGTTGTGGCCGTGGAAACTGTCCCGCACCTGGGCATCGACGAACTCGATGACGATCTCCACGAAGTTCTGCAGGTGTCCGGGCACGCCCGAGGTGGCGCGCTGGGCGGCCAGACGGAACACGTAGAGGAAAAGCGCACCTAAGGCAATGGAGATAAACAGGGTGTCCAGATGGATAGTCCAGAAACCCTCTCCCACCTCCAGCGGGTGCAGGTGGTGGACGATGTAGTCCGAGCCGGTGGCAACCTCGTGGTGTTCAACGCCCGCCATGGTCTCGTGGGCGCCGTGATCCACCAGGGTTTCGGCCGCGGAATCTGGGATGTCTGCCATGGGATCCTCGTTGATCACTTATCGCTTATCAGAGCAGGGGTAGCGCCAACCAGTAGGCCATCATGGTGGCGGCGTAGGTCAGGAACAGGGGAAGGTAAGATACGTCTAGCCACAGTAGAACGACGGTAAACAACGCGCCGGTTAGAACGATTTTAATGACTTCAGCGACGTAGAAAGCCCTTGCAATCTGGTTCGCCGTCGAACCTGGTCCTGCCAGAATCAGTACCCGATAGGCGAAATAGCCGGTGGAAACCACACCGATCAGTCCGCCTACACCGGACGAATAGGCCGCCTTGAAACCGGAGAACGCAAGCGATAACAGGACGGCGGTTGTCAGGACGATCAACTGGATAACGATGACCGTCCGCATTGTTCTTTTGCTGGAATTGCCCATGATGGCCCTGCGTCCCTTAACGGCGGGAGCGGGATGGGGCGTCCGCCAACAGATCGGAGTCGGAGATCGCGAACCGGGGGTTCGAGCGATGCTGCGATAAAACGGCGTTGATTATAGGTACCCGCCCGTGACGGGTCAATCGCTGACGATTATTTGACATGGGCGAGGATGCCGTCCAGTTCATCCAGGGTGTTGTACTGGATCACCACCTTACCCTTGCCCGAGGTGCTGTGCTGCACCTGGACCCGGGTGCCGAGCCGCTCGGAGAGGTCTTCCTGAAGCAGGCGGATGTTGGGATCCAGCTCGCTGGCGGATTTCCGTGGCGCCGGGCGGGGGCCGGTCTGCATGCTGCGGGCGAGTTCCTCGGTCTCGCGCACCGACAGGCCCCGGGCCAGCACCTGGCGGGCGGCCTCGCGCTGGAGGGATGCCTCCAGGGGCAACAGCGCCCGGGCATGGCCCATCTCCAGTTTTCCCTCCTCCAGAAGTGGCTGGAGCTGGCTGTCCAGTTCCAGCAGGCGCAGCAGATTGGTCACCGCGGTGCGCGAGCGACCGATGGCATCGGCGGCCTGCTGGTGGGTGAGTTCGAACTCGTCGATCAGGCGCTTGATGGCCTGGGCCTCCTCCAGGGGATTGAGATCCTCCCGCTGGATGTTCTCGATGAGCGCCATGGCCAGCGCCGCCTGCTCGGTGACCTCGCGGATCACCACCGGCACCTCGGTCAGTTCGGCCAGTTGCGCGGCCCGCCAGCGCCGTTCCCCGGCGATGATCTCGTAGCGCCCGGCCACCACTTGGCGCACCACGATGGGCTGGATCATGCCCTGGGAGCGGATGGAGTTGGCCAGTTCCTGCAGGCGTTCCTGGTGAATCTCCCGGCGGGGTTGGTAACGGCCCCGCACCAGGGATTCCACCGGCAACTTGCGCAGCACCCCGTCGTTGCCCTCGGCGCGCGGCGCACCGCCGCCACCCGGATTGGATGCGCCCAGCAGGGCGTCCAGACCGCGGCCCAGTCCACGTTTTTTCACCGCCATGGATTATTCTCTCTCTCCGCCAGCTTGGGACTCAGACGGCCATCCGGGTACCGCTACGCCGGGCGTGGCGCAACACTTCCTTGGCCAGTTCCTGGTAGCTCTCCGCGCCCCGCGAGTGTTTATCGTAGGCGATGATGGGCTGCCCGTAGCTCGGCGCCTCGGCCAGCCGTACGTTACGGGGGATCACCGTGTCGTAGACGCTGGCGCCGAAGTGCTCCAGCAACTGCGCCGAGACCTCATTGGCCAGCCGGTTACGGGGGTCGAACATGGTGCGTAGCAAGCCCTCGATGCGAAGCCCCGGATTGGTGGTGCGGCGCACCTTCTCCACGGTGTCCAGGAGCGCCGACAGTCCCTCCAGCGCGTAGTACTCGCACTGGATGGGGATCATCACCCCGTGGGCGGCGGTGAGCGCGTTCACCGTGAGCATGTTCAGCGACGGCGGGCAGTCGATGATGATGTGGTCGAAGTTGCCCTCCACCCGGCCCAGCGCCCGGGCCAGCCGATGCTGGCTCTGGTCGATGTCCAGCAGCGCCACCTCGGCGCCGGTGAGGTCGCCGTTGGCGGCCAGCACCTGGATGCTGGCCGAGTCGGAGTATTGCAGAGCCTCGCCGATATCCACCTCGCCCATCAGTACCTCGTAGCTGGTGGCCTTGACGCCGTGCTTGTTGATGCCGCAGCCCATGGTGGCGTTACCCTGGGGGTCCAGGTCCACCAGCAGCACCGAACGCTTGATCTTGGAGGCCGCGATGCAGGCGGCCAGGTTGACGGCGGTGGTGGTCTTGCCCACCCCGCCCTTTTGATTTGCCAGGGCGATGATCTTGGCCATTAATCGTCTGCCTGAAGGTGAGAGTCCACGGTCCCCTCCAGCGTCGGGACGACGGGTGGTGCCGGGGAGCCGGCGCGGGTCAGTACCACCAGATGGTGCTGGGCATCCAGCGCCGGTACCCGCAGGGCATGCACCGTGGCCGACCAGCCGGTCGGCACCGTCGCCAGTTCCTCCTCCGGTCGAGCGCCTTTCATGGCCAGCAACAGTCCGTCGGGCTGGCAGAGGCTTTCACACCACTTTAGCATATCGCTCAGGGGGGCAAGCGCCCGGCTGGTGATGCAATCGAAGGGTGTCTCGCGAAACTGCTCCGCCCGGCTCTGGATCACCCGCACGTTGGCGAGGCTCAAGGCGGTGACCACCTGCTGCAGAAATCGGGTGCGCTTGCCGTTACTGTCCAGCAGCGAGAACTCGAGATCCGGCCGGGCCAGCGCCAGCGGAATGCCGGGCAACCCCGCGCCGCTGCCCACGTCCAGCACCCGCGGGCCACGCAGCCAGGGCAGGATGCTCAGGCTGTCGAGGATATGCCGGGATACCATGGCCTCGGGGTCGCGGACCGCGGTCAAGTTGTAGACCCGGTTCCAGCGCTCCAGGAGATCGATATAACTGGCGAGTTGGGCGGGGCCGTCCGGGGGGAGTTCCAGCCCCATGGCCTCGACGCCCCGCACGATGCGGTGTTGTATAGTCACTGCCGGTGAGCTTTGGCTTGTTTAGCAGACGGCGATTGTATCATGAGTGAGCGTTCTACCCAGGGGGGCCGTTGCCGGATCATCGGACTGGCGCTGCTTGTCTGGCTGGTGGGCTGTGCCCGGCAGCCAGTGGCCCCGCCGGACCCTGAAGTGGTCCGTTGCGAGGCGCTTTACGAGCGTCTGGCCGGGACCGTGGCGCGTCACGGTGTCGGTCCCTCCATGCCCACCACGCCTGTGGGGTTTCCGCAACTGGCGCTGGATCGGTTCCATGTGGCGCTGGCCCAGCGGATCCGGGAGCCGGCGTCGAGCGATGCCTGGCTGGATCGACTGGCCGAACTGGGTATCCGGGTGCGGTCCGTGCAACTGGCCTCCCTGCCGGATGCGGTGCGCGATGGCCTGACACCGGGAGATACGGCGCGGGCGCTGGACGACTGCTCGGCCATTCTTACCGCCCGGGATCGGCGCAATCCCGTCCGCCTGGCGCGTCTTCGGGAAATCCGGGTGGCGGACGATTACCTCATGGGTTGGCGGGTGCTGGGGCTCTATCCGCTCAGTTCGCTGCCGGTGCAGGCAGGCGTGGCCCGTTACCACGCCGAGACCCGGGCGCGCTTCGAGACCCCGCTGGCGGCGTTGCCGGTGGCGGGGGAACTGCGCCGTTACCGTTCGCCCCCGGGCGAACTGGCCGCCGTCCATATCCCCCGCGATGGGCTGGATGTGCCGGTACCCGGAGAGGCGCAGCTGGCGGCGCTGTTTCGCCGCCATGCACCGGTCTGGGAGGTGGACACGGTCGGCGCCTTCGATCTCATCGGCGCGCCTTACTGGCACTCGCCCGGGATACCCGATGTGGATGCCAGCGAACCGGTGGTGTACCGCTACGTGTCCCACGGCTTCTGGCGGGACCGGCCGGTGTTGCAACTGAACTATCTGGTATGGTTCGCCGCCCGTCCGCCAGAGGGCGCCCTGGATATCCTCGCCGGGCGGCTGGACGGGGTGCAGTGGCGGGTGACGCTGGATCACGACGGCGAGCCGCTGGTCTACGACACCATCCACCCCTGTGGGTGTTACCAC
>JGI12109J20283_10152913_pt1 | contig 10900 bp, 6 predicted proteins | sample ElkSlonscriptome_12_FD_20283 | JGI IMG/M metagenome (IMG submission 20283) | reverse complement strand
CGCCACGACCGCACCGAACCGCTTTTTCGGCATGCCGGGCCAGCCGCCGACGCTGCGCATCGTGCCGACCGAGATGACGATGGATATGCACATGTTCGGTGCCATGTACGCACCAACCGACGGGGTCACGCTGATGCTGATGGTGAACGTTCTGGATAACGAGATGGACCACATCACCTTCGCCGGCGGCATGGGCAGCGAACGCCTCGGCACGTTCACCACCCGATCCTCGGGCTTTGGTGATACCCGACTGAGCGGTTTATTCACGCTGAACGAAACGCGAAACGGTCGGCTGCACGCCATCCTGGGCATCGAAGCACCGACCGGTTCAACCAGCGAACGCGATACGATTCTGACGCCGATGGGCATGCGCCCTGAAGTGCGGCTGCCCTACCCGATGCAGTTGGGCAGCGGCTCATGGAGCGCGGTGCTGGGGCTGAACCAGAACTGGTCCTGGGACCGCTTCTCGGCCGGCGCACAGTGGCAGAGCCTGATTCGCTTGAACGAGAACGGTGATGACTACACCCGCGGTGACGAGCATCGGCTCAACCTGTGGGGGGCCTGGCGCCTGGCCGACCGTGTCAGTGCGTCGGTCCGGCTCGAAGGATTTCAGCGCGGCAATACCGATGGCCAGGATCCGATGATCATGGGCCCGGTGCAGACGGCCGATCCGGATCGCCATCGCGCACGGCGGGTGGATCTAGGGCTGGGTCTGAACGTCGTCGTTGGCAAGGGCCATCGACTGGCGCTCGAATGGGTCAAGCCGGTGTATCAGAACCTCGACGGGCCCCAGCTGGAGGTCGATTCCAACCTGGTGCTGGGCTGGCAGTACGCGTTCTGACTCCACAACGTTGATCTGCTGAGTGAATCGTCGCGCCGGTCGCTGGCGCGGCGATCGTTCTCACTGAAAAACTGCCGTTCGCCTACACTGCGCCAGCCGAACGTCTCGCATAGGCCCACCCGAGAACCAGCGGCAGCAGAAACCAGGCGGCGCCCAGAAGCTTGAGCGGAAGAGCGGTCAATGCCCCCACCGCCAGCAGGCCGACAACAATTCCGATGCTGGACCATCCAATCACGGGTCGAATCAGGGAGGGCGGTCGAACCATCTCCACCAGCAGCAACGGCAGGAAGAGTAACAGTCCAGCTCTCCCGACTCGATAGAGGCTTCCAATCATTTCCAGCATCGGACGTGCAGATTCTGGATCGGCAAGGTGGAGTTCCAACAGCGGGCGATAAACGAGCAGAGTCACCACCATCATGACAGCGGCCAGTCCAAGCAGCAGCAGAAAGGCAGCCCAGACCACTGCGATCGCTCCCCTTGATGCCTTGAACAGCAAGAGGCTCGCTATCATGAATAAGCCGTAGGCCAGGGTCTGCAAGGACCAGATGGCCTGCAGTTCAGACCAGTGCTCAAGAATGAACGTCAGGTCTTCATTTCTCGGGCGCGCAGTGCCGATCCAGCCGATGACGTATTCGAGTGCAATCGAAATCAGAAACAAGCCGGCGGCAATAGCGAGCAGCCGGCCTCCCCACTGCAAGACAGCCCCGTGACTTGGCAAATCAGGATTTGTCATCGATGAACCTTGTTCCCACCGTCTGTGCGCTTCGTATGAGCTTAGGCTCAATCGTCGGTGTTGAAGCTCTGGATGATGTAGCCGCCGGATTTCTCGTCGTGCTTCAGCTTCATCAGGCCGGCTTTTTCGGCCTGCTCCAGCAAGTCGCCAAAGCTTTTGAAGCCATGGTAGCTCTCGTTGAAGCCGGGACGACGTCGTTTCAGGGTCTGCTTGACCATTGAGCCCCAGACTTTTTCGGACTGGTCTCGATCCTGAAACAAAGCTTCGACCGTTTCGAGGACATAGTCGAAGGCATCCTGACGACGTTTCTCCTCGCCCTGATCATCGCTCGGCGAAGTGTCTGCATTGTTGTTTGCGCCGGCCTTGGCCTGCGTCTTTTTCTTTTTCTTCTTCTTGCCGGCAGCAGGCGCTCGACGTTTCTTGTCCTGCTTGCGGATCAGGTCGTCGTAGAAAATGAATTCGTCGCAGCTGGCGGTCAGAAGATCCGACGTCGAGCTCTTGACGCCGATGCCGATGACGTACTTGTTGTTTTCCCGAAGCTTGCTGACCAGCGGCGAGAAATCGGAGTCGCCGGAGATGATGACGAAGATATCCACGTGCTCTTTTGTGTAGCACAGGTCCAGCGCATCGACGACCATGCGAATGTCGGCCGAGTTTTTGCCCGACATGCGCAGGTGAGGGATTTCAATCAACTCGAAGGCCGCCTCATGCATCGGTTTCTTGAATTCCTTGTAGCGCTGCCAGTCACAGTAGGCCTTACGCACGACGATGCTGCCCTTGAGCAGGAGTCGCTCCAGCACCTTATCGATATCAAACGCCGCATACTTGGCGTCGCGCACGCCCAGGGCGATATTTTCGAAGTCACAGAACAGGGCCAGATTTGGCGTGTCGGAATTTCCAGACATGCGGTTGAACTCATTCGGATTAACTTCTTATTATCGCATTGATCCACGATCACGCAGGCGCGCAAGAAAAACTGACAGAATAGCCGGGTGAATAATCCTTTCAAACCCGTTCAGCACGCCAGGCTGGAATGGCATGGCGATACGCCGTTTGCGCCGGGTTTTGGCGATCACTATTTTTCGCCCGGGCAGGGTCCGGCCGAAAGCGAGGCGGTATTCATTCAAGGCAATGATCTGACCGCCCGCTTTTCAGCCCTGCCCGAACACGCAGTGTTTGTGATCGGCGAGACCGGCTTCGGCACCGGGCTGAACCTGCTGCTGGCCGCGGATTGTTTTCATCAATACGCCCCCGCAACCGCCCGGCTGAGTCTGATCTCCGCCGAGCAATTTCCGCTGACACGAGCCGACCTGGAACGCGCGCATCAGCACTGGCCAGCACTGCAGCGCTGGTCCGCCCGTCTGCTGAATCAGTATCCGGAAGCCGTCACTGGATTTCATCGTATACAGTTTTCCGACAGGATCGATCTGACGCTGATGTACGGTGATGCCGAGTGCATGTGGAAGGCCTGCAGCTCAAGCGTCGATGCCTGGTTCCTGGATGGCTTTGCGCCGGATCGGAACCCAACGCTATGGGCCAGCCCCCTGTTACAAACGCTGGCCGAAAAGAGCCGTCCGGGCACCAGCCTGGCCAGTTTCAGCGTTGCTGGATTGGTCCGGAAGGGCCTGGCCGAGGCTGGCTTCGAGTTGGAAAAAAAGCCGGGCTTCGGCCGCAAACGGCATCGACTGGAAGGCCGTATGCCCGGCCAGCACCAGCCGCGCATTCAACGAACGGGCCATGCACTGGTCGCCGGCGCAGGATTGGCTGGTGCCACCACCGCCCGTGCACTGGCCGAGCGCGGCTGGCAGGTGACCGTCATCGATCGTCTGGGCATTGCCCAGGGCGCGTCCGGCAATCCGACCGGCGTCGTCTACACCACCCCCAGTGCGCATGCGACGCCGCAGAATCGCTTCTATCAGTCCAGCTATCTGCACGCGCTGCGATGGATGCAGCGTCATGCGGTAGCGGCGGCGGGCATCGGTCGATTCAACGGTGTCATCCAGCATCTGGTCAGCGAAGACAAGAGCAACAAAATGCAGGCCGCGCTCGACAGCGGCTACTGGCCCGCGTCGTTACTGCGATCGATCGATGACCGTTCCGTTGAGCTGATCGGCGGTGGCTATCTGCAGCCGGTCCGATGGTGCGAATACCTGCTGGATCATCCGGCGATCGAACTGCGTACGGCCAATGTCATCGACTGGACACGCAACGCATTGCTGCTGGACGACGAGTCGATCGAAGCCGAGCAGATCGTGCTGTGCCTGGCCGGCGACACGCGTCATATGCACCAGCTCGACTGGCTGCCGATTCGCCTGATTCGCGGCCAGGTCAGCTATTGCGCGGCAACAGCCGATACACAGCACTGGCAACAGGCTGAATGCCACCGCGGCTACCTGACGCCGGCCATTGACGGCGTGCATTGCATTGGTGCCAGCTTCAACCTGCACGACAACAGCCCAGAGCCAAGCCCGAAAGACGATCAAGGCAATCTGGAGCAGTTGAAGCAATACCGGCCCAAGCGCTGGCAGGAACTGGGCGGCGACTCGATCCAGGTCGTCGACCGCCGCGTCGGCTTCCGCTGTCAGTCCAACGATTACCTGCCGATTGCCGGCGCCATGGTTGATGAACGTGGGGAAGCCCAGGCCGGTTTATGGCTGAACCTGGCGCACGGCAGCCGCGGGATCAGCGGCACGCCACTTTGCGCCGAACTGCTGGCAGATCAGATCAGCGGTTTGCCCGGCCCAATGGACGCTGCCATGGCCCATGCTATTGCCCCGGCAAGATTTTCCGAACGCCAGCGCAGACGCAAACCAAAGCGGCCTGTACCATCACGCTGAGTTCGACGCTAGAAGCATAAAGAAACGATAACGCAACAACCATTGTCAATCTGTTTCACGTTTTGTCTGATCCTGATCGTCCAGCGCTTCCAGCTTCTGGTCAATATCACTGATTCGATTTTCGAGCAGCTGAATATTCTCACGCAGCTGCGTATCTCTCACTTCCTGTGTGACCTGATCCTGATCCGCTGGCGCTGCATCCTCGCTTAGCGATTCACGCAGGCCCTCGAGGCGATCGGCCAACTCATCACGCTTCATGCTCAATTCGGCTGGGCTCATTCGGGCTCACGTTCAATGAATGGTTGTCGAATCATACCGAATCTGTAATGCTGTACAGATGAAACTCTATACGTTTCCCGCCGCCCCCAGTCCGCGCCGCGTGCATCTGTTCCTGGCCGAAAAGGGCCTGGATCTCGAGCAACAGATCATTGACCTTCGGTCAGGGGAGCATCTGGTGTCCGAGCACCTGGCCGGGCACCCACAGCGCACTGTCCCGGCACTGGAACTGGACGACGGCACGCTGCTCACGGAAAGTGTCGCCATCTGTCGCTACCTTGAAGAGCGACAGCCTGAACCTGCTCTATTGGGCACCAATCCAGTGGAACGCGCCAGGATTACAGATGCGGATCACTGGATCGAGATGCACGGTTTACTGGCCGTGATGGATGCATTTCGCAATCACGTCCGCGGCATGAAGGATCGAGCGCTGCCCGGAACACGACCCGTTGCCCAAATTCCCGAACTGGCTAAACGGGGCCTTCAGCGCTATCACTGGTTTCTTGACGATTTCAATCAGCGCCTGGATGGCCAGGCCTATGCGGCCGGCGATCGATTCAGCGTTGCCGATATCACGGCGCTGGTGACCGTTGATTTTGCGCACAGCGCCATCAAGATTGGCCTGCCCGAAGATGCACAAGCAATCAACCAGTGGTATCAGCGGGTCTGCAAGCGGCCGGCCATACTGAAGGCCAATTCAGCCGACTGAGCACCACAAGCCTGTTTGAGCAATGGTGGACGCCAACACGCTGCTCAACCCATCCAGCCTGAATAAGAAAGCCCCCGAAGCCAGGGGCGATCGGGGGCTTAATACAATCAGCTGATTGTTCAGAGCCTAGCTGCGCCGCAGCTGCATCCCGGCCCCCAGCATCAAGACCGACAGGCCAAGCAGCATCAAGGCCCATGGTGACAGGGTCGGAACAGCCATCGGCGCATTCAACGTCGTAACCGTGCTGTCGCCATCATCGACCGGCGTGCCTACAGGTCCCTGGCCAATCGCAGTGGCAACGTTGGTGATGCCGCCCTGCGTCAGGTCGGATAGCTGAATCTCATAGCTCCCTGTGCAAACCAGTGACTGACCAATTGCCAGCGTCGCTGGTTGAGCTGGTGAGCACGTCAGCAGATCGAGCAGCGGATCATCGATTTGAACATTCGACAACGTGACGTTTCCACTATTGGTCGCCGTCAGCTCGTATTCGATCACCTCGCCTGCATCGCCCAGGCCATTGTCATTGGTGTCATTCAAAGTCGCCAACTTGATCAAATCAATCGCCGGAGCCTGAGCGATCGGCAGCGTGAGTGTGGTGTCCTGAATTGGAGACTGGTCGCTTTCGGCCGTAGCCACGTTGACGATCGTGCCTGCATCAATATCATCCTGCGTGACCTCGGTGGTGCCAACCAGCACACAACTTTCGCCGGTCGCGACCAGCGGACAGGTAATGCTGGAAGGCGTAATCCTGTTATCGGTCACGATGACATTGGACTGCAAGACAGCGCCGACGTTGGTTGCGGTAACCGTATACGTCAGCGTATCGCCGAGCGAAATCGTACCGGACTGGTCTTCATCCGCATTGGCGGTCAGCTCCTTGACCAGGTCGAGCTGTCCAAGTTGTGCACCACAAACCAGGCCGTAATCCAAATCATCGTCAACTGGATTGGCCGCAGTCAAAATACTGCTGCCAAAGAGCGTTGGCGTGGTTGCACCACAGCCGGGCGTCTGGCCACCGCGCGGCGATTGATCCGTGCCGCGGTTCCCTGGCAGCACGATGCAATTGCCGTCTGCTTCAAACTGCTGGGCCGAAGCTACATTGGCCGGGTTGGCCAGGTCCACACGCGTGCTGTAGCTGGTATCCAGCGCCAGACCCTGGAAGAAGTACTCGCCACGCAGGTTGGTCAGCCGGGTATCAATCAGGTTGCCACCCGCATCGAGCAGCTCGACGGATACATCGGCCAGACCACAGCGACGGAATTCGCCGTCATCCGGTTGGCCGTTCTGATCCAGATCGACCCACTCGAAATCCTCTGCGCTCAGCGGTGTTCCAACCGGGTTCAGCGTCAATACGCCATTGCCATCACCGTCGCGGAACTCATCGACGGTCTGATCTTCGTTGAAGTCGAACCAGACGAAGTCTCCGACCACGCCTTCCAGCGGCGGTGCGAAATTGAAGTCTTCGACCTCGGTGCCACAGCGCGTCAGTGAAACGGTCCTCACTGGCGGCTGCAAGGCATACAGGTTGAAGTTGTTCGCCAGGTAGGCTTCCAGCACGCGCACTTCCCAAGTGCCTTCTTCCACGTCAGGAAAGCGATACTCGCCGGTCGTCAGGTCGGCCGAGGTCACGATCAGATCGGCCGGATCTGCGCCTGGCACGCCCAGCGTGACAAACGAGGTCAGGCGCGGTTCGCCACCATCCAACACGTCATCGCGATTCAGATCGTTCCAGATCGTGCCGGTAATTTCGCCGGTCTCAAGCGCGCAGATACCAACTGATGCCGAGTCGGTATCGGTCAGATCAGGACTTTCAGGCACAATCGGATTCGGCGCCTGTGTCGTCGCAGTATTCAAAATATCGGTGCCGGCATCGATATCGCTTGTTTGAATCGTATACACCCCCGTACACACCAGTTGTTCGCCAGGATTCAACGTGGCTGGTTGAAGGGGCGTACAGTCCAATACAGGTAATAGCGGATCACTGATGCTCGTTCCCGGAAGTGCTACGGTTGAATTATTCGTTGCCGTCAAGGTGTAGTTAATGTCTTCACCCGCATCGGCTAATCCATTTCCGTTCGCATCATCGAGCTCTGCCTGCTTGACCAGACTCAATGCCAGCTCGCCAACCGGATGGTTGGTGACACAGCTCGGACATTCCGGCTCTGGATCACCGCCACCGTTCGGCACTACGCTATTGCCGACCGATCCGGCTGCATCCTGATTGACTGTAACCGTATAGGTGACGCTGTAGCTACCCGGTACTGTGCCTACTGGCAGCGTAAAGATCAGCGGATTGCCGGCTGTGTTATCAGCAAATGCACCNGGGCTGGTGACCGAGTCGAAGCTCAAGCCCGCGCCCAGCGCATCGGTCAACGTCAGTTCGCCAGTCAGCGCTGCATCGGTAATGGTCACCGTCAGCGTATAGCTCAGCGTCTGGCCGGCAACTACTGTAGCGCCCGGGGCTGGAATTGATGATTTAGTGGCCACCACTTGAGGAGGAATTACAGGCGTAATGGCGGTATCGATCACCGGTTCTGGCAGTTGGGCAGTACTTACAGAAACGGTATTGACCAGATCAGCACCAGAAATGATGTCGTCAGGCGTGGCCTCGTAGCTGATCGTATAGGTCCAGGTCTCACCAACTTCGAGCTGGCCATCGCTGGTGATCGACTCGGTCGGGCCGCTTAGCACTCCCGGACTGCCGTCAGGCAGCACATCGGTCGACTGAACATCCGTCTGCGTGACATTGCCGTCATTCTCGACCACGATCGTATAGTCAATGACTTGACCGACCGCAGTTACCGGGTTGGGACCACCGGTCTGTGACTTGAGCACATCAATCGATGGGTTTTGCGGCACCGGTTCCATAAGGCTGGTTTCAATTGTCGGTGTCTGATCAGAATCACCAAACGCCGTATTGTCAATCTGTCCGGCGTCGACGTCGAACTGCAGTACCGTATACGTACCGACCAAAACGCAGGTTTCCATCGGCGCAAGCGTCGGACAAATAACTGAATCCGGTGTAATCAATGGATCGAGAACGCTGACGTTTGTCAGTACAACGTTGCCGGTGTTAGTCACCGTGATGGTGTAGGTCAGCGTATCGTTCAGTGAAATCGTGCCGGACTTGTCGGCGTCATCATTTGAAGTCAATGTCTTGTCGATCGAAATGGACGGCATTGTGACCGGAATGGGCGTCGGGTCCGACTCGTCCGGTATCCCGTCGTCATTCGGATCTGGATCCAAACCATTTTGCGAGACATCATTGGTGGGCTCACCACCCGGACCTTGACCGGATGCCGTTGCCGTGTTCAAGAACGGTCCAGTCTGACCGGCGTAATCAATGTTGATATCCAGCGTAATAAGGCCAACGTCTCCGAGCACCAGCATACTGGTCGCGGCGTCGAGCAGATTGGTATCGGTCACGCCGTCATAGGCTGGATTTGCGACCAGGCCACCCGTGGCGGAAATGCCAGTGACAGAAAACGCAACCGGCGCTGGTAGCGCTGCGGTCAGGTCATCAACGACCTGAACATTGGTTAAATCAACGTTTCCGAGATTCTCGACCCGGAAAGTAAACTGAATATCCGCTGTGGCATCGGTGTTGAATTCGATCAGTTCAGCCAATTTGGCCAGGCCAATGACCGGATCGACCGCGCACGAAACTGGATAGACAAATACATCGTCAACCTGCTGGACCGAAGCATATTTCCAGGTATCAATCAGGTTTTCATCACGATAACCAAGCACACCGTTCTCCCAGTTATGCAGCGATAAGCTGCCGTCGGGCCCGCTCGTTGTGCCTCCGCCGGGAAGACTGGTGATCGATGGATTGCTGTCGTCCCAATAATACAAGTCGGTGGTAGCAGTAGGAGGAATGCTGAACGGCAGGATTGTGGGCCCGGGGGTGGCGTCCTCTACATCGTAAAACGGGAAATGGACCTCACCTGTGGTCAGGGTAAGTTCGATCGCATAATTGTTTCCTGGTGCAATGATCGCGCCACTCGGCAATGTGCCGTCCCATACAACGGTATTGGTTCCGGAAAAAGAGGTTCCAGTCAGAATGACTTCGTTCAGATCAAACTGACCATTGTTGTTCTCATCGACTCGAATGGTGTAAGGCAATTCGCCAATTGTCTGGAAACGAAGAACTACATCATTGGATACGCCAGGCGTACAAACCGATTCAATGGAATCGATCGAACCGACAATGCCAGGTGTCACTACCGGCTTGGCCGGAGGATTCAAATAGATCGGATACTGGGGATCGAGCTGCGGCTGCGGCACTGCCGACCCACCGATAGACTGATAATTGTACTGCGCAGGACCCACACCACGCGCGTTTGCATAGAGCTGGAATCCGAACGGGTTGATATCTTCAAGATCCAACAGCCAGGTCACACCAAGATAATCCGATCCACGATCTTCACCGGCCACTACATAGAATTGGGCGCCAATGCCGCGGTTGGAGGCCGCCATGCTCAACGAATATTTGTCGGACCAGACCCGACCTGATTCAAGCGTGGATGTGACAGTGTTCCGAACGCGAATATCCCAATACAGCTGCCCGTTGCGATCGATTAACGCACTGGAATATCGTACGGTATAAACGCCCGGCTCGCCGCAGGAAGCATTGCTACCAGTCAGCGCATAGGTTACCGGTGAGATACTGCGTGGCAGCGCCTGCACGTCAACTACGTCCGCAAAGCTGGACAGCGCGCCGGATCCGGCTGAAAAATCTGCGGTAAAGTCTGGCGTCGGCGGCGTGTAGGGAGCATCAGGCGTTGGCGACGGCAAGACGCCAGGGCACCAGATCTGAATATCCGGGGAACCGGTCAAGGCCTGGCCATACAAGTCAATGACCTCGTTGGCCGGGTCGAAAATATCGACCCTGAGAAACGTCACACGATGCTGGTCGTAGTTGACGTTGTTCGCATTCAGACTACCTTCAAGGTAGATGACGTCCGAAGTTGCGGTGCCTTCCCGCAGTTCAAACGTACCTTCAGCCTGAAGGGGCTGAAACGGAACGACAAAAAATAAACAAACAATTCCTACAACCGCCAGTTTGGCGGCAGTATAAATACTGGACATGGTAATCCCCTTTGCGAAGTGACCGATCAGCTGCTCAGAACTTACTGCCGCACTATCAATGCAGCCCCCTTTCTATTCAGCGATCAGTCGTTTCGATCAATTGTTAGATCAATCAAGAAGCGTTTCTTGTGGTAACAAACGGTGCGAATAGTATCACTTCCGCGTAAAAAAATAAAACTGTCTCACATTTATATTTATATGTTGAGAGATGCAACAATTGGGCCAAACCATGCTAATGACTTGCGATCTTTCATTAATTTATTAATATTTTCAGTATCTTATTCTTCTATATCAAATATCTGCCAGCGTACTGCACCCATGTGTAATCAGTCAAAACTGGACCCTAAGTGTCAGTATTGGATCGGGTACCCGATCTGCAAGTATTCAGCTGTTCCTGGATGCGCACGAGCAGG
>JGI12109J20283_10573387_pt1 | contig 10911 bp, 12 predicted proteins | sample ElkSlonscriptome_12_FD_20283 | JGI IMG/M metagenome (IMG submission 20283) | reverse complement strand
TGGCGGACATGCGCAATTTCGCAGCCGCGGCCGCCGAAGCCGGGCTGTCTGCGGGCTGCGCCGATTTCGCCTTCATCCCCGTCAACTCCATCCGGCATCTGGCCAGCGACCGACAGATGTGGGACCACCTCGCCCAGATGGCCCGCATCCTCAAGCCCGGCGCGCTGTACGTGGTGGGCATCAGCCTGACGGATTACGACTGGCTCCTGGAGGACGAGGACCTGTGGGAAGGCGTCCGCGGGCGCTGCCGCGTCAGCCAGCTGGTCAACTACCTGCCCCCCGTGCCGGGCACGGAGCGGGCCCGCGTCGAGACCGTCATCAGCCACCTGACGGTCACCCGCCCCCGCGGTGAGGAGCACTTCGACGACCGCTACGACCTGCGCACCTACAGCCGCCAGGAGTGGGACGCGCTGTTGGCTGCCTCGGCCCTGCGGCATGCCGGCAGTTGCGATGCCTTCGGGTATCCCCTCGGAGAGCGATTGTTGCCCTACCAACTGGAAGTCCTGGTGCGGGAATAGCGCCGCCGCCCCGGCGGTCCGTTTGACAGCGGCCCCCCACCTCAATAGCCTCATGAAATCCCGCCACCCCACCGGGCCCCGTCGAGTTTGCCCCGACGGAAGCGCAGAAGGCCCGCGCATGGATTCCTTGCTCGCGTCATCGAGGACCCCACGACGCCTTGGAGGGCATGCCATGCGTATCACCCTGAAATCCATCATCTCCATCTGGATGAGTCTCACCCTCGCGGCCATCGTTGCGGCCAGCCTGACGGGCTGCAGCAAGGACGCCGCCCTGATGCAACCCGAGCCTGTCCTGAAGGTACTCTCGCGCACGCCGGACGCGCTGATGGAGAACTTCGTGAAGACGTACGGGGAGCGGGACCTGGACACCTACGCGCAGCTTCTGCACGAGCAGTTCATCTATACCTTCAACCCGGAGACCTCCCGGAATCTGGGCCCCTCCTACGAGTACTTCACCCGCCAGGATGAGCTGGAGTGCGCCGCCAACCTGTTCAGCGGCGAGGTCGTGACCAACTCGCGCGGGCAGCAGGTGCCGGCAATCACCGCCATCGAGTTCCGGCACTGGGAGCAGATCGGCGACTGGGAGCTGGCCAGCCCCGACGAGGTGGACGGTCTGCGCGGGGTCTTCGAGTGCACCATCCGTTTCGTGCGCGCGGGAGCGGGTGACCTGACCGTGCGCGGCCGGCAGCTGTTCACGGTGGCGATGGCGGATGTGTCGGATGGGGAAGGGGCGGTCGGGCCATACTACCAGATCATCGGCTGGCAGGACCTGACCCGGTGATTTTCCGGCGGGCCGGGAGGGGGCCCGGCCCGCCAGCCATCACTCCTTGCGGTACAATCCCTCGACCTTGCGCGTGCTGGTGGTGATCCCCCGGATCAGCGCCGAGCTGAATCCCTGATGCTCCATCTCGTTCAAACCGCTGATGGTGGCCCCCCGCGGGGTCGTCACCCGGTCGATCTCCCGCTCCGGGTGCAGGCCGCGCTCCCTGAGCAACGCTGCGGCGCCCAGGGCCGTCTGCACGGCCATGGCCAGGGCGTCGTCCGAGTGGAATCCGATCTCGATGCCACCCTGGCTGGCCGCCCGGATCGCGCGCAGGAAGAAGGCGGTGCCGCACGCGCACAGGGCGGTGGCCGGGCCCATCTGTTCCTCGTGGATGACCAGGGTGCTGCCCAGGGGATCGAAGACGGCGGAGGCCAGGTTGAGGGACTCCCTCTCACCCGCCAGGCAGGTCATGCTCTCGCCCACGGCGATGGCCGTATTGGGCATGGCGCGCACCACCGGAACGGCATCGCCCACGATGCTGCGGATGGCGGCGATATCCGCGCCCGTGACCACCGAGACGAGCGTGTGCCGATCCGGCTCCAGGACCGGGGCGATTTCCTGCAGCAGATCATTCAGCTGCCCGGGCTCCACGGCCAGGACCACCAGGTCGTTGACCGCCAGGGCCGCGCGGTTGTCCGTGGTGGTTGTGAAACCTTCGGCGGCCTTCTCGGCCAGCTTCTGGGTGTGGCGGCGGGTCAGGGTGATATCGGCCGCGGGCAGGGTCCCGGCGTTGACCAGGCCGCGCGCGATGGCGGTGCCGATGTTGCCGGCGCCCAGAATGGCGAGTTTGGTGATGACGCTCATCTTCTCTCCTGCGGGATGGGGAACGGGAAAGCATGAAAGTACGCCATTGTGCCCGGGACCGCATCCCATGAAAAACCGGGCCCTCCCGTGGGGAAGAGGGCCCGGACATGCCCCGCACTATCTGCGGGCTGGTGTCCGGCTGTTACAGAACCGGACGGAGCGGTGTGCGCTCTATTTCACGGTGATCGAGCCGCTGCCCGCATCGAGGGTGACCTTGGCGTCGCCGTCGCCCACGATGAGCTTCATCTCGTCGCGGCTCTTGTGCTCCACCATGGCACCCTGCAGTTCCATGTTCATGCTGCCGCTGCCGTTCTCGGCCAGGATGCGGGCCGAGGCGTCATCCGGCAGGTCCATGGTGATGCTGCCGCTGCCCGTGTCGATGATGAAGCGCCCATCGCCCATGCGATCCAGCTGCAGCAGCACCGAGCCGCTGCCCGTATCGATGTGGGCGTGGTCGGTGCGCACCCGGCGGGCCTGCACCGAACCGCTGCCCGTGTCGATGGTCAGCTTCTGGCAATCGATGCCCGTGGCCTCCACGCTGCCGCTACCCGTGTCCACCAGGACGGTGGGGCCTTCGCACCGCGCCACTTCGACGTTGCCGCTGCCCGTATCGACCGTCAGCCGGCCCTTCATGCCCTCGACCATCACATGGCCGCTGCCGGTGTCGCAGAGAAGCTCGCCGCCCATGTCCCGGGCCGTGATGGACCCGCTGTGGGTGTCCAGAACCAGTTCGGCATCCACCTCGTGGGCGTCGATGGAGCCCACCCCCAGCTTCACTTCCACCTCGCGGTCGGCCGGGACTTCCACCAGCACGTCGGCCCAGACCTCCAGACCGCCGCCCCTGCCTCGCACGGTGACTTTCTCGCCGCCGCCGAAGATGCGGCGCAGCCAGGATCCGCCCTCCTCATCCCGGTAGCGGATGGTCGACTTGGAGTTCCGGCCCATCTCGGGGTAGACGTACTTGTCGTGCTCGTCGATGGGGAACTGGATGGTGAAGACCTTCTCGCCACGGCCCTCGGTGTCGAAGGTGATCAGGTTCTCGTCGGCGTCCGCGCCGCGCACGTGGATGCTGACCTTGATCTGATCCCCGCTGGCGGGGCGCACCTCGACGGCGCCGATCATGTTCCTGATCTGCAGCTCGTCAGCGTCGAAATCGAAACTCTTTTGGAATTCCCCCGCCAGGGCGCTGCCGGCCAGGGCCATAATGAGTAAAAGCGTTCCCATGAATCGCATGATCATCTCCTCGGTCGCAAGTAAGGGAGGTGTGCCCTGTATCCGAATGGAATAGACGCACACCGGGGCAGAAAGGTTGCATGGCGTTCAAAAAGACCCCGCCGGCATTGGGGCCGGCGGGGTCAGCGCATGGCGAAATATGGCGGGTCTTCTACTTCGTTTTGTCCTTCAGGGAGCCCGCCTTGCCGTCCTCGAAGATATTCCCCCCGGTGTACTCGGGCTGGAATTCCACCACGGGCTGGATGTCGATGGTCTCACCGGTGCCGCTGATAACCATGTCGAAGACGTGCCACCAGCCGGAAAGGTCCCACTTTCACGATCTGCACCGGGGCATGCGGCGCCTTCCTGGCGCCCCGCACGGGCCCCGCGGGCCATGGAGTCTTGTTAATCCCCGCATATTTTGGTAATTGTGGGGGCCACCCGGAACTTCGGAGGTGATGCATGACCGGACCCAAAAAGGACCCCATCGTGTTCGGCTGGCGGGAATTCATCTCGTTGCCGGACTGGGATATTCCCCGCCTGAAGGCGAAAATCGACACCGGGGCGCGCACCAGCGCCATCCATGTCGGGGAAATCGAACACCTGGACGACGGGCGTGTCCGGTTCGATGTCGTCCTGAGAGAAAAGCCCCATCTGCGCACCCGGTCCGTCACGGCGGAACCGGTCCGCCAGTCCAAGGTGAAACCGAGCCACGGCATCACCCAGGAGCGGGTGGTCTGCCATACCAGATTGAAGATCGGTTCCATGGAACACGAGATCGAAATAAGCCTGGTCTCCCGCAAGGGGATGCTCTGCCGGATGCTGGTGGGGCGCCTCGGCCTGCCGCCGGGGTCCCTGGTCGACCCACGGCGCATTTACCTGCATGACAAGAGGCGGGGGCGACGGGAGAAAGACCCCGCGCCGGGCCCCGCCAGGGAAAAGAAGGGAACTCCAAAATGAAGATCGCCATCCTGTCCCGCTCGCCGCGCGCCTACAGCACCCGCAGATTGCGTCAGGCCGCCGAGGAGCGCGGGCACAGGGTCAAGGTGTTGAACACGTTGCGATTCGGCATAGATCTGCAGCCGGGAAACCCGGACATCTACTACCGCGGGAAACAACTCAGCGATTACGATGCCGTCCTGCCGCGGATCGGGGCCTCGATCACCTATTTCGGCACCGCGGTCGTCCGCCAGTTCGAACAGCTCGACGTCTACACCCCCAACACCTCCAACGGCATCACGAACTCCCGGGACAAGTTGCGGTCGCTCCAGATCCTGAGCCGGCACGACATCGGCATCCCGCACACCACCTTCGTCCGGGACCGGGCCGATGTCCTGCCCGCCATCGAGAGGGTGGGGGGATCCCCGGTGATCCTCAAGATCCTCGAGGGAACCCAGGGCATCGGTGTCATCCTCGCGGACAACATCAAGATCGCCGAGGCGATCATCGAGACGCTGCAAAGCGCGCGGCAGGATGTCCTGGTCCAGCAGTTCATCGCCGAGAGCCGCGGGACCGACGTGCGGGCCTTCGTCGTCGGCGATCGTGTCGTGGCCGCCTTCCGCCGGGTGGCCCAATCCGGCGAATTCCGCAGCAATGTCCACCGCGGCGGTCTCAGCGAGACCGTCACCCTCGACCCGGAACTGGAATCGACGGCCGTGCGGGCCGCCCAGATCCTGGGCCTGCGGGTGGCGGGGGTGGATATCCTCGAATCGAAAAGCGGTCCCCTGGTGATGGAAGTGAATTCCTCCCCCGGGCTCGAGGGCATCGAAGGCGTGACGAACCTGGATGTCGCAGGCGCGATCATCGACTACATTGCCGACCGGGTGGACTTTCCCGAGATCGATGTGCGCCAGCGCCTGACCGTGGGCAAGGGTAGCGGCGTGGCGGAACTGGTGATCCCGGAAGGGTCCCATCTGGTGGGCAAGACCCTGGCCGGGTCCGGGTTGCGCGAGGCGGACATCACCGTGCTCAACCTGCACCGCGGGACCTCCATCATCAGCAACCCCCGATCCAGCCGGGTGCTCGAACCGGGAGACGGGCTCCTGTGCTACGGCAACCTCGACACCATGCGTGAACTGGTCCCCATCAAGCGGCGCAAGCCCCGGCGCAAGATCTCCCGGCTGAAGCCCGACTCGATTCCGGGATCGGAGGACTGAATTGACCCCCAGGAAACCACGGATGCCCCGGTTGGACCCCGCCGTATGGAACGGCAAGACCGTGCCTCCCGGAAGGCGGCGCACCCAGAGGCTCACCGTCGCCGAGAGCTACTTCGGCACCCAGATCCACATTCCGGTCTTTGTGTGGCGCGGCCGGAAGCCGGGGCCCGCCGTGTTCGTTTCCGGCGCCATGCATGGGGACGAGATCAACGGCACGGGAGCCATCCATGCCATCATCGCCGACCCGCCTTTCGACCTTGCCGCCGGCACCCTCATCCTGGTTCCGGTCATCAATGTGCTGGGCTTCGAGCGCCACGAACGCTATCTGCCTGATCGCCGCGATCTGAACCGGTGCTTTCCCGGTTCCTGGCGCGGGAGCTTTGCCAGCCGCATGGCGCGGTCCTTCATGGAGGGGATCGTGGCGCGCTGCGACTACGGGATTGATCTGCATTCCGCGGCCGTGCGGCGCACCAATGTGCCGCACGTGCGTGCCGACATGAACGACCGGAAGCTGGCCGTTTTCGCCCGCACCTTCGGGACCGAGTTGATCGTGGACTCCAACGGACCGGCGGGTTCGCTGCGCCGGGCCGCGCTGGCCCAGGGTTGCCGCACCCTCACCATGGAGGCCGGCGAAGTCTGGAAGGTGGAGCATTCGGTGGCCGAGTACGCCATCCAGGGCATCACCAACTGCCTTTGTTCTCTTGGCATGATCGAGGGGGATCCGATCATCCCTCCGTACTCTATCGTGACCGGAGAGACAAGGTGGCTCCGGGCCAAGGCGGGAGGGTTTCTTCGCTTCCACGTGGGGCCGGGAGAGCGGGTGGAAAAGGGCGATCTGCTGGCCACGAACATCGATTTTTCGGGGCGCACGAGAAACAAGCTCAAGGCCCCCGGCTCCGGGGTAATCATCGGCATGACCACATCTCCGGCGGTTTCGCCCGGGGATCCGGTCTACCATATCGCCACGGTCCAGTCCAAGGCCCTGGATTCCGCCTCCCTGGCCATCGACACCCTGCCGGAGTCCCACCTGCACCTGCGGGCGCGGGAGGACCTGTCCCGGAGCATCCTGGGTGATTTCTCCGAGGGCGAGGACGAGGGCGAGGACGACTGATCAATCGTCCTCGTTTGCGTCATCGTTTTTCAACTCGGCCAGCCACTTCAGACATATCTCGCGGGCCGCCTCCCGGCCACCGAGGCCGAAAGCCAGGGCCAGCGCCAGGGAAAAGGCCCCCGCGGTGAAAATGAACAGCAACTCCACGATGTCCTCGGCCACACCCATCTGGTTGAGGGCCATGAAGGCCGTCAGGACCACCACCGCGACCTGGACAACCCTGGCCAGACTCTTCCATCGCGGGGAAACGGAAATGCGCACCGCATCCCCGGCCAGACGGCCGAAGTACAGTCCCAGACCCAGGATTCCCACCCCGAGCAGGACGTTGGCACCGAACTCCAGGAAGCGGGTCATGAGTTCCGCTCCCCGGACGAAGCCCGCGGTATTGAAGGCCTCCAGGGTGGCGTAGAGAATCACCGCCGTCCGCACCACGCCGGCGACCACCCGGGAAGGGGGTGTGGTCTTGTCTCCCAGCTCCACGCCGAGAGACCGTTGGATCCGCCCATCCCCGAATTTCCGGGTCAGCCGCTCCACGACTTTCCCCGCCACCAGGGCCAGCAGCCAGCCCAGGGCCAGGATCAGAACGGCGATACCGAGATCCAGCAACCCGTCGCCCAGAAAGAGGTTCATTTCCTCGAACATCATTCCATTCCCTTCATCTCGAGACCCCGGGAACCAGCTCGTAGCGGTCAAAACGTCCCAGGTCATTGCTGCGGATGGTCAGGGCCAGCCTGCGTATATACTCTTCGCCCAGTTCGCTGTAGCGCTGCAGATGGCGGATCAGGATCAGTGGATTCTTTTCCCTGGTCCGGGCGTGGCGAAAGCCCTGATATGGTCCCCGGCCGATGGTCGTGAAATAGTCCTGGATCGATCCGCCCAGGGATGGGTAGCGTTTCACGAAGATCCGCTTCCCGCCCCGGGTCTCCCCCGCTTCGAGCCGGGGTTCCCCGGAGTCGAAGGACCAGATTCCGAACACATTGTTTCCCTCCCGGAAAAACCTGGAGGTGCCCCAGCCGCTCTCCAGGGCGGCCTGCGCCAGGACAACGCTGTTGGGGTGATCCTCCATGCGCCGGAGCAGGTCCGTCGTATCCTCGGCGCGGTATCTTTCCAGCATCGCCTCCAGCCACATGGCATCCTCGGACGAGACCTCGGGCTCGGAACTGATCCGGACAACCTCGGCCCTCAGGTCGGCCAGCTTCCGCTTGGCCAGGAGCACCGAAGGCAGGACCAGGGCGAAAAATTTCTTCTTCTTGTCCGCCACGGGCAGCCCCCTCAGATCCACGAACCCCCGGTAGACCATGGGCTCGACCAGGGGCCCCCCGAGGGGCTGGATATCCTCCGGGCTGCGCAGGTGGATGTACCGGATGGTCACCCCGGGCGGAGGAGGAACCGATTTTTCCGTGTTCTCGCGGAATCGCCCACGCAGAAAGAGGCCGGAAAGGACCATCAAGAAGCCCAGCAGGACGAACACCGCAAGCCAGAACCAAGAGCGCATATACCATTTCTCCTCGCCGTGAGGATAAAGGTTCCTGTTTGAAATTCCCACCTCGATCCCCCGGGCTCCCCGGATGGGGGTGGCCTGCAAGCACCTCGGGGGAATGGCCCCTGGCGGCCGGGCTTGGGGAAAGGGGAAGGCGGGGGTCAGGGCAGGCGGGAAACGAAGATCCAGCGGCGGGCCGCTTCGACCTCCTCGACCGGGAAACATTTCACCTCGGTATCGAGGATCTTGTTGAACAGCTTGGCAAAAAACCGCGAATTCATGCTGTCCGATACCACCGCGATCCGGTGCAGGGCATCGCCCTTTTCCCGGTAGAAGGCCACCTCATCCAGGACGATGGATTTGTCGTAGCCTTCCAGGTGGGTCAGATCGAACATGACGTTGATGGGGCCGAACGTGGTGGCGAGGGACTCCAGCTGGTGGACAATCTGCTGAAAGCCGTCATGGTCCAAGGATCCGTCAACTCCGAGCTCGATGGAGCCCATTTCCTGATAGATCACCTGGTGCATCCTGTCTCCTTTCATGGTGCGCCGGCCGGCAGGCCGGAGCGTGGCAAAGGCAGCACCCCGAAAAGGCGGAATACCTCAGGGGTACTCCCTCCATCCAGCTTAGTTCAATGGGCAGAATCGGCAAATGGAGCGTGCGTCAGCGGTTCCCCCCTTAGCCCGGGTTATTCATGAAGGCGCTACTGTGGTTGGCCAAAATCAATCCAGACAAGGCGTACTCGGTTTTGCGAGGTCGGTGGTGGGTCCAAGGGGATGGACGGCAAAAAGCGACCCCGGGGGTCGCCATCCCCCGGGGTCGCTTCCTTCGCCGAGAAAACCCCTGTGCCCTAGTTCGTGGTCTTCTCTTCCGGGAATGCCTCTTCGAAGCGCTTGTTCAGTTCCTCGATCTTCGCCTTGGCGCGCAGCCGGGCCCCTTCCGCCTCTTCGGGCGTGCGGGCCAGGGTGATGTTGGTCAGGCCTTCCTCCAGAGCCTGCTGCATCCGCGTGAAGTGAACCTCACGAGCGCGGTTGATATCGAAACCCATGTCTACCCCTTTGCCGTCCGGGATCGGCCCGGTGTCATCATCGGTAAATTTCGCATGTCAATCCCATGTTGCACGATTCGTACCCTCGAAAATCGACCCGTGCAGAATGCCCTTGAGGAAAAATGTTCCGGGTGGAATCTTGCGGATGGCGTCGTCAGGCAGGGGTTTGCGGGGAAGTTGCCCGGCGGCGGGTTGCATCCCGCACCGGGGAGCGGAAAATTCGTACCGCCGTGCCGAAGGCCGGCAGATTGGTGTCCGGAATGATCAGCGGCCAGAAGTTGGGCGACGAGGGTGGTTCATTTACCGCCACGGGGGTCGATCTGGGCCAGGATGATGCCACCCAGCATCAGGGCGCAGCCGGCCAGCTCTCCGGCCGTGAGCACCTCGCCCAGCATCAGCCAGCCGCCGATGGCGGCGAACACGCCTTCCAGGCTCAGAACCAGAGCGGCGTAGGCGGGGTGGGCCTGGCGCTGCCCCACGATCTGCAGCGTGAAGGCCACGCCCGTGCTCATCACCCCCGCGTAGAGGATGGGCACGCCCGCCGCGCGGATGGCGGCCCAGGTCAGCTCCTCGAAAAGCAGGGCGCCCCCCAGGCTCAGCAGGCTGCAGATGGCGAACTGGATCACCGCCAGCGCCATGGGATTGGTGCGGTTGGCGTAGCGGCCCACCCCCAGGACGTGCAAGGCCCAGAAGACGGCCCCCACCAGCACCAGGCCGTCGCCCAGCTGGATGCGGCCCAGGCCCTCGCCACTGAGCAGGTACAGGCCCACGGCGGCCAGCACCACGCCGGACCAGATCGCGCGACCGGTGCGCAGCCCCCGCACCAGGCCCAGCAGGGGCACGAAGACCACGTACAGTCCGGTGATGAAACCCGCCTTGCCGGCGGAAGTGTGCACGACGCCGAACTGCTGCAGGGTGGAGCCGGCGAAGATGAGGATCCCCACCAGGAGACCGCCCAGGACCAGATCCCGGCCGTGGCCGGTGATCAGGGGCAGGCGGCGGGTGCCGGGAACGCCGAAGGCCAGGAAGGGCAGCAGGAAGATGGTGCCCACGGCGAAACGCACGGCGTTGAAGCCGAAGGGGCCCATGTGGTCCATGCCCACACGCTGGGCCACGAAGGCCAGGCCCCAGATGGCGGAGACCATCAGGAGCACGAAGTTGGCGCTGCGGCGGGTAAGAGTCATGGGCGGAATCTAAGCCGGGGATTGCTTCCGGTCCACGGATATCGGATGATGCGGGCATGAAAAAACCATCCCGCATTCTCGGCGCCCTCGTGGTGCTTCTTGTCCTGGCCACCAACCCGGCAGGTTCCCGGACCATGGATACCCGTGCTCTACCCCTCATCCCCGCCCCTCGCAGCTGGCAGCCATCCCCCGGGGAATTTTCCAAGACGGACCTGGCGGGTGTCACGGCCTTCGATCCCAGGCTGGAGTCCCTGGCCAACCTGGCGGCCTCGCAGCTGGGTCTGGATCCCTCCAGCGCCGGGGGCCCGGTCCTGGCCCTGAGCCTGTCTCCGGAAACCGGGATGGGCGACCCCCGTCTCGAGATCCTGGAACCGGGGCTGGCGCCCGAGGACTACCGCCTGGAGGTCCTTCCGGATGGGCTTCGGCTGAGCGCACTCAGCCGCGCCGGGCTTTTTCGCGGCGTTCAGACCGTGCGGCAGTTGCTGGCCGCGCCCGGGGACCATGTGCCCTGCGGGGTCATCGAGGATGGCCCCGCCTTCCGCTGGCGCGGCATGTTGCTGGACTGCGGCCGGCAC
>JGI12109J20283_10444111_pt1 | contig 10911 bp, 9 predicted proteins | sample ElkSlonscriptome_12_FD_20283 | JGI IMG/M metagenome (IMG submission 20283) | reverse complement strand
CTCGAGAAAGGCTCGGTCCGAGGAGTCCATGTGCATTCAATGTACAATGGATGTCATTAGCTGTGTGTGCATTCTGTCGCTTCTTCTGTGATCATTGAGCTTTTTAGCTGGCAACGCTCTTGCGTTGGACGGGAGCATGCTGCACCTGCTCCGTACCCGCCGCTTCGGGCCCCTCTTCCGGACCCAGCTCCTCGGCGCCTTCGCCGACAACCTCCTCAAGAGCGCCCTGGTCGCCGCCCTCGCCTTCGGCGGGCTGAGCACGACCATGCCGGTGCCGGCGCTGATCAACGTGGCCACCGCGCTCCTGGTGCTCCCCTTCTTCCTCTTCGGGGCCCTCGCCGGTCAGCTCGCCGACCGCTTCGACAAGGCGCGCATGGTCCGCGTCCTCAAGGGAGTGGAGGTGCTCGTGCTCGGTCTGGCCTTCGTCGGCTTCGTCACCGAGTCGGCGCCGCTCCTCTTCGTGGCGCTCTTCGGCATGGGTACCCAGTCGGCCTTCTTCGGGCCGCTCAAGTACGCGCTCCTGCCCGAGCATCTCGAGCCCGAGGAGCTCGTCGCCGGCAACGCCCTCGTCGAGCTCGGCACGTTCGTCGCGATCCTCCTCGGCACGCTGGTCGGCACCCTCGCCGGCGCGGCCCCGGGGATGGGCTCCACCGTCGGTCTCGGCCTCGTCGCCATCGCTCTCCTCGGCCTCTCCGCCGCCCGGGCCATCCCGGCGGCGCCGCCGGCTGCCCCGATGAAGGTGGACCTGCGCCCGGTGCGCTCGACCCTCGCCACCCTGCGCCTCGGCTTCCGGGACCGGCCGACGGCCGTGGCCATCGGTGGCGTGACGCTCTTCTGGGCCGTCGGCGCGCTGGTCCTCGGCCAGCTGCCCACCCTCGCCACCGAGCTCGGCTGGGACGAGCACGGTCTCTCGCTCCTCCTCGCGGGCTTCAGCGTGGGCATCGGCCTCGGCGCCGTGCTCTGCGAGCGCTGGAGCAGCGGACGGGTCGAACGGGGCTACGTGCTCCTGGCGGCCCTCGGCATGGCCCTGGGCCTCGGCGCCCTGGCCATCGCCAGCACCATGGCCGGCGCGCTCTTCGCCGTGCTCGTCCTCGGCGTGGCCGGCGGCTTCTACGTGGTGCCGCTCCAGGCGCTGCTCCAGCGGCGGGCGAAGGCCGAGGAGCGGGCGCGGATCATTGCGGCCAACAACATCGTCAACGCCGCGGGCATGGTCGTCGCGGCCGGAGGCGCGGCCCTCGCCCTCGGGAGCGGCGCCTCGGCCGGCGCGCTCCTCGCCGCCGCCGCGGTGCTCGTCCTGGCCATCGCCGCCGCCCTGGCCTGGCGCTGGCGCTGCGATCTGCTCCGCGTCCTCACCCGGGCGCTGGTGCACGTGCTTTACCGCATCGATGCCGAGGACCTCGAGCGCATCCCGAGCGAGGGCGGGGCGCTCATCGTCGCCAACCACCTCTCCTTCGTCGACGCCTTCGTCCTCGGCTCGCTCCTCGACCGGAACCCGCGCTTCGTGATGGACCACCGCATGTTCCGGCTGCCGATCCTGAGCCTGCTCTTCCGCGCGGCGCGGGCCATCCCCATCGCCTCCCGGAAGGCGGACGCGGCCTGCTTCGACGCGGCCTTCGACGCCATCGACGCCGCCCTCGCCGCCGGCGAGCTGGTGATGATCTTCCCCGAGGGCAGGTGCACCCGCGACGGCGAGCTCGACCGCTTCAAGAGCGGCATGGAGCACGTGCTCGCGCGGCGCCCGGTGCCGGTGATCCCGGTCGGGCTCCACGGCCTCTGGGGCTCGGTCTTCAGCTACGACGGCGGCTACCCGCTGACCCACCGGCCGAAGCGCTTCCGGGCTCGAGTGAGCGTGAAGGTCGGCGAGGCGCTCGCGCCGAGCGTCACTGCCGAAGAGGCCCGGGCGGCGGTGGCGCCGCTCATCGCCGCGTGACGCTCGTTCGGGGGCGTTTCGGCGAAGGGCTCTCGCACCGGCGAGAGACTTCGGGTACCCATGCGCGGGGATGGGCCGGCCGAAGAAGAGCGCGCTGCTCCTGCTGGCGGCGGTCCTCACGCCGCTGGCGACGGGGCTGGGCTACGTCGGCTGGACGGAGCTCGAGCTCGCCTCTGCTTCGGAACGCTCGACCTGCGACGTGCTCGGCGTCAGCGCCGGCGAAGGCGAGGGCGAGTGGCAGCCCTCGGTGATCCTGGTCCACACGGTGGCCGGCGAACGCTTCGAGCGCGAAGACCGGGGCCCCAACGTCGCCAGCGCGAGCGAGGCGAACGCGCTCGTCGAAGGGCTCGTCCCCGGCGCGCGGGTGCCCTGCCGCTACCCGGCCGGCAAGCCCTCGCTGGTGGTCTACTTCGACCGCTCGGACACCCCGGCTCGGGCGATGCTCGCCGGTGCGGTGATCCTGGCCTTCGCCATCGTCGTCGCCCTCGGGTGGGCGCGCCGCCGACCTACCTGAGCGTGGGCTCCCGCGAGAGGGCGAGGGCATGCGCCTCTGGCGCGGCAGGGGGCGGAAGCAACCGCGTCTCTCGGCGCTTTCCGGTCCGCGGGGGGAGATCTCGGCCGTCCCGCCGTAGGGCAGGGCATGGATGTGGTGCAGGGGGTGAGCGTCGAAGAAGAGCCGGACGAGTTCGACGCCGAGATGGCGGCCATCGCGGCGCAGCGCGCCGCGGGCATTCGCACCGTCGCGGCGGCGGTGGCCACCTTCATCGTCGTCGCCTTCATCGGCGAATACACCCTCGCCGAGCCGGTCCACCTCGGGGACTTCGAGCTGCACCGGGGCTTCGCCTATCTCTTCGCGCCGCTCGCGGCGCTGATCGTGGCCGTCGCGGTCTTCCTCCGCGTGCGCCCGAAGGGCCGCAGCTTCCTCGACGACACCAGCTTGGTCGCTACCGAGGCCGGGGGCCCGCGGGACGCCGAGGCCGAAGCGGTGGCCGGCCTGGCGAGCGGCCGCAAGGCGGTGCAGGCCAAGGTCGCCTCCGCGCTCACCTTCCTCACGGGCGCCGTGGTCGGCCACCTCGGCGTGAGCGCCTACTACGACCACCTCAACGAGCAGCCGCGCGAGAACCCCTGGGAGTACGTGCCACGGCAGCGACTCGAGATCGGTGAGACGCTGGTGATCCTCGCGGTGAGCGCCATGCTGGCCTTCGCGGTCTACAAGGTGCTCGCGCCGGCCAAGGCGAAGGTCGCCACCGAAAAGGTGGATCTCGACGCCGCCGCCGGCGCCCTCTATGGCGACATCCGGCGCAAGAGCCGCCAGGCCAACCTCGCGACCCTCCTCGGAGCCCTCGGTGGTCTGGTCGTCGGCTTCGGCGCCTTCTACGGGCTGGTGCAGCTCCTCGAGCCGCGGTCGATCTTCGACCTGCGCGTCCTCGGCGGCGCGGTCCTCGCTGGCGTACTCCTCGGCGGAGGGCTCCGTACGCTGCTCCTGCCCGAGGCGATGCGCGAAGAGGGACCGCTCGACTTCGCCACCCTGCCCGCCGGCGATCCCGCCGGCCTCGCCGCGGCGGTCGGCCGCGGCTTCACGCTCTCTCGGCGCCCGTCGCCGCTCGATCTGCTCGGACTGGGCACTCACGCACCGGCTCGGTACGAGCTGCTCGTCGGCGGGGGCGTCGAGGGATTCATCACCGAAGCCGGTGGTCCCTTGGCGGCCCTCGTTTTCGGCGGCCAGCGCCCGCTCACCCTCATCGTCAGCGACGGCGAGTCGCGGGCCCTCCACCTCGAGAAGGGCGCCTTCGGCGGCGAGCTCGCCGTGCATGACGGCGCCGGCCAGCGCCTCGGCGAGGTCCGCCGCTCACGCATCCCCTTCGCGAGCTCGCTCGTGGTCGAGCTCGGGGGGGAGAAGCTCACCCTGAAGAAGCGCTTCTTCTCCAAGCGCTACGTGCTGCGGAGCGCCCAGGGCGACATCGCCGAGGCACAGATGCGCCGGGTGAAGGACGACGTCGGCCTCGAGACCCGACGGGTGGACGTGACCGTGAATGCGCCCGAGCTGGCTGTGGCCGCGCTCGTGGGCGTGCTCGCCATGGACGCGATCTGAGCCGCGCCCTCCTGCGAGAGATGCCGGTGCACCCGACCCCCGAGCCGCGGTAGCTTCCGGCGGTGGACCAGAGCGCGACGCGCCCGGCGGGGCTCTACGTGGTGGGCATCGGGATCATGCTCTTCGGTCTCCTCGGCATGTGCACCCAGGGGTTCACGATCGTGAGCACTTCGCAGCAGCGCGACCAGTTCCAGCAGATGGACAGGCCCGACGTCGGCGCCGACTTCAGCGGGATGATCGAGATCCAGGAGCGCTTGTTCGTGCCCAACATGGTCTCCGCCGTGTTCGGGGTGCTGATCGCCCTCGCCCTGCTGGTCTTCGGCGCGCTCACCGTGGCGCGCATCGGGCTCGCCCTCTACACGCCGGCCATCCTGGCGGTCGCGGCCGTGGTGGAGCTGATGCAGCTCGCGCTCTCCCTATACTTCCAGATGGAGATGGCCGAGGCGATGGACCGTTTCGCCTCCGGCTTCGGCGGCCCGCCGGCTTCGGGGGGCGGAGGCTTCGGTGGACCGGAGGGCTTCCTCTCGGCGGCCCTGGGCATCGGCCTCTGCGTGGTCGGCGCCTGGGCCCTGGCAAAATGCGGCTTCTTCGGGGCTGGCATCGCCTACCTCCGCAAGCCGGAGATCCGCGAGCTCTTCGAGTCGCCTCCCCAGCTCGGTCCCCGCGGCGACTGAGAGGGCTCGCCCGTGACCGCCGAGCTCTTCGACGTATGCTGCCGCCAATGGACCTCGACCCCGATGAGCTGGAGGTGGTCGCCCTCGGCGCCCGGGTGGTCGCCGCCTTCGGCGACGACGACCTGGCAGACGCCGCGGCACGGGTGCTGGAGAAGGTCGAGGACCTGCTCCCCGAGCGACCCATCGACGGCGCCGCGCTCTTCGCGCCGCGGACGAAGGGCGGCGCGGAGCTGAGCGCCCGCCTCGTCGACGTGCGCCTCGCCCTCGCCGAAAAGCGACGGGTCCACATGCACTACGGCCGCGCCGATGGCGAGCGCAGCGAGCGGGTGGTGCGACCGCTGGGCGCGTTCTTCTGGGGCCACGCCTGGATGCTCAGTGCGTGGTGCGAGCTCCGCGCGGACTTTCGCAACTTCCGCCTCGACCGCATCGAGTCCCTCGAGCTCGGCGAGCCCTTCGCGGACGAGCCCGGCAAGACGCTGCGCGACTTCCTGCGGACCATGGGACCGGACGCCGAGGGTCTGCTCCACCGCTGATCGGTCCTGGGAAGCGCCCGGCGGCCCTTCGATGGGGGCTCGGGTCGATGGGGGCTCGGGCGATTGTCGCTCTGTCCCCGCGTCGGGCTGCCGCCGCGACAGATTGGCAGCGTCGAGGCCCGCAAACGGCCGAAGTCCGGCGTTTCGGCCTGCTCTCGGAACCGGCACGGCCCTTGCGATGTCCCTCGGTCATGCACGCCATGACCCCTTTCGACCGACCCACTGGGGCGGACTCCGTCGCCCCCCGCCTGCTCGACGCCCGACCCGCCGGACCACTATCGATCCTCCTGCTCTCCGTCGATGGTGTCCCCGGGGGCGTCTGCGACGAGCTCCTCTTCGAGGTGCTGCTCTTCGAGCGGCAGCGCGCTTGCCGTGCCTGGCGCCAGGGGGACTGCATCGCGGTGCTTCGGGCGAGCGAGGAGCTCGACGCAGTGCTCTGGGCTGCGCAGATCCGCGAGCGGCTCCACGAGCACGGCCTGCGCCTCAGCGCCGGTGTCGCCAGCGCCGACGGGGCGAAGGGCGCGACGCGCCTCCTCGAGCAGGCCGAGTGGGCGCTCGGTCGCGCGCGCCACTTCGGCGGCGACATGGTCCTCGCCCACTCGACCACCGAAGCCGTCGGCGACGCGCGCTGCTGAGCGTCCGCGGCGGTGCCGACGATCAGCCGCAGTGCTCGGCGAGGGAAGTGGTGAGCAGCGCGAACGCGAGGAGACTGGGGCGCGCGAGTCGACCCCACGCGGCGGGGCACCCACTCTTTCGTCCGAAGTCGGGACGATCCCCGAAAGCCGCCCTACCATCGGCCCATGGGCGAGGAAGAGCTGGACCTGAGCGACAGTCACGTCGTGATCCTGGGATGGGCGGGCAGCTCGATCCGGCAGCTCCGGGGGGTCGGCCGCTTCTACCGACGTCGGGGCGTGCGCGCGGTGATTCCGCAGAGCGCCACCATCTGGCGGGCGATGGGCACCCCGGGCGGCTGGATGCACGAGGGGCGCGATCTCGCCGCCGCGATCCGCGCGGCGGAGCCCGAATCGCTGGTGGTCCACGTCTTCAGCAACGCCGGCTTCTGGAGCTGGGTCTCCACCCTGCAGACCCTCGAGGCCTCGATCCTCGCGCGGGTGCGTGCGGTGGTGATGGACTCGGCGCCCGGCTTTCCCGAGCGCATCGAGCCGCACTTCTACGCGCACCACGCGACGCGGGCGATGGTCCCCATCGCCCTCGCGGCGCTCGGCCGGCCCCCGGTCCAGTCCCATCCGCTGGTGACCCCCGCGGTCTGGGCCTTCATGCGCACCTACTACCACGTGAGCCCCCGACAGATCGCCTGGTCCGAGCGCAGCACCCAGGTGGCCATCGACGTCGGCGATTGGGACCACCTCCTCCTCTACTCGGCGGCCGACCGGCTGGTGGAGCCCCACTACGTGGAGGCCTTCGCCCACCGCCTCCGGCAGGCGGAGCGCGGCGTGGAGACTTGCCGCTGGGAGGACAGCACCCACGTGCGGCACATGATCACGCACCGCGCCGAGTACTTCGAGCGCATCGCCGCCTTCCTCGCGGACCGGCTCCGCTGACCGGCTCCCGGCTACCACCATCAGCGACATTGTAATTCTCGCGCCGGTCAGGCATGATCGGAAGCTCATGGACGCCATCGACAATCGGCCGGACTCGTCGCGTCGCGGCTTCTTCCAGGTGATGATCCTCGGGTTCCTCGCCCTCTTCGGCATTGGCTGCATCGTTCGCACGCCCGGACCCCGTCCCCGACGGGGACGCACGACCCGCGTACGGCGCGGTCGGCGCCGAGGTCGTCGCGGAACGACGGTGCGCACTTCGCGCCGCCGCACCCAGCGCGGTCGTCGCGGTCGTGGGGCCGCGGTGCGGACCCGGCGCAGTCGCCGTCGCCGTCGCTGAACGCCTACTGAGCGAACGAGCGGGGGAACGCGCCTTGCGCGCGGCCCGGGTCGTCTGACACCCCCGACTCGTGACAACGGCGGACAAGACACCGCCCGAGACCAACTGGTCGGGGCTGCGCGACCACTGGCGCAACGACCTCATCGCAGGGTTCAGCGTGGCGCTGGTGTCGCTGCCGCTCGCCCTGGGCATCGCGACCGCCGCCGGCGCCCCGCCGATCTCCGGCTTGGTCTCGGCCGTCGTCGCCGGCCTGCTGGCGACCTTCCTCCGCGGCAGCCACGTGGCCATCAACGGTCCGGGCAACAGCCTCATCGTCATCGTCGCCAGCGCCTACGCCGCCTTCGGCGGTGGCGAGGTCTTCCCCCACGTCCTCGGGGCCATCGTCGTCGCCGGTGGGCTGCAGGTGCTCTTTGGTCTCCTGCGTCTGGGCAAGCTCGGCGACCTGATCCCGCCGGCGGTGATCCAGGGGCTGCTCGCGGCCATCGGTTTGATCATCATCGGCAAGCAGGCCCACGTGCTCTTCGGTCGCGAGCCCGTCGGCGAGGGTTCCATCGAGGTGATGCAGCGCGTGCCGGAGAGCATCTTCCACGCGCATCCCACGGCGACGGTCCTCGGGCTGCTCAGCCTGCTGATCGTGGTCGTCCACCCCCGCATCAAGGCCAAGGTGGTGCACTTCATCCCGGCGCCGCTCTGGGTGGTCGCCTTCGCGATCCCCCTCGGCCTGCTCTTCGAGACCTACCAGTCGTCGATCGGCGACGTCCTCGGCACCTCCGCTGACCTGGGCCGCGAGCTCTTCGTCTCCATTCCGAGCGATGTCATCGGGAGCCTGCAGCGGCCGAGCTTCGCGAAGATCGCCGAGCCCGGCTTCTGGGGCGTGGTGCTCACCCTCTGTCTCGTCACGTCCATCGAGAACATCGTGAGCGTGAAGGCGGTAGACAAGCTCGACTCCTATAAGCGGAAGTCGAGCCTCAACCGCGATCTCGTGGGGATGGGGCTGGCCACGGTCGCGTCCGGCTTCCTCGGCGGACTCCCGGTGCTGACGGTCATCGCCCGTAGCTCGGTCAACGTGAACCACGGCGCCAAGACCGGTTGGTCCAATGTCTTTCAGGGGCTGATCCTGCTGGCTTTCGTGCTGCTCCTGCCGGCCGCCATCAAGGAGATCGCCCTGGCGGCCCTGGCGGGGATCCTCGTCTACACCGGCTACAAGCTCACCTCACCGCAGGTGATCTCGGACACGGTGCGGAAGGGGCCCGACCACTTCATCGTCTTCGGGCTCACCCTCGGAGCCACGCTCGTGTGGGGTCTGCTCTGGGGCCTGGCCCTCGGCTTCGCCGCGGAGCTCCTCGGTCACCTGCTGATCCTCGGGCAGCGACCGCGTGACGCGCTCCGACGCCTTCGCGGCACGAGCATCGAGGCGCTCGAGGATCCCGAAGAGGGCGTGGTGCTGCGCGTTCGCGGTATCGCGAACTTCCTCAACGTGCTTCGCATCCGTCGCTCCCTCGAGGAGCTCCCGGCGAACGAGCGCATCATCGTGGACTTCGGCCCGGCGATGCTCGTGGACAACACCGTCCTCGAGCAGGTTCACGATTTCGGTCGCCGTCACCGCGCGTCCGAAGCTGGCGCGAGCTTCGAGGTCATCGGCCTCGAGGCCCATCGGGCGATCTCCGATCACCCGGATGCGCTCCACGCCCAGGAGCGGAAGCTCCACGCCCTCCGCCTCACGCCGCGGCAGCGGCGCCTCTCCGAGACCGCCGAGCGTGAGGGGTGGGACTTCGACGCGCGCCGCGACTGGGATCCCAGGCACCTGGCGGACTTTCACTTCTTCCAAGCGCACCCCATCGAGTTCAGTGACACCTTCGTCCATGGCACCCTCGACGCGGGGGACGAGGAGGTCGCCTTCACCCTCTGCGACGTCACCTTCGACGAGGGTGTGATCCTGGGCGAGGTCTATCACACGACCACCCTCGTCCTGCAGCTGCCCGCGGAGGCGCCGGAATTCGTCCTCGAGAAGGAGGACATCCTCGACCGCGCCCTCGCCCTCGCTGGCTTCCAGGACATCGACTTCATGCACTTCACGGAGTTCAGCCGCCGCTTCGTGCTCAAGGGGCCGGACGAGAACCTCATCCGGGACTTCATGCGCCCCGAGCTGCTCGAGTTCTTCGAGCGTGAGGACGTCTACCACATCGAATGCACCGGCGATGAGCTGGTCATCTTCGAGACCTTCATGCGACGGGCGACGGCCCCGGAGGTCGAGGCGATGCTCGCCTTCGCCGAGCGCCTCCTCGCACAGCTCGCCGGCGGTGCCGAGGAGTCCCGGCCGGCGAGCGAGTCACAGGTCGCCCGCGCCCGGTCGGGCTGGACGGACGCGCCTGCCGGAACTCAATAGCTCGTCCCGTCGGTGCCGAAGACGACCTCGCCTTCGAAGTGCTCCCGCACCTCGGCCACGACCGACTCGGGCTCGGCGCCCCAGAGCAGGTGGTGCACCAGGAGCACGGTCTTCGCGTTCGCGCGGGAGGCCAGGCGGCCGAGGTCCCTCGCCGAGGTATGGAAGCTGCCGTGGTAGCGCTGAGCGGATTTGGGCAAGCGCTCGAAGGCCGCCGCCGCGTAGACCTCGTGGACCAGCACGTCGCAGCCGTCGCAGGCGCGTGCGACGGCGTCGGTCGGGGCCGTGTCTCCGGAGAGCACGACGCGCCGGTCCGGCCCGTCGACCACATAGCCGTAGGCGTGCTCCCAGCTTCCGTGGTCGACGGCGAAGGCGGTGACCGTGAAGGACGCTCCCTCGTGCTCCACGCCGGGCGCCACGTCCCGCGCCTCGACTCGCAGCGGGGCCTTCCCTTCGAGCCCTTCGGTGCGGACCCGGCGGTCCTCGGTCCACGCCGACTCGAGATGGTCGACCATCGCGACGGTCCCCGGCGGCCCCCGCACGAAGAGCGGGGCGTCCCGGCCCACGACCCAGGGCGCGAGCATCAGATCCGGCAGTCCGAGGGTGTGGTCGGAGTGCAGGTGAGTCAGATAGACGCGCTGGAGCGCGACCGGGTCGAGGCCTGCCTCGACGGCCGCCCGCACCACGCCTGGTCCGGCATCGAAGAGGAGCGGCTCCCCATCGACGAGCACGGCCACCGAAGGACCGGAGCGCTCCGGATCGGGGACGGGCGTGCCCGAGCCCACCACCACCACCCGCGTGCGGTGCGCCGGCTCCGGTGACCGGGAGCCGACCTCCGCCTCCGGCGGTGGGGAGCCCGACGACTCCGACGTCGTCGCGCTGTCGTCGCCGCAGCCCCCGAGCGCAAGGAAGCCGAGCAAGAGCGCCGCTCCGATCGCCTCCGCCATCATCGCACCGTGCCATGGTCGCGTCCTCGGGAGCCAACCCTCGCGGAGCGGGCGCGAGCTCACGGACTGAGGTTCTGCGGCTCGGGCTCCGGCTCGGGCTCGAGCAACGCGCCGAAGGTCTCGAGGGCCTCGAGGTAGCTCGTGGCTTCGTTTCGTAGCTCCGCGTCGGTGATGCATCCCAGCGTCGCGGAAGCCTCGGCCTTCCCCGCCTCGAGGATCCGAGAGAAGTGCGACGGGTCGACGCCGGCGAGCGCACCCAAGGCACCGATGACGCTCGTCTCCAGTTGCTCGAGGCAGCGCACCTGTGCCGGATCGCGGCTGGAGCGCTCGCCATCGGCGAGCGGCGGGACCTCGAAGCGTGGCTGGGGCTGCACCGCGATGGCCCCGGCCAGGGTCGGTCCCTCGACGCGAGCCTCGAGATGGAGCGCGGGCACCAGCGCCGCGATCTGCCGT
>JGI12109J20283_10172208_pt1 | contig 10914 bp, 8 predicted proteins | sample ElkSlonscriptome_12_FD_20283 | JGI IMG/M metagenome (IMG submission 20283) | reverse complement strand
GGCTCCGACAAAGTAGTCAGCCAGGGCCGCATGTGTTCTACCGTCATCCGGGTAATTTGCAACATTCATCAGATACAACGCCCGTGCCGTCTGCAGCTTCTCACTAAACACAAAATCATTAGCCCGCCCATTCACCCAACCGAGGGGCGGCGCAAACTCATAGCCGAACCGCTGCGACAACATCGCATAATGCTCTTCCACCAATCGCACGACTTCACGCGGTGCATCAGGCAACTCAGGATTGTAATGATCACTGATCGCTGCACTCGGGCTGTACCAGTCAAACTGCCAGCGAATAGCGTCATACTCAGAAATCAACGGCACGCTGCCATGGTTGTCATTCTCGTAAAAGGTGGATACAAAACCTAGATTATTATGGGCAGTGGTTTCTTCTGCCGTATCAACAAACTGCAGAATCGCGCGGATGTGATCGGTTTGCGGGTTGGTATCTTCTCGCACATTCTCGAGGGTGATGCCATCGCGCATGGTGTCGGCAATGCCGACGAAGAGTGACTTGCCAGTGAAGTCGCTGTCCTGCAAGGCGGCTTCTGCCTTGTGCAATATTGCGCGATTGTCCCACCACAGACTCGGATCAATAGCGACATAGTTGGCGAACAATTCGGGCCGCTCGATCAGCGCTTCGATGGCCATTAATCCACCTAGCGAGTGGCCTATGAATGTGCGGAACTGGCTGGCTGGATAACTGGCTTCCACATGCGGGAAGACTTCCTGTTCCAGAAAATCCAGAAAGGCGGCACCACCACCACTAGTGCCTTGGGTGTGGGTTGGGGTCAGATCACGCAGGCGATCGGTATTGGGAATACCAACCACGATCATCTCAGGCGATTTAGTGTTGCCATTGACAGTGCTCAGTTGCTGGATAAGGCCAGAGACAGAATGAAAGTGCCCTTGGCCATCTAGCAGATAGACCACCGGGTACTCAGCGATATTGGCCGGGTCATCCGCCGATTCAGGAAGGTAAATCCAGAGCTCGCGCTGCTCAGCCAGAATCGCCGAATCAAGGCGCTCGATCACACCAATAGTAATTGTATTGGTCGCTGGCGCCGGATTAGCTGCCGCAGCGCCAGCGTTTAGGGTCGCCGACTGGGGCACAGCGGCTTGCGTAGGAGTGACTGCTGGTTCCTCAGAACCACAACCTAATAGAAAACAGGCAAGCAGCGCCAGCCTGCCCGGCTTGCGGTATTGCATGACAATACCCCTCTGGGTCGGTGTATCGAACTGCAAGCATAATGTGGGGAAGAGTTACCTGTCTACGAGTTCAGCAGGAAATCCGGCGGTAGTCGGTTGCTGGTGGAGTGTACAGTGGATAGGACGGTGGATTGTTAGCTTGAGCTGGCCGAACCTGTTGGTTGCTGCCATTAGCTCGAGCAGCGGCAAGCTCAGAAGTGACTTTAACGTGCCGCTGCCAGGCAACTCAGATTTCTGTAAACAGTACTTTTTAGCCTTTTGGATCGAGTATTCATCCAGTCCAAAAGCAGACTAGCGACGCCTTATTTCTGTTTACTATCGCATCATATTGTCCTAGCATCAGAAGAACGAAAAATGTTTGATTCCATAAAAACCAGAACGCTCATATAGAAAACCTCGCTGCTATAACCGCTGGGCAATTCGATTGCCCGGACCGCCGGTATTTTTGAAACGCCGCGTACCCAGTGGGGTCACCCCGACCTGCAGGGAGTTTGGCTAGCCGCAGAGCCGAGGGCGCTGGTTTCCGTACCTTCATTCCGGAGACACACTATGCCCAGCACCGACGGATTTGTAGGCACAATCGAGGTCGAAACCCGCGGCGTCAGCCGCATCTGGTTTGGTTTGACTGACAACCCGACCGCTTCGGATTGGGTCCGGATCGGCAATCCCCGTGCCTGGTTCACGATGAACCTGGAGACCGAGAACCGACCCTATGAACTGGCGAAGTTGACCCTGTTGTTGGAAGCCCAGCGCAATGAGCTGGCGATTCGTGTCTCCCACGATGCGGCCATCACCGAGTTCCAGAAATTCGAACCGCTGGACAGCTTCGAGGTGGACGGCGTGCGGATCCTGCGCCAGGGGCTTTCCTTGTGACCCACAGGGTCAGCCAGGGGCGATCCGCCGATTAGCCCTTGAGTTGGGTCCGTTCGCTTCACCGTCGAATCGAGGCGTATATCATGGCCGACAAATCCCTATCCCCCGACACCACCGTGCCGGACGCCACGCTTGTCAGGTACGACCTGGGAAGGCCGGACTGGGACCCCGGTTGGATTCCTGATCTGGCCGATCCACAGCGTACAGTGCCGGTCGGACTCGACCAGATTATCGACATCCTGATTCTCGGCGACGGCTTCCCGGACCGAGCCGACTTCGAATCGCAGTTGACCGGATGGTTGGACGACTTCTTCGCCGTCGACGTTTATGAGCGCTTTCGCGGCGCTTTCCGCTTGCGTGCGCTGTTTCGCCGATCGGATGCCCGCGTAACGTCGGCGCGGGCATCCTACTACCGCGTGCTGGCAGCCGAGGACGGCGACCTGTCGGCTGCCGGCAACTGGTGGGAGTCCGAAGGAGATGCCAACGAGGAGTTTCGAACGCGGCTCTTCAACGACATGGGCCTGTTCGACTTCAACAACTTTCTTTACCCGGGCGATCTCGATGTCTCCGCCGGCGGCACTGTCATCCACAACGAACTGGCGGCGATGTTCGCCAACTGTGTCGTCTGCATGTTGACGTTCAATTCGAACGGGAACAACGCCAGTGGGTTCACGCGGCGCGTGCCTTTTGGACTCGCCTCGGGCTGCCTGGGCGGCATGCTGGGACTGTCCGCCACACCGTTGCCGCCGTGGGTGAACGTGGCATTTGGTGCGAACAGCCTGCACGAGTTCGGGCACGCATTCGCCTATCTCGAAGACGAGTACATCAATGGCCGCTGTAATTCAGCCTCGCGCAGCAATCCCTCGACAGGCAGCCTCTTCACACTCTCAAATCTGACGTTCAGCCCGCGATTGGACGAAGCCCTGTGGCGACACATCAGCCCCTGGGGGCGCGTCGCACGCCAGGGCGCCGGAGATGATCCTACCCCCACCGTTGGCTGGCTCTGGCGCGGGGGTGAGCGGGACCTGAACGTCTGGCATGCCGAATATCATTGCCTGATGAACGGCAGGCACGACAACTATCTCTTTACTTCCGATGCAGCAGCGGACCCCACGGCACAGCCTGACGGCAGCTATCAGGACGAGACCGGAGCGCGGCTGCGGTCGGACCACCGCTATTGCCTGTGGTGCCAGGAAATCGTCGTCGCCCGCATTCTGGAGAAGACGGGCCAGTTGGCCGCGCCCGGCGACCCCGACTCAATCAACAGCCGCGGCCAGGTATGGTACGACCGCTGGGTCGCCACCTGGCGGGATCGCTACTGGAACTTTTTTGAACTCGAAACCGGCATCCTGGACCGCGAACAACTCTATGCCGCACAAGGCTCGGAGTTTGACGACCTGAACAACAACGGCCTGGTGCTTTGGCGGTCGGATCTCTATCAGCCCTTTCATGGCGATACCGTGTCAGTTACCTCGCCCGGCGCGGTCGACGACGGTGAAGCGCTGCTCCTGATGACCGCCTGACGCGCCCTTTGGGTCGGGCGTCCGTCCCCGTGCGGGCCCCGGACGGTCTGCTTTGGGGCGAAAGGACCATTCCAGAGGCGTATTGATTTCCACAATTCTATTAGTTCCAATTGCAGTTTCCCGGGGGTGTTATAGACTTATAAATCCACAATAGTCTCTCCCGTTAAACAGGCAGATAAGGTTCTAATTTTCATTACATGATTCTGGAATAGCATTCTATTTTCACAGCGGACCATTGAAGAGCGACCGCGTACCATGCGCTTTATCCAGTTCTCCGACCATCACCACGGCGAAGTGGCGCGGGGTGGGCCGGGCGTGGGAATTAACGATTCTTATCCCCTGGCAGGAGGTAGCTCTGAAATTAACAATGGAGCATCCAACCAAGACCTTGCTGTACCTGTACAACAATTCCCCGACTAGGAAAACCTGTTTTACGACGTAAGCTGAATGATGGAGAACTGGTCGAACCGGCGTTGGTAGAGCCCGCGAACACCCGAGCACTTCGCGTGCGTTGAAGCGATTGGGAGCCAGCGCGTGGATAGCCTATTAAGGCCCGGCACCGACGTTCGCCACCTCAGAGGCCGGATATAGGCACGCTGTCGAGCCTACCTTTTATCAATCAGAGTGTTGTAGAAAACGAGGAGCCCCTATGCTGGTGTTTACAATTGACATTGAGGCCTGTGAGAAGTGTCAGGGTCCGCTGCGGAAAATTGCCTGCATAGAAGACCCAGAGGTGATCCGGCAGATTCTGGAGCATCTGCGAAACAGGGAAAATACCGTTTCACAGGCCCGGCTAGCGTCCGAGCGAGCGTCGCCACAGTCTGGGTGTCAGGATCAGAATTATTTTCTCACTACAGGGTTTGGCCGAAGCGAGGGACCTCCATTGTAGTTGGCCCATGATCCTGTCCCTCGGCCACTAGTACATTCTGGGTTCAGGGGACATTCACAAATTAACAACTCGAGCGGCTCTAAATTCCCTGGCTATTGAACAAACCAGGAAGTACCCAATTAGCTTCGCGCATTTACCAAGAACACATAAACAGCCAATTCTCAGCATTCACCCAAAGCGGCGAGGCCAGGCAACACTGCCAGAACTCAATTGATTGTTAAGTTCGGCTATAAAGTTGTGAGTGTCTCCAACGACCCTAACAACACATCCACCGGGTCCGTTGCAGGTGGCTACTGGTCTATTGCAGGAAGCCCCGTTGTAAAAACCACAATAGCCCGACCTGGGCTATCGCCAGTCCGGAAACGGCTGACACCAGCCGTCTTCTTGCCGCCGTGGAGTTCATACTGATTACCACCGGTGCTGCCAGCAGGATAATGACTAGCTGGCCAATTTCTATCCCGACGTTAAAGCCCAGCAAACTGATCAGAAACAGCCCGGCCTTAAGGTTAAGGTCCGCCAGCACACTGGCGAATCCGAAACCGTGGATTAATCCGAAGCCGAACGCAACATGACCGTGTTTGTCGCCAAACAGGGGATAGATAATATTCACGCCGCTGACCAGCACCGACAGCGCAATCACCGATTCTACCAGCCGCGCGGGTAGGACGACCCACTCCAGAGTCGCAAGAACCAGAGTGACAGAGTGTGCGAAGGTAAATGCCGTGACCAGCTTAAGAATATCCAGGCTGATGGATTTACCTACAGCTTGCCGATTCTGATTTCGCCGGCGGTGCAACACCACCCCCAGCAGCATAGCCAGAATAAACAGCACATGATCAATACCCAGCAGAATGTGCCAGATCCCTTCTTCGATGAACGTTCCCAACACACCGAACCATGCCTGGGAGCCAGTTTCAAAACTGAGCGACTGGCGCTGGGGAGCAAAGATGTGGCCTAAAGTCTCCCCACCAAGGCTCACGGTAGCAACGCCGCGGTGTGAACTGTCCACTTCTACAAGTAACGAATAATTCACCCGAAGCTCACCGCGTGTTGCGGCACAGGTTCCATTCAGCGGCAGATACACACGTGCCCCTCCCACTGCATCGGTCAATGCCGGCTCGCCACTTGTCAGCCGGCAATCCTGGCCCTGACGAGATACGGTAAGATGGGTGTCGACATACTTGCGGATAGCACTCTGCGCCTGTTGAATTTCTCCCCAGGTCACCTGCCGGTTGTCATCGGCGTCTATTCCGACTGCGATCTCGAGATCGGGTATGGTGAGCTCCAGTGTGCCGCGCACCTCGCTGTCGACCACCTCAAGGTCCAGGTAGCTGTCGTTGAGACTGTGAGCGGCGGCGTGCAGTGGTAACAGACTCGCCAGCACCAGCCAGCAGCGTGCCAGTAAATTCAAGAGCGGCCTCCGGCCCGAGCCAGAAGCTCTTTGAGCGCCTGGTACTCGAGCCCGGTCTCATCGGCCCACTGCTGCAGTTCCTCTAGGACCTTTGAGTTATCGGCGGCCAACGCCGCCTCGGCCAGTAGTCTGGCGTCACTGGGCTCTTTCTGTACAGTCCAGTTCGCCTGTGCAGCGTTGAGAGCCAGTGCAGTATCGCTTCCAAACCACAGCTGAAAGCGGGCGACAAGCTTGTGCGGACGATCTGCTCCGCGCCGGGCCATCGCCGACGTTGCCGCCTGCAATCGTTCTATCTCCCGGTCCGCCTGCAGCTGGCTGCCCGCGAGCTGTCGGGCGCGGGCAAGTATCAATTGCAGCTCAAAGCTGGTGTTCACCGCCTCGTGCCGGCCGAGCAATTCGATGACGGCAGCGCTCTGCTCCTGCTGCAGCAGCCAGTCGCTGTAGCTGGTCAGCACATATTGGTTGTTGGGGGACAGTGCCAGGGCGGTTCGATAGTATGATCGTGCCAGTTCGTCGCGGCCAAGCCGCCGGGCAATATCTGCCGCCGTGGTGGCCAGCTCGAAACTATCGGTCACCGACAGCCGCACCGAGCTGAGCCTGTCTGTCACTGAAGACAGGGCCGGCAGCGCCCGCCCCGTGAGGCCGTCAACCTGCGCCCGGCAGTTCAGCGCCGAATGGGCGTAGCCCGCACTGCTCAGCTGCGCGCAGTAAAGCCCTGCAGAATCGTAGTTGGCCATCACCATGCTGACCTGAGAGGCCATTTGCAAAGCCCGGCGATGATCAGGCTCTCGAAGCAGCAACGCATCCAGCTCTCGGCGGGATTCCGCAAAAGCATGATTGTGCTGCAACACTGCTGCCTTGATCAGCAGCAGCAGAGAAGGCTTGGGCTTGTCGGCGGGCCAACGCTGGATAAGGCTCAGGGTATGGCCGTAGCCTCGGGCACTGTTGTCACGCTCGGCAAGCTGATAGGTGGCCATAATCTGGCGCAGATCGGGGGCCGACCCGGACGACCCGTTTGCTGATGCCGGCTCGGTCACTGCGGCGGCCTGACGGCGCACCTGGGCCGCCAGTTTGACCACTGCGTCTGGCAATATGCTGACCACAGTGTTGGCAGAATCCGGCCGGTATGGCTGCGCAGAGCCTTCCCGGGACGCTTGACGGAAGGTTTTCTGGGAGGACTGCGGAGAAGCTTCTGGAGAAATTTGTTGTGCAAATCCGGAGACGAAATCGTCCAGTTCCTGCGCGTTCACTGTCGGGACAACACAGCTCAGTAGCGCAATGGTAAACCAGCGCCGCAGCCGAGAGCTTAGCGCGGCTGCGTTCAGTGATCTGAAATCAGTAAGGCATGCTGTGTCCGTAACAGCGACAAGGACGAATTTAGGATCCGGCATGTGAACTCCCGTTTAAAAATAAAACCCACCGCCACAAACAGCCCTGTAGTGGCCTGATCGCGGCGGGAGGAGGGGCAGGATTTACTCGAGATTATTACCAGGCAGTGGATCATTCAGATACGGGAATACCGTCTTGAATTCAATCGCGCTGACTGTCGCCTGATCCGTAAAGGGCGCCATGTTATTTGGCGCTTCAGAACTATCGGGATTCAGGGCACCCATCATCACCCGCAGAGCGGCATCGACAACATCATCACCCGGCCGGCGGCCATTGGGAAAGCCGGCCGTATCGCCGGCAAGCACGCCGAGGTTTTCCTGCTCGGGGGCGGCTACCGGTGCGATACTGGTATTCAGGCGCAGCATCTCTGAGCCGCCAAATGTTCCGTTTGCCACATTTTGCGGTAGATTCAGGCCAGGCACTCCGCCAATGGCATCAACCAGATCCTGCCGCGGCAGATTGGTTGGCGCGACCGCTCCGGCATCGGCGAACAGCAGCTCCAGCAGCGCTGGAAGAGTCGGATTGGTCACGTAGTCGACGAACTGACCATCATTTATTGGCTCACTTTGATTGAAAGCGTCCTTATCAGGAACACCGATAATCAGCTCATTGATTAGCGGAAAGCCCAGCCGCGAGACCTGCATCGGGGCACTGCCGTCAAAGTTCATACTTGCGGTTGTCCAGGCAGCAATCACCGGGTCGTCCTCAACCAGGCACGACAACGGGATTTCGAGAGCCAATGTGGTCACGTTCTGATCGGCAATCTGGCTGGGTACCGCGTCTTCGGGACCTAGCGGATTGAGATTCACCAGATCAAATACCGGGCCCAGATTGACTGCAAAACCTTCCTGTCGCTGTCCCACGAATACCCTGCCCTGGGTCTCGCAGCCTGGAATGACAATGGAGCGAATGTGGGAGTCAGCATAGCTGGGGTAATCGGGGATGGACTTACTGCCGATATAGTCCAGCGGCTTGCGAAAACTGCTGGCACCGGATACCGCGTCGGTAATCGGCATAATAGTGCCGTCACGGCGGTCGCCAGTGATGTAGCTAATGGAATACTCCTGGCGGGAATTGACGTTCGCCGTATCGCCGGCGTCTGGCCCTACCCCGCCAGCGATGACCAGCGGGATCGCCACGTCTTCGCTGCCTATGGGAAGCGTCACGCCGGCCAGCAGGGTTTCAAAATCGAAACTGAAAGTGATGTCTTCCTGTGAATCCCCGTCATTATCGATGTGTATTTCGTACAGCGCATTGGTGTCAAGATCAAAATAATTGGGACCTCCATATGGATCCTGCAGCGGAAAGTAGTTAGCCAGCAGCGTGATAGTATCTTCTCTTCCCTTTTCGTAGCTGCGGAACATATACAGATCTGTCGCGTCCAAGCGCGGCAGCCCGGCGATCATGGGTGCTTCACGGTGGCTTGACGCAACAGCGACAGCACCGGTAGCGACCGCAGTGGCCAGCATGACACCTTTGCCAAGGCGAGTGAGCGTGAAAGGATTGTGCATAAAATTGCTCCGTTGTTGTGAGTCTGATCTCGGTTTGTTCAAGTTGGGATGTCACGATTGCTCGAGGAAAATCCCAACGGGTTACCGAGCACTTCGCAGGGGCGCCAGCAATCGATTAAAAAACCGGTCAATGTATGCCGGCGAACTGTGAACCAGTTCATACTCAGCGCAATCCAGGGCTCTCCAGACACCGTTTGCACACAGACACGCGTCGTATTGCCATTTGGGATAGCGCGTTCTACTCTCACACTTGGCGAGCACGTTCGAATCTCTCTTCCATTTCCTACAGGCGACCCTGAGCAGCCATGAGCCTCGATTCCGATCAGCAGGCCAGACCCGATCCCGCCCTGGACCGGCCGGATTCCGCAGAGGACGAGCCAGGCGAGCTTGAGCAATTGCTGGTGGCGGTCGCCAACTATCAGGACCGCAGGGCATTCGAGCGCTTGTTTATCTGTTTTTCCCGTCGAATCTATGGCATGGGTATGAAGATCGCTCGCAACGAGCAGGTTGCCCGGGATCTGGTGCAGGAGGTAATGCTGATTGTCTGGCAGAATGCCTCCACTTACGATCTGGACAAAGGGACGGCGAAGAGCTGGATTTTTACTCTGTCTCGCAATCGTTGCATTGATATGTTGCGTCGGGCCAAACGCCAGCCGCATAATTTAGGAGCGGAAGATACCTGGCCCGATGATCTGTGTGATGCGGATCTTGACCGTCCTGACCAGAATGCCGAGACACTGGTATCCGACAAGGATCAGATCAACAGAATTGAGAAACTCAGCGACCGGTTACCGGCACCACAGCATCAAGCAATTAAAATGGTATACATTCACGAGCACACTCACGAAGAAGCCGCCCGAAAACTGGCCATTCCACTGGGCACCCTGAAATCACGATTGCGCCTGGGTTTAATCAAACTGCGGGAGCTGCTTGGTGAGCACAATGCCTGACGCTGCGCGCTATCATCCGGACGACGCCCTGCTGCACCAGTTTGTAACTGGCACTCTGCCCATGGGGATGAATCTGGCAGTGTCAGCCCACGTGGACTGCTGCCAGCCCTGTCAGGAGCGAACTTCGGCAACCCAAGACAAGGCCAGTGAGGACTGGTTCGATACTGATTTTAGCCCGCCTGCGGAGTCCCTGGCGGAAATTTTTGACGCAGTGGTCAAGCAGCCGGCCAGGCCCTTTACCGAGGCCGAACCCGACAGCAAAGCCATGCAAACCCTGAATCTGCACGGCTTTTCGGTGCGCCTGCCTCGGGTACTGGCGAAGCTGGTCGGGCAGAAGCTGCAATGGAAAGAAATTGCCAGCGGTATACACCAGGCCCTGCTGCCGGTCGATCTGCACACCAAATGCGAATTGATCGCTCTGGACCCTGGCAGCGAGGTGCCCAGACACAGCCATTATGGCAAAGAGTTGATGCTGGTTCTTGATGGCAACATCACCGACGACTGGGATACCTATGGCCCGCAGGACCTGGTGATGCGCGAACAGGAAGACTGTCATGGCCAAATCAGTGCGCAGGGCTGTGTCTGTCTGTTTGTGACCGACGCCCCGCTGCGTTTCACCGAGGGCTTCTATCGTCTGCTGAATCCACTGAACCGACTGCAACACTGGTGGAGCCAGCGACAAAGCCAAATGTCCTGACACGGCTTGGGGCTCTATTCTTCAGATTCTACTGCTTCAGACGGTCAGACTGCCTAGGAGACACTCCGATCTTGCCCCAGTTTTCCGGACACTTAATTAAACCCTCATACGTTGCTCGTAGTTTTCCGGACTCAGGGAGTCTATTGCTGAGTGCCGGGGTGGCCGCCGGGCCCATCAGTGCAGGAAGCTGGAACGGCTGTGTCGCTATATTGCCAGGCCTGCAGTTTCGGAACAGCGCCTGTCACTCACGCCCAGCGGCAAGGTGTGCTATGAGCTGAAAACACCCTTCAGAAACGGCACCACCCATGAGATCTTCGAGCCATTGGACTTTATAGCACGGCTGGCTGCCCTGGTTCCGAAGCCCAGAGTCAACCTGACCCGATTCCATGGCATGTTCGCCCCCTGCAGAAAAATGCTTCTGCATCTTCTGCATACCGTCCATCCCTGGACCTAACAGCAGGC
>JGI12109J20283_10162218_pt1 | contig 10917 bp, 7 predicted proteins | sample ElkSlonscriptome_12_FD_20283 | JGI IMG/M metagenome (IMG submission 20283) | reverse complement strand
CGGTCCACTCGGTAGTAAAGACCTGCGATTTCAGTGACTGTTCTCAACGCATTCAAAAGAGTCACGTCACGAAGTTGCAGCGTAATGGGCGGGATCGCGCCGGCAGCTCCACCGCCACCACCTCCACCACCTGCTGCGGGAGCGGCAAACCCAAAGGGGTCGGCAGCTGCCGCAGGAGTTGCAGTTGCGGTACCACCTCCACCACCTGCTTCATTTAAATCGGGATCCATGAAGATGATATTTACACCCGTACCCTCGGGATCCACTTCACGACTGGCCTGCACGAGTGTCGCGATCACATCCGAGATATTTGCTCGTTCAAAGCGAAGTTCATCAATCACGATTTCACTTAACTTTCGTTCCAGGTCGGATTCTTCCCTTTGAATCCCTTCACCAGCGATTTTAAAATCTTCCTGTGCGCCTCTCTGATCAACTTGCAGAGGAAGAAGCCAGCGTTTTTCTGTTTCCTCGACCATTTTCATCACCGAAGCTTTCCGTTCAATACGACGTACTTCGTAACGCTCTTCCGCCACTTTCTCTATAAAACGCAACGCCTCTTTGTTGTAGCGATCATAGAATAACACCTGTTCAAAGGTTTGTTCGGCTTGATCATAATCTCCGATCTCCAGCTCTTTACGTCCACGGGATAACAGATCGTTAATCGCTTCCCGCGCAGTTCGGTACTGGTCTTCTTCACGAATTGGAATTTCTTCTTTTCCTTCCGCAACTCGTCGCTGATAGGCTTCAATATCTTTTTGCAGGGAATCGATTTTATTATTATCGCCAGAAGATTCAGCAGAAAGAGCAAGGAAACGTTCCGCCTGATCTAAATTCCCCCCCTCGCGTCTGCGTTCATAAATGGATCGAGCCATTTGATAATACGCTTCAGATTTCTGCTCCTTCGCCATCTGAATTTCCTGCTGAAGCTTTTCAACATCTTCCATTTTGCTTAAAGCTTCATTAAAGAGATCTACCGCAATTGCCCACTGTCCTCTGGACATGGCTTCCAGGGCTGAGGCTGTGGCCTGTCGACCTTCCCGGGCGGCGGAAGCACGTCGTACCCGCTCTTGTTCGGCCAGGTTTGCCGCAGCAATGAGGCGATCTTTCTCAGTCACTTCAGAAGGATCTACAAACATTTGTTCGGCTGACCCTTGCTGAGCATGGATCGAGGGGAAAGCAGTTACTACGATGGTGCAGCAACTAAGAGTCATTAATTTCATACGGTTCATGTAGGGAGTCTCCTTCTGAGATACACGCGATAGCGGTGTCAATTTCATCATAAGTGGATAGGGAATCTATAAAAAATTTGGTTTAAAAGAAGTCCTGAAAGTCAGGAGATGATGGGCCACCACTTCCGTTCAAGGGTTTGTTTTCAGATGCACCGCCTGGGCGGAATTTTTCCAGTGCTTCTTCATCTTCCGGTGTGGGTGCTTTGATCACAATGGCTTCGGGATCTGGCTCAGATTCATCATTTGGTTGTAATACGACAGCATCTTGAGTGATGTCAACGACGTTATAGGTTTTCTTACCTACAGTGATTGTTTCATCGACTCTAATTTCTTCTTCAAAATCCGGTCCAAAGATCGCTTCTATGACCGCAATTCGCTCGGTCATAGATCCCGAACGGGTCTCAGGTGTACGACCTAGGGTTAATTGGTATCGGCCACTCTGGATCAGTGCTTCAGATTTATCCACAAAACGGCCTCCTTCCTGCACCCGTTTTTCAGAGAAGGAAACCAAGCGGAATTCATTATTCTGACCAAAGTTCTCACCCGTACGAATATAGTCCGTTTGACCTCGGGACTGTCCTGGATATTTCCAAAAGAGTTGAAGAGTATAGTTACCTGAAAGCTTGGCTGTTCCACGTAATTCAAATTGGATACTCGTCTGGTTGATGTCTTTCAGTCTTAAGAACTTGATCAGTTCAGGACTGGAGGAGGCATTGGTGGGATCTGTGCCATTTTCGGCCTCATACAGCGTCGGGAATCCATCATCATCCTGATCCAGAAACACATCATCAGGATTTAAGGGGTTCATTCCCCAGGCGGCCTCTTGGCTATCCGTAATGCCATCCCCATCCGTGTCCCGTGGTCCAACCGTTTGAACTTCCCCACAATACACACATGTTTCAGCATCAGGCCGAATTAAACTGCGACACTGTTGGTTGATGCAAATCACTCGCACTTCAGGCGTAAACATACCTATTTCCACCCCTACCTGTGGAGGGTTATCCGTGATACGAGATATCGTGGCATCCAGGCTATCCACCTCGAGTTTCACATTTCCTTTCGGCGCTCGTAGTGCCAGACCATCAGGATCTTCCAAGGTGCTAATGGTGGTAATGCCTGATAGAAGGGAAAGAACGACTCCGGCAAGCAATACGATCAGCAAAAGTTTTTCGCCGTGGTTTTTTAGAAATCCCATATCAAATACCCTCAGGTTGAGCGGCTGATTCTTCAGCAGGTTTCAAACGGAAAGCTTTCACTTCCATAACAACATTGAGGAGATCCCCACCCACCACATTTAATTGACGTTCCGCAAGACCCGGCAATTTTTCTTTTTCCTGTCTCTGTGCTTGTGGATTTTCACCCGTCCCACTTAACATGCTTAATAGATCTGGCTCAGACGAGGAACTACGAGGCGCATCGCGCCTTTCTCTACGGGCTGACCGCGTTTCCGAATTTCTATTGGGACTTTCCAAATAATCAGGCCACAGCAGTGTGTTTCCATTTGTAATAGAAAACGATGAAATCACGAGTTGATTTGAGTCTGCTAAAATTTGATTGACCGCCTCCCACAAAAAATCCTCGTAGGCTTTAAATTCTACTCGTAGCACCACATCAGAAAACAGTCGTTCTCTCTCTTTCTCGACCGATGTAGACCCGTCGTCAACTTCCTGCACCGAAGGAGTGGGTACAGCACGGGTCGTGCGTGTAGGCCTTCTTTCTCGAGCCAAAGGACGTCCAGAAATACGAGGATTGGTTTCTTCGTCTTCTTCACCCTTAACGTTAATCGAGACCAGCTCACTGATCCCTGAGGTAAAGAGTATTTTTGCCACATGATCAATGGTCTCAATTTCTACGACAAGCGTATTAATTCTTCTCTGCGTGGGCAACGTACCTTCCAAATATTCCGTTAATCCAAAATCAGGATCATTCAGCTTCACGCCATCCTCACCACCTTTCGTGGCGGTGGAGGCCGCTTGCCGTAGTTCGGGAACAACTCCATTAATGTAATCGCCAAAAACAGCACGGTTAATGGTTGGTATACTTAATTGACCTTCCCGAATAACGGAAAGAAGTGTATCCCGTCTTTCAGCAACTTTTTTCTGCTCCTGACGAAGTATCACCAGATTGGATTCTGAAGGGTACAGCTCTGAAGAGACCAGGGTATTTTGCTGCTGCCGCAACCTGTCCACCGAAGAATCCAACTCGCTTAGAGCTGAGGAGCTGGAGAGGATCCAGAAAATCAAACCTCCACATAGAATGACCGTCACGATACCCGAAATCAAAATTAGCTTATATCGTGCCCATTTCATAGTTTCACCGGATTACTAAGGATGATTTCAACTTGAAAAACCGAAATACTCTGACGTTGGTCGTTCCGGTCTTCCGCCAGATCCGTAATACTTAATGCAAATTGAGTATCTTCAGAGAAAATCTCCGAATTCTGCAGGTTTTCTACAAACTGAACAATCGGTTGGTTATCCGGCAACTCAATGTTTTCATAAAGGAGATCTTTAAAAAAGGATCCGATCAACACAAACTTCTGATCTGGCATTTCTGCATCAGGACGAATTTGAGTCACCCAGACATTTTCTGGCAGGATGTTGCGAATGTCCTGCAAACTCGTGGTTAAGGTCTTCCGGCCTTTCACGACATTGGTCAACGCAAGCAAATCATTTTCTACATCCTGGAAGTCCGTTTGCTCCTCCTGAATGGCGCGGTCCCATTTTTGCAGCTCTTCTACATTTTCCTTCAACTCACGTTCAATGTGTTTCTGATTGGAGGCTTTTGCCGCATTAATCCATCCCCAAACCCCCAGCGTCACCGCAACCAGAAACATGCAAATGGCCAAAACACCCTGTTTTTTCCGGAACGATCGTTCACGTACAATGGAAGGCGGAAGTAAATTCATTTCCATCCGGCCATTCCCAGCTCTGCGATGAGCCAGGCCAATGACTTCAGATAAAAGGTGTCCCTCCGCCGCAATTTGCTCTTCATCAATCCCTGAACCAATCGATATGGATTCCAGAGGGTTGAGATACTCAATGGGGATATCCAGCTTTTCCTGAAGGAACATGTCAAAGTACGCCATGACCACGCTGCCACCCGTAAGCATTACTTTGGAAGGGGCTGATCCATGTTGCTGACTTCGATAGGTGTTGATGGATCGGCTAATCTCCGAATGCAACCGTGTCATGGAACTTCGGATACATTTTGAGACCTGATCCGCTTCGCGATCTTCCAGGGGCTCATACGCCCCACCCAATGCCACCATGGATACTTTTTCTTTGAGCGCTTCCGCATCACCAAACGGCAAGTCGAAATCATTTGCGATGGATTGTGAAATCGAATGCCCCGAAACTGGGAAACTCCGACTCCATACCTGGTCACCTTCAACAAACACCAAATTGGTTGTCTTGGCTCCCATATCCAGGATCATGGTGCATCCCTCTGCATCAGGGTATGCCATACGGGTTGCATTGTAGAGCGCGGCAACCGAAACATCGACCAATTCCACTTCGAGCCCGGCTTGGTGGATGGTCTCAGCGAGCTCCTCTACAACCTGAAGCTTTACTGCAGCCAGCAGCACATCCATATCCCCATCTTTTCCTGGCAGGATCTGCTTGTCCCACACTACCTCATTCAGGTTTGGAATGTTCTGTTTGGCTTCGTATTCCACCACCTGGGAAATTTTATCCCCAGAGACGGGAGGTAATTTTACATATCTGGAGAACACGTTTGCTCCGGATAAGGAAAGCAATACCGGGCCAGGTTTGACCCCACTTTCACGGATCAGCTCTTCCAGAGCTGTTCCGAGGTACACCATCTTGTTTGATTCGTCGCCGGGATCTACCCCAACGGGTTTTATCCCGTAAGAGGTGAGCTCCAGAGAATCTCCTGTGAGCTTAAACTCCGCGAGCTTGAGAGTACTCGCACCAATATCCAACGTCAGAATTCGTTTTGCCATAGGTTGAACGCCTGTAATCAGGGTTGAGTCGTTCCTTGTTCATCGACTTCAATAAGTCGATATGGGGAATCATAACGGGACAATAACTCAATAAAATTCGGAGTTTCAGTTTCCCACCACGCCCGACCCTGCAGAGAGCTTGGCTGCTTGGTAAGTAAAACCGGAGGCTCGCCATTGACTTCCGCCACGACTGCAATGGCAAAAACATCCCCGTATCGTTCAAATGTATTTGCATCCAGGAAGGCGTCCGCCATGTGTCCCCGCTCTCCAGGGACGTTATAGATAGTGGTCGAACCTTTAAACACATTAACCGGCTTGGAACCCTCCGGCAAATTGGAAGGATCTCCCTGTAACGCGAGATAAAAGGTGAACGTGATCTCATCTGTCCACTTCGCCGCGGTATCAAATTCCACGTACACCTGTAGCCAATCATCAGAACTGTGTCCTCCTGTGATCAATCCCCTGGCTCTGCCGGAGTAATCCGGTGCCGCTACTTCATTCGCATCAACCTCGGTCAACTGAATGGATTTCGAAACATTGGTAGGGGTAGTTTGCGCATAACCAACACGTGTAAGCGTAAAGGGAATGATCAGAAACAAACAGGCTCGGAAGATTTTGGCCATGATGAACCTCTTGGGTTGGGAAAGAAAGTGTCTCACAAGTGAGTGGAGCCTAATGCAAGACTGCTGGATGGGTCAACCTTTGTTTCAGAAAGATTAGGATATTTTTTTGCATCATGTGTAAGGTTCATTCCTGACGCTCTTCACCACCTGGTTTGCAAAAATACTCCTGGTATTCACGCCACCCCGAAAATTTTCCGAGTGGTACGAAGCGCTTCCAAAAGGCGGGTGGTTTCTTCTTTCGTATTATAAAAAGCAAAACTGGCCCGATTGATGGCGGGATGCCCCAAATGATCCATCAGGGGCTGACAACACACGTGTCCGGCTCGAATGGCCACACCGGATTGATCCACCAGTTGCGCCACATCATGAGGATGAATGCCATCTACCCAAAAAGAAACTGCCGCACCCCGCTCGGCCGGATGGGCGGTTAGGGTGATTCCTTCCTCTGCGGCCAATCGCTTTTCGGCATCATCTGTAAGCACCTTTAAGGACGCTTCAATACGATGCAACCCAAGTCCGTTAAGATACCGCAGAGCCTCGCCCCACGCCACCGCTCCCGCGATATTCGGAGTTCCGGCCTCAAACTTATAGGGCAAGTCCGCCCACGTGGATTTTGAAATCGTTACCCGGTCAATCATCTCCCCTCCTCCCTGATAGGGTTCCATCTTATCCAGAAGCTCTGGTGTCGAAACCAAGGCACCTATCCCTGTAGGCCCACACATTTTATGAGCCGAACACACAAAAAAATCACATCCCAGGTCCTGCACATCTACAGGCATATGCGGGGCACTTTGAGCACCGTCCAACAATACGGTAGCTCCAACTTGTTTTGCCTTTCCGATAATTTCTTTAGCCGGATTCACAGTTCCCAGCGCGTTACTGACCTGGGTAAACGCGAGCAGTTTCGTCTTCGGAGACAATAGTTCCTCCAGAGATTCCAGATCCAATTCCCCGGAGGGGGTCAACGAAACCGCTTTAATCGTGGCACCTATACGCGCGGCCGCAAGCTGCCAGGGAACGATATTCGAATGATGCTCCATGACCGAAATCAGGATTTCGTCCCCAGGCTTCAAGTTCTTTTCACACCAACTGGAAGCCACCAGATTAATGGCCTCGGTCGTGCCCCGGGTAAAGATGACGCCTTTGGGATCAGGGGCATTAAAAAACGAAGCGAGCTGTAGACGGGTTTCTTCGTAGGCAGCGGTCGCTTCCTCCGCCAAGGAATGCATGCCCCGGTGAACATTGGCGTTCATCTTTTTGTAATAATCAGCCTCACACTGAATGACCGAAGATGGTTTTTGCGATGTGGCCGCATTATCCAGATACACTAAAGGAACATCCCCATGAACCCTGCGCTCCAGCACAGGGAAATCCCGACGAATGTCACCTATTTCAGATTCGGTAAAAGGAGTCATTCCGCAGGGACTTGTTCGTCATCAACTTCAATCGAAATGGAACCTTCCTCCACACGAACCGGATAGGAGTCGATAGGTTTCACCGCTGGAAGGCTTAGATGTTTTCCTGTGCGGAGATCAAAACAGGCACCATGCAGGGGACACATCAATTCGTAGTCATCCACATCTCCATTGATGAGAGAAACTTTTTGATGGCTGCACCACACCTCGACCGCGTAATACTTTCCGTCTTCATGCTGGAAGAGCGCCACCTGAATCTCATCAGACACTTCACAAAATTTTCGGTCCGTTCCTTCAAAATCTGATTCGGTTGCAATTTGAATCCAGGCCATAATCTTAATCCTTACCTACAGTTACTTTAAAAGGAGTACCTTAAGAGGATTGACGGATTTGAAAAGCGGGGACTTCCATTATTTCGAAAGATCTTAGGAAAACGTCCTGATCGACATCAGGCACACCAACCAAATCATGCAGGCCTCCGAAGGCTGCCCACAAAGAGGTGAATGGAAACGCCAAGCCCTAAAAAGGCCAAACCCACACCCCAAACGGACACAGGGACCTGAAAAGCTAAAAACACACAGGCCGCAAGTCCACAATATGAAAATGCCCTGGGGTACAAACGCAACCGTGGAGGTAAACGTAATGCCGCCAAATTCGTGAGCGCATAATACATTAAGACGGTGAACGCACTAAAGGACCAGGAAAGCTTTACCGAACCCGTCATCGCAATTACCCCGATCAGCACTCCTACCCCGAACACAGCTGAACATGGATTTTCGCCTTTAAGTTTCGAAAAGAATGAAGGCATATCTTTTCGCCGCCCCATGGCCAGCAAAACCCGGGACAGGCCGAGAACTAAATTTAACAGCACCCCGGCCATGGCCGTCAATGCCCCAACGGCCACCACTTTCGCCATCATAGGTTTGTTCAAATTTTTAAGCACCATCTCCAACGGTGCGGCTGTCGATTGAGTGAGTTCTCCCAGGACTTCACTTCCCAGTGCGCCCACCGCCGTGAAGGCTACCCCCAAATACAATGTGACGGTAATGGCCATCACCAGAAGAATGGCCTTGGGAATGTTCCTGGTAGGCTCTTTTATTTCTTCCCCCATGGTGGCGATGCGCCCATATCCAGTGTATGCCACAAACATCAGAGCGCAGGCCTCCAGAAAGCCTCGACTCAACACATCGGAGGACGATAACGCGATGTGCTCCACCACAAGATGCCCATTAAGTACGGTACCCATAAACAGGACAAGCGTCAGGAGAGTCATGCTCACCACAACCGTGTTCACGCTGGAGGTTCGTTTGATTCCTGAGGCGACCAGCAGGGTCATTCCCAGCAACAGAACCAGGGCCGGAATTCGGAGGTCCACGTGATCCGCAATTCCCATGAGATAGAGCAAATACCCTGAAAACCCTAAGGCTGCGGTGGCCGCAGAAGCAGACTTTGCACAAAGAAATAACCAGCCCGCCGTGAACCCCAGCCAAGGAGTAAGAAACCGATATCCATATTCATACGTCCCTCCACTAACGGGATGAGCCGCCGCAAGTTGAGCACTGGACATCCCATTACATAGTGCCACTACCGCCGCGACAATGATAGCGGGAAGCACCCCAGGACCTGCTACCCCGGCCCCCAAACCAATACTGACAAAAACTCCGGTTCCGACCATGGATCCCAAGCCCATCATCAAGGCTCCAGGTAATCCCAAACTCCGTTTTAAGTGTGTTGCAGACATCCGGGAAACCTGAGCATCAATCGGTAAATGTCAATCATGGGAAAATGAGGTTTTGGTAAGGAAGAGCGAAACAAAACAAGCGACAGCTATGGGGAAGGCCTCAAAAACAGATCCGGCCAACAATCGTTTCCTGAATGAAAGGTTACCCGGGACACGTTTTGCATGGGTTCCCCTACTCTCCAAATGTGAATTTCATAATCGGCACTGTCATGCTCATGCCCGCCTTCGCTTCCCGCCATCACCATCAGCTTTCCATTGCCGCTCAGCCTGGGAAAATACTGATGGCTATAGGTCGTCGGAATATCGAGCCACATCATCGGCTCTACAGGATCGGAATCCGATCGGAAGAACTGCAATCCAGAAGGTCCGCCATGATCACTCCAATACAGGAAAGACCCATCTGAAGACCAATTCATTTGGCACCCACTACTACTGATGAGTTGCTGGGTGGAGGATTCCAGATCCAGAAGAACATTCGCCCGGGTGGCCCCACGAAGGGTGACCGCCAAAGGTCCGTCTCCCGGATGAGGACTGGGGGTCTGAAACTCCAAACCACCGGGCAATCCATTTTTTCCGCTCTTGGCGATGACCGTTTCTTCACCCGTAGACACCTCATGACGAACAAGTTGAGAACCGGAACGCACAAACACTACGGATTCTCCATCGGCGGTCCAAGCCGGTTGATACCCAAATTCGGTCAACACGCGTTCGTTACCATTATTCAAATCCAGCAACATAAGATCCCATTCGTTGGGATTTCGTTGAGAGACCCAGGGTTGACGGGAACGACAGAACACCACGAATTGGCCATCCGGGCTGATCCGCGGATAGGTTTCCGTATGCGGATGATCGGTGAGCTGTGTTACGCGAAGGTCGGGCAAAGTAAGACGAAGAATATCGTGATTCCCAAACCGATTTGAACTCCACACCAAAAATCCCTGTTCCTTTCCAATGACCTCGCGCAACCGGGCCTCTGCTTGTGCCGGCATTTCTAAGGCCTTTCCTGTTTCGGGTGCACTCCACGAGCCCAGTTTTGTGGACGCACGGTAGGTCCAGCCTGCCATAAGCAGTGCGAGAAAAGCCATGACCACAGGAAAGATCCAGGCCCGAAGTGTGGCCTTCAGAGGGAGAGTTTCCATTTCCTTCATAGATGCCTCATGGTCTTTCCGATTCGGAGCAACATAGATATAGAGTAACAGCGCGGATCCACCAATCATATATCCAACCGCCTGACTCACAATATGAACTACCAGCAGAGTAAATGCAGCCTCGGACGCCTCAAACCCCATCATCACCAACGCCGCAGTGCCTCCGGCTTCATAGGGCCCAAAACTCATAAACGCAGGTAGCGGCAATGCCGCAGCCCCCTCTGCCAGAATCAAAGTTAGTAGAATTGCCCAGGGCGACAAGGCTGCGAGTTCAGGCCACATGGAATGAGTCACGGTTTGAAAAAGGAGATACAGACCGGCATATTTCCCAATCCGAACGAGCCCTGACCATACGAGGAGTTGACCCCAACACTTGGCCTTACGGGTGGCAGAAATGGTTTCAGCCAGTGCTTGAAGAAACTGGGTCGGTTTTTGAAGCCACCCCCACTTCCGGGTGAGGCGGAGCACCAGCGGATGAGAAATGAATTGAGGAAAGAAAAAGAACCAACCCCAACTCGCAACCAACAGCAACACCGTAATACCCACAGCCGACGCGATATAGGGTGACAGACCCATCAGATCAATTAACAAAGGCGCCATGGCCAGAAAAACCACGGCCGCCAGCGCAATCACATCCAACAGTATACTAATCGCCAAAGAGGAAAATCCATTGTCCACGTCCACTCGATAGCCTCTTTTCAACAAGGCGACATACCCTAACTCCCCCGCTCGTCCCGGGGAGCAGGTCCACAAGCATATTCCGTGCGAGGGTAACCAAATATAAATGACGCATAGGA
>JGI12109J20283_10007884_pt1 | contig 10920 bp, 11 predicted proteins | sample ElkSlonscriptome_12_FD_20283 | JGI IMG/M metagenome (IMG submission 20283) | reverse complement strand
CGTTCGCTCAAGAACGCTGTGCAGGGGGAAGCAGGAATTTCAAACGTGAACGAAGCGTACTTTTGAGTACATGTGAACACCTAGAAAGTAGCAGAGCGGTCTATCTCACGCGGCATGGAACGCCGGAGCAGATCCTGGCGTTTTTGCGACCGGGGGCGGCGATCATGTCGGAGGAAAGGCACGAGAAGGATGCAACCCCACCGGAACTGGACGACCCGGCAATGCCGGAACCGGAACCGGCGGGGGATGCCCCATCAGAACCGGAACCGAACAAGAACGTGAAAGAGGAAAAAACAGCGACAGTGGCACAACTGTCGCTCTTCTGATCTGCGACATTCTACCGCCCCGGATGCACTGCATCCGGGGCGTTTCGCGTTGGGAACGGTCGGACGACGCATGGGACCGCATCCCGGGTGCCGGGAGCGGGAGGTGGGGGCGCCGATCCGGGGGTGAGCGGACGACGACGCGCACGACGACCGGCCGTCGTGCGCGTCGTCGTTCGTTTGCGGCGTCCGGGTGCGGGGGCGCGGGGATGCGGTGCGCCGGAGAAAACCCCGAATCGGTACGTCTGGGCGGCCGATTCGCGGGGGAACGGAGTGGGGCACAACTAGGGCAAACCTACGGATGGCGGGAGGCGGTGGGCGATGCATACTGAGCACAGAGGCAAGGATATGAACACGACGGAAGGAGGGCTCCCGTGGCATACGGTGATGACGACACAATGTGACCCCGCCAGGGCACACCGACGGATGTGGGGAGACGGTGGCGATGCATACTGAACACGACGGAAGGAGGGTTCCCGTGGCATACGGTGATGACGACACAATGTGACCCCGCCAGGGCACACCGACGGATGTGGGGACGCGGTGGCGATGCATACTGAACACGACGGAAGGAGGGCTCCCGTGGCATACGGTGATGACGACACAATGTGACCCCGGCAGGGCACACCGACGGATGGCGGATGTGGGAGACGGTGGCGATGCATACTGAACACGACGAAAGGAGGGTTCCCGTGGCATACGGTGATGACGACACGATGTGACCCCGCCAGGGCACACCGACGGATGTGGGGAGACGGTGGGCGATGACCGGCGGGCGGGATGCGCGAGACGTGCGGACGGTGCGCCGATCACGACCAGGCGCCGGCTCAATGGCCGGCGCCTGGGGACCGCACACGGGCAGCATGATGATAGCCCGCCCGCTACCTTCCCCCCGCTGCCCGGCAGCATCCATCCATCCATACATATACCCCACCGGAATGCGCTATCCGCCGGTTGTGCGGCGGATGTGTATGTATGGATGTATGGTCCCCTACGTCGGCTTGCAATAGCGACAATGCCCGTAGCGCCCGGTCGCCACATACTGCCCGTGGGTTAACGCATGCCCATACTGGCGCGGCGTCCCCATCTGCCGGTCCGGGCTGCGCATCCGCCGGCCCCATTTCCCGCTCCAGGAGCGCGCGAACCGTCGCTGTATCACCGGCGACATGCCCATTCCGGTGTGGAGCCGCTGCATGCAGGTGCTGCGATGCGGGTGCAGCGGTGGTGCATGCACCACCACGCCTGCATGCACCACCGCTGCATGCAGGTGCTGCGACTGAACAACACCGCTGTGCGCGACCTGACACCACTGGCGGTCCTTACCAACTTGCGCGAGTTGCACCTACGCGTCACACAGGCCGATACCGCGCCGCTCAAGCACCTGGAGCAGTTGGTGATATATCAGTGAGGGGCAGTGTGTGTCCTGCGGCGCGGGGTGTGGTGCTTGCCTCCGCCTCACGTCTGGTCGGGCGGGTAGCGCACGAGGCGGAAGCTCGGTCCACCAGTGGATGTGTCAGGTTCCCAGGGATTCCGAAAAGATAGGGGTGAAACATTGTATGTATCCATATAACTTGATCCACGACGTACAAACGTGTGCGCTTGCGGGTTATGCATCGCTTCGCGTCCATCATTTGGGTTATAGGGATAAGGATAGAATGCACTTCGTGTCCATTCCCAGAGATTGCCGAGCAGATCATGTACTCCTTCAGGCGTTACTCCTAACGGAAAGCAACCCGCCGCACTTGTACCGTCATTGACACCATAATTGTGGTTAGCCTTTTCTCGAGTGAAAGGTCCGTTGCCCCACGGGTAAGTACGACGTGCCTGACCACGTGCGGCATATTCCCATTCCGCTTCACTCGGCAGCAGATAGGTATAGCCTTTAGGATTATATCCCTGGTGCTGCGTTAGCCAGCGGCAGAAAGCCATTGCCTCATATAATGATACACCCGCTACCGGATGATTCGGACAAACGATACCGAAGCGTTCGTGATGCCAAAATACTGGCAACTTTTGTTCAAGACGACGAAAGCTCTTATGCCATTCCTCTGGCTCTTCGCTGAGCAGCCAGGGTCGTCCGGCTTCATCCCACCAAGGAGAATTGGGGTCATAGCCATTATCATCAATGAAAAGTTTATACTGCGCATTGGTTACGAGATATTTGCTTATCTCAAAAGTCTTGATCGTGACAGGTTGCGTATTAATTTCTCGTGGGACAACCACCTCCTGAAACCATCTGGTCGTTTTTTCATCGTCACCAGCCTCAGTGGAGTATTGCGCATAGGCTTTTGCGAGTTGTTCAGCTTCCTCCGGTGTGCTCCCAATCACAAACTCCCCACCCTCAATCCGCACCATATCAGGCGGCAACGTGCAGACACCAGGGCGTGGATCGCCCAGCCAGCCCAGGTATACGCCCGCCTGTACCCGATCTTTTGCAGGCAGGGTTGTGCCCTCGACCACGGGCACCAGTGCGGCAGCCAGGTCGCGGCGCAGGCGTTTGAACGCTGCCCCGCCGCGTTCCAGCCGATACCAGCCCGCATCCTCGGCCAGTTCCGCCGCCAGCAGCAGGTCGCGCTGCTCCTGCTCCGGCGTGCGTCCCTCCTGGTAGAGCAGTTCGTCCAACAGTTGCGCAAACAGGGCAGGCACGCCCTCGCTGATGGTGTGGCTCACCCCCAGCGCAATCGGCACGCGCCAGCGGTCATCATTGCGCCGCGCCAGAATGCGCTCCACAAAGGCCACGTCGTTCACCAGCTCCAATCCGGCCAGGTACTCCTGGAACGTCAGGTGCGGGAAGCTGTAGCTGTCGCCCGCGTCACTGGCCTGCAGCAGCCCTGACCGCACATCGGTGTAGTCGAGGAAGTGCTCGGCCCCCGCGAACGGGTTGAGATGCCCTTTCTGCGCCAGTGCCTCCATCACCATCAGCCGCAGCGTATCGCGCCCCAGGCTCCCGGGGTTGTCGGCGCTGCCGGCCTCGTGTGCCGCAAACGCGGCCTGTTGCAGCAGCGGGCGCAGCGCCTTCACATCCGTATCGGGCAGGCCGATATAGTCGGTCAGCCTGCCATAGCCGCTGCCGTCGGATTTCGCCAGTTCCCATTGCCCCAGCAGCAGATCAACACAACGGTTGTACAGCCCGACGCGCTCTTCGGGCAGTTGGCCGTCGTTGTAATGCACCAGCGCCATAATCGTGAGCAGCAGCGGGCGTACGCCTAACCGCTTGAGGTCGTCCCGCCGCTCGATAGCGCCCTGCAAGGCGGTCATCCGCTCGTCGCGTTTCTCCGCGCTCATCCCGCCCGATGCGGCGGCGGCGGCGTACCACGCCTGCACAAAGTGCTGCATCTGGCCGAGCGTCCAGTCGGCCAGGGTGGCGGTCTGCCAGCCGGGAAGCTGCCACTGCTGGTTATGCTGGCCCTCATAGGCGCGCACGCGACAGGTGACCACAATGCGGCACTGGGGGTACTGCTGAGCAAATGCCTGCACCGCCCGTACCACCTGTCGCCGCGAGTCGCTGCCCGCCACCTCGTCCAGACCATCGAGCATCAGCAGCACCCGTCCGTTTTCCAGTTCCTCATGCACGGCCGCTGCCAGGTTCTCATAGCGTCCATTGGCTTCCAATTCAGCAGCAATATAGTTCCAGAGGTCGTTCGCATTGCAGGGGTGATCAGCGGGATTGACAAAGCGCTTTGCAAAGGGCAGCAGCGGCAGGAATACCGGCAACAGTCGGCCCTGCTCACCCAGCATGCCCCACCCCTCCAACTGCGCCGCCAGATCAACCGTCTCATCCATGCCCGCCTGTGCCAGCGTCAGCGCGAGATAGCGCAGTGCGGTACTTTTTCCCGACCCAGGCTCGCCAAGCAGCACGAGGTTCTGGTGCTGCGTGATGGCCTCGGTGACGAGTTGGGGGCCTGATACTGTCAAACTTGTTGCTGATCGCAAACTTCTATTCAGTCGTGTAGGCAACTCATCAGGAGGGAAATCGCTCAAGAAAAGAGGAACAGGGGCAGTAAAATCTTTGGGTGAAATACCGGTCAATCTGGATGAAAACCCTGGCAATGTCATATGTCTTTGATCTACTGGTAACAGATGATCGCCAACATACGTACTAATAAATTTCTCTACATCCAAATCCTTTAATGCTTGCTCTCTATATACTTCGCGTTCAATAAGTGTTTGAGTCGCAAGCTGCGTATACACCTGCTCCAGGCTGATCGCCAGCGTATCATCGCTGGCCTTCTGCTGGTACACCCCCTGCAAGGGCAGGCTGCCACAGCGCTGCACCTGCCGCTGGAGATAGCCTGCGAGGAGTTGCTCGGCGCTCTTGCCGCGCTGCCCATACAGATACACATTGCCGTAGAAGGCGCCCTGTGCGCCCTGATTCGATGCGGTGTTGGTGATGGTCTGCTCTGGTGGTGGGGTGGCAGAAGGCTGGAGCAGAGCTTCGAGTGCTGCGATCTGGGCATCAAACTGCGCACGCAGGTCTTCGGGCAGTTGATCGCGCATGGCGCGGAGGTGTTGAAGTTGGGTGGTCGGGTCGGACATATCGCAAAACTGCTCCTCACCACGTTCTTATGGGTAGCTGCACGCCATCATCACCCGGAGGTAGTGCTTGCTGCCCGGATTATACCATGTTGAGTAAGCAGCCCACATGCACGCAGCATCCATACTGCTGCTAACAGTGCATTCGGGAAACGACCGTGCTATAATCAAGGCGAACGCGCTGCGGCGCGTGCTCGAATGAAGGAAGATCTGTTGCCGGGGCCGAACAATGAGCGACCAGCATTTCGATAACAAGCAGTCGAACCGCCCGCTGCGCCCGGGCAGTAAAGGCAACAACATTGCCCCCACCAGCGTGAGGGCAACGTCAGCGTGTGGTAGGGCTGGTAAGCATCTATGCGCCGCTGGCAGCCAGCAGCAGCACTATCACAACTGCAGCGATAAGGATGAGGGGGGCACATCCGCCGCCGCCGTGCTCCATCGGTTTTGTTTGCACGTAGATGACCTGTGGCTGGCGCTGCGTGACGAACAGCGAACGAGCGATCAGTCCGGCGACAAAGGCGATCCCACCAAAGAAAATGAATGCTTCCATTGTGATGTTCCTCCTGATATTGAGTGGCTGTGTCTTTCCTGTCCTGAGTGTAGTAAACTACAGATGGGTGCGGGGAAGATCGCGCACAGGCATGAAATTCCCCCAACAGGGCATGCGGAAATTTCCTCATCCAGACGGGACATTTCCGCATTGCTCAGTAGTAGGCTGGGAATGTTACGGATGATATGGAGAGGATATGACAACCAGCAATAAAAGCGCGGCCTTTGGCAACCTGTTGAAGGGAGCTATCAACGGCATTGCCAACTTCGAAGGCAAAACTGCGCCTACCATTGAAGAAGAACTTGGTGCGCTCATTGGCGTATCTGGCAAGACGATCCAGCGCTACAAGACGGGCAATCTGCCGCCCTTTGACCGTGATAATGATGCCGTGCGCGTGCTGGCTGAGGCGGCAGTCAGGGGCGCGTGGAACTGCCATGCCAGCACCAGGAGCGCACCGCCCAGCAGCAGCAGCGCGCTGTGGGATGCGATATCCGGGAGCCGGTATCGGCGCGGCGTGGCGCGGCGGGGGTCGGTTTTCGGCACGACGATATCAGCCTCCCGTATGGCGGGATGCTGCACGTCACGGCGGTGAGACATGTTAGAATGACCTTCTGCGGAACGTGCTGTGTGGTTTGCGAGGCCTGGCAGCACGGCCGCATCACAGTCACTGCCTCTTCTGTTAGGGTGTTATGCTGCTAACAGAAGAGGCCGGCTGTTTCCCTGGGACTGTTCCGTTTCTTTTACCCCTGCTTCAAGCTCCTCAATCCGAACTCCAAGAGCTTGTGCGATCGCCCTCACGGTACTGTACGATGGATCTTCTGTGCGGCCTTGCCACAAGTTACGCACGGTGCTGAGCTTTAATTTACTTTGTCGTGCTAACTCTTCCGCAGTCCAACCGCGTGCTTGTGCCAGCTCTCTGACACGAAAGAAGAACCGTCTCGGAGCTTCTTCCATATACGATGTCCTCTTAACATAGGGAGCTACCGTGACCATTGTACCATTTAGGTGGTACCTGTCAATACCTACCTTGCAAGAGTTATTTGTCAAAAACTACTTGATAAATGGTACCATTTGATATATACTTGCATTGAACAAATATTAGCGCGGCCCCCTGCGAGGTGACGACTCCCAGAGGGCCACTTGTAACCAGAGTGAGGATACCACTATGGCTACCGATGTTCATGCTACCACGACCATCGACATCCGCATTTCCACCAGCCGCACGCTCCATCACGCGCTCATCGAATACGAGGAGCGCGTGGCTGCCGCCGACCGCCGCCGCTGTGTCGAAGCCGATTTACAGCCCCCGCTTGATCTGGCCGACTTTGCCGATTTGATGTACCGGAACAAGCTGGAGGCCGCGCGGCGGCTGGCGCAGCTTGCCGACCAGCCCGGTGGAGAGCGCCTGCTCTACCGCCAGGCGTCCGCCTGGGCCGCCTATATCAACGAGACCTATCTCTTCCAGGGTGACGAGGTCTGGTTCCCCGACGATGTGCTGGCGAACTTCGCCTGCGCGATCCGGGTCTACCAGGCCAGCCGGGTCGCGTCTGATGAGCGTGCCGCGTGAGTGGGAGCGACGACAAGGAGACCACCATGGATCAGAGGAATGGCACCCGCACCACTCCACCCGCCGACCTGCTCCCGTTTGAACCGGCCTGGCCGTTTGAACCACTGGCCCCGCCGCCCGGTAACACCGCGACCCCACTGCCCACACCCCAGCGCCTGCTGGGGCAGATTGCCGAAACCTTTGATGTCAGTGTCGCTGATCTGACCGGCCCGTCGCGTCGCTCGTATCTGTCGGCCACCCGTCAGGCGGCTGCGTACATCTTGCACATGCGCATTGCTACGCTCTCACTCCGGGACATCGGCACGCTGCTTGGCGGGCGGGATAGCTCCACCATCGGGCAGGCTATCCGGCGTGCCCGCGAACGGATGGCGCAGGATGCCGGCTACGCCGCGCAGATCCGGGCGCTGCTTGGCACGCGGACCCGGAGCAGCTAACGCGATGTCCCCGGCCACGCCCAACCAGACGGTGGGAAACGGTGCGCCTGTGCCGCCGTTTCCTGCCGCGCTGCTGGCTGCCCTGGCCCGGCAGGGTTACACCGTCGTCCGCAGCACCCTGCGGGGTATCCCGGTCTGGTTGATTGTGCCGGCCCGCCAGAATGGCTAGTGACCGGGGGCGTTCCATGATCAGGATACGCGACCGGAAGCGCACACACATCAGGCAATGATCCTGATGTTTTTCGGCGGGCGTCCCGTGATACTGAGGAAGACATCGTACTCAAGCATCGCCGGTACCCGACGGCACCATGTGCTCGTGAGAGAAAGGACACACGTATGATGCGTTGTGCAGCAGCGTCCCCCAGCCGGGCCTATGCGCCCGTGCCTGATTATCGGGGCGTCAATCACGCCCGGATGACGGAGGCGATGGAAACGCGCCTCCGCGATATGCCGCTGGCCTTCCTGGTCCTCGCCCGGTTGCGGCGGCTGGTTGGGGATGGCAACACCATCACCCTGTACGGCGGCGTACGCGGCTGGGCCATCTGGATGGACTGCTCCCCCGGCTACCCCAAGGCGATTTTGAACCGGCTGGCGCACGAAGGATTGGTGACGGTGGTCTATCTCGACGATGGCTTCGCGGAGGTGACGGTCCTGCCCCCGCCGGAACTGGCGGACCGCAGACCGGTGGATGATCAGGCGGTGATCCGTTCCGCCGATCCGACACCGCGCCCACGGGGACGCGCCGTGCCGTCGCAATCCATCGTGCCAGTGCGATCACCCAGTGATCACATGAGTCATGAGTCAGAGTCAGATCAGCTAGCTAGCACGCCGCGGTCGTGTGAAGAACCCCCCATCCGAACCGAACCGAACACGCATCCCCCATCTGGTCCAGCACCCCCTCCCGCACCCGAAGGAGCACCGCCGGTTCCGGGCCAACCATCTGAGGGTCGCCATGCATCGTCGAAGGAGTGTGAGCGCGAGACCAACCCTATCGGCTCTCAGCTCTCGGCTATCGGCTATGAGCCGGCACCGCAGACGCTGCTCGACGGCCTGCTGGCGCAGCAGATCTACCCGGCCCTGGCCCGGCAGATCGTGCAGCACCATCCGCAATTGACCCTGGCCGACTTTGAGCGGCAGGTGGCCCGGCTCACCGCACGCGGGGTCTATGCGGCACCGGTGTTTGTGGCGGCCAAGATCCTGGCGCGGGGGGAAACCGTGGCCGCGCCGGAACCGGCATGTCCGGCAGGTCCGCCCCGCAAGCGCCAGCCCTCGGACACCATCCGGTTTGCCGGGCATATCACCGAGGCGGTGCGGGCGGAATGGCTCGGGTACTGCGCGCAGTATCCAGCGGACACAGCGCAGATCGTGCAGGAATTTCTGGCACGCTATCCGGTGCCGGCGCAGGTGGAGGTGGCATGATGACCGAGAAATCAATTCCCGTCGATATCACCGCAGAGCGTGCCGTCCTGGGCTCCCTGCTGCTCGAACGCGAGGCGATTGTGGCGATTGCCGACGATCTGCACCCGGATGCGTTTTCTCTGGAGAAACACGCCTGGATCTATCAGGCGGCGCTGGCCTGTTATGATCGGCGCGTCCCGCCCGATCTGGCAACGCTGGCCGATGAACTGCGGCGGCATGATCGGCTGGATGCCGTCGGCGGGTTGGCATTCCTGGGGGAACTGGCCGCTGAAGTCCCCACTGCCGTGCATGTCGAATACTATGCACAGATTGTCGCCCGCACGGCCACCCTGCGCCGCCTGATTACCGCCGGTGGCGCAATCGCCGCCCTGGGCTACCGGGAAGAGCAGGATCTGGCCGCGACGATCCAGCAGGCCGAGGCCACCCTGCTGGCCGCGCTCACCGACCGGCAGGCCACGGATTTTCACGGCATGGGCGCGGTCTGCCAGGAGTATTTCGCCTGGCTGGATGCGCTGGACCAGGAGGGCGACCGCGGCCTGCTCACCGGCTTTCACGATCTGGACGATCTCTTGCGNGGGTTGCAGCCCGGCAATCTCGTGGTGCTCGGCGGACGACCGGGGAACGGCAAAACCGCCTTTGCGCTCTCGCTGGCCTACACCCTGGGGGTGCAGCGCGGGCACACCATCGGGATCGTCTCGCTGGAGATGGGGCGGCAGGAACTGCTGGCGCGGTTGCTGGCGATGCAGACCGGCCTGGACACGCGTACCTGCCGGGCGCGGCCCACCGACCGCACCCGGCAGCGGCTCCTCGATGCGCTGGGGGTGCTCAGTGCGGCACCCATTTTTATTGAAGATACCGCCGCGCTCAGCATCGGGACCATCCGCAGCAAAGCCCGGCGGTTGCGCATGCGGCAGCCATTGGATCTGTTGATTGTGGACTATTTGCAACTGGCAACGGGGGATAGCCTGCGACGGAACGGCAATCGCACACAGGAGGTGGACGAGATCTCACGCGGGCTGAAGGCGCTGGCGCGGGAACTGGGCTGTCCGGTGCTGGCGCTGGCGCAGCTCTCCCGGGCCGTCGAGGGTCGCGCCAGCCATGTGCCGACACTGGCCGACCTGCGCGAGTCCGGCCAGATCGAGGCGGACGCGGACGTGGTCTGTTTTATCTATCGGGAAGAACTGTACAACCGGGAGACGGATAAGCAGGGCACGGCGGAGATCCATGTGGCAAAGCATCGCAATGGTCCGCTGGGGATGGTGCCGCTGCGGTTCGAGGCGTGTACCACCCGGTTGATGAACCTGGAGCGGTTTCGGGGGGCGGCGGGGGGGTGAGGGAAGAATGCAGAATGCAGAATGCAGAATGCAGAATGCAGAAGTGAACACAAGAACGTGACTGGTGTTTCATTCTCCATTCTCCATTCTCAGTTCTTCATTCTAAAAAACCCCTTCGCAACGGGGCGGGAAGAATGCAGAATGCAGAATGCAGAATGCAGATATTCATGCGCTGCGCGCACCCGGATGTATGACAATCCCCGAACAGACGAGCGGAACCGGGGAATTGTCACGCGAGATATTCATGCGCTGCGCGCACCCGGATGTATGACAATCCCCGAACAGACGAGCGGAACCGGGGAATTGTCACGCGAGAATGCAGAAGTGAACACAAGAACGTGACTGGTGTTTCATTCTCCATTCTCCATTCTCAGTTCTTCATTCTAAAAAACCCCTTCGCAACGGGGCGGGAAGAATGCAGAATGCAGAATGGAGAATGCAGAATTGAACACAAGAACGTGACTGATGTTTCATTCTCGATTATCCATTCTCAATTCTCCATTATAAAAGACCCCTTCGCAACGGGGCATTTCCTCTGACACTTTTGGGATGGCTGTCGTTGGGGGTATTTTTGGTCTTTCAAACCCCTTCGCAACGGGGCATTTCCTCTGACACATGATGATGCCAGCGATTGCTGGCTTCTCAACAACTTTCAAACCCCTAGTATAAACACGAATCAGGTCTTCGTGCGCGGGGCGGGTGGTGGTCGCCGGTCGGAACCGGCCGCAATGGGCCACCGGATATCTATTCGGCATCTACG
>JGI12109J20283_10832870_pt1 | contig 10930 bp, 9 predicted proteins | sample ElkSlonscriptome_12_FD_20283 | JGI IMG/M metagenome (IMG submission 20283) | reverse complement strand
CGGTGCGTAGTCGCCTTCGCCAACCTTGCTGAAGGCGGCGTTGCTCACGTCGTGACAGGTTCCGCAGATGCGGCTGTTCCTGTGGAAGTCCGATTCGAGGATGCCGTGCCCGGTGTCCAGGGCGTCGGCGAAGGGGCCGCGCTTCGGTGCGGTCGGTGCCATCACGTACTGGCCGCTGGTGTAGTCGGTCGGCGGATCGATCAGGCCGTCGAGGATGGCTTCGTCCTCGCTGGGACTGACGCCTTCGACGTAGTTCCAGTCGACGAGCTTGTGGCAGAAGTCGCAGGAGATGCCCTGGCGGTCTTCGGCCGTGAGGCTCGCGCCCGAGGAATCGATCGAGCGTCCGGCGAGCCATCCGCGTGGCGAGTGACAGCGGATGCAGATGTCGCCGACCGACGGCGCGTCCTGTTCGGCGACGGCGAGGCAGGCGTAGAACAGGGGGTCACGTGCCGACTGAGCCATCATGCTGCCGCGCCAGTTCGCCCACGGTTCGACGGCAGTGTCGTAGTTGCCGTGGCAGGTCGCGCAGTTGTCGTCGGGGTCGGCGAGGACCGGACCCTCGAAGGGTTGCGTGCCCGGCATGTCGACGTCGCGCAACGTGGTCGGCACGCGGCCCGCGGCCGGGGCGTCGATCGTGAAGGCGGCGCTGACGACGACGGCCTCGTTGCCCATGCCGTCCACGGCGGTCATGCGGAGGAAGGTTCCCGAACCGGGACGTGACGGCACGAACCAGTCGTAGGTTCCGGTATTCGTCAGCGTGAAGCTCGCCGGCTTCCAGCTGACGCCGTCGTCGTCGGAGAGCTCGAACAGGATCGACGTCACGTCGCTCGGATCGTTCGCGGTCCAGGTGACGGCCACGGTCGTGTTCGGAGCGAGCAGTGCGCCCGCGGTGGGGAAAGTGATCGCGGCGACCGGCGGATCCTCGTCGACGCCCGTCGTCGGCGTGATGTGGGGAGAGATCTCCGCGAGCGGGATGTTGACAACGCTCGACAGGTCCGCGTTGGCCAGGCCAGGAAACGTCGGAGTGTTCGGGAAGTTCACCGTGTCGAGGATCTCGACGACGTTGTCGTAGCCGTCGCCGTCGGAGTCCTCGTTTTCGATCGCCAGGAAGGCGTCGACACTGGAAGATCCCTGGGAGCGGAGGGCTTCCACGCGCGCGCCGTAGTGGTTGCGGGTGCCACCGCCGTTGAAGTCGTAGTGGCACATGCCGCAGTGGTCGGAATTGCTCGGCACACCCTCGATGGCCGTACCGTCGGCGCTCGGATAGGTGTCGAAGAAGTCGCGCCGGATAGGATTCTTGGCGTCCGCGGCGGACGAGACCAGGAAGATCAGGGCGGTGAGGACGAGCCAGGGGAGCTTGACGCGCACGGCGGTCTCCTCGTCGAAGGTCGATCAGGGCCTCGCTGAAGTCGGCGCCAGTGGGCAGCTTCGATCGTGCCGATGTCGGGCGGCGACGCGAGGAGCGTGACACCGGACATCCTATTGCGGAGTCCGACATAGGAATCGATCTGATGATGCGACGAGTCGGCGTCGGGTGCGTTGAACCCGATTCAGGCCCGATCGGACGCCCTGCATGATGCAAAGTCACCATGTTCGGATGCCGAACGAAGTCGGCCCGGGAGCAATCCGGGTCGGATGCCTCGTGCGAGGGGCGGTCGATCCACGGTCGACGGTAGGCGGTGGACGCGATCGATCGAAATCGGCGAGACTGCGATCATCATGCGTCTCTTTTCCGCCGTCGTCCCACCTCAGCACGTCCGTCGCGACGTGCTCGCCACGCTCGAGACCGCGCAGGGCCGTCCGCGTTTTCGCTGGACACACCCGGACAAGCTCCACCTCACCGGGGTTTTTCTCGCCGACGTCGCACCCGCACGTCTGGCCCCGGTGATCGCCTCGGTCGATGCGGCGGCAGCCGCCGTCAGCCCCTTCGACGTCGAGCTGCGCGGACTGGGCGCGTTCCCGAATCCACTCCGCGCGCGTGTGCTCTTCGTCGACGTGAGCGAGGGGCGGGACGAACTCGTCGAACTCCATCGCGTGCAGAGCGCCGCGCTCCTGGATGCGGGGATCGAGGTGGACGAGCGACCGCTGTCTCCTCACCTGACGATCGCGCGTCCGAAGCGCCTTCCGACCGCGGAGGAATTCCAGGCCCTGGCCGACGAACTCGCACCTTGGCGATGGCGCTTCCGCGTGGAGCAGTTCGAATTGATCGAGAGCCGAATGCAGCCGCGTGGCGCGTTCTATTCGGTGCGGCACGCGACGGGTCTGGTCGGTTCCTGAGCCGAATCGATCTTTGCGGGCCGACCCGGTTGCACCGGCTGGAAGCTCATGCTAGGGTGCCGCCGCGGCAGCAGGTCGGAGTCGACCGCAGGCCGGGGCACGACCTCCCGTCCCGGCGCGAACGGCTCGAAAACAGGTCCTGCCCCGTGAGACCCCACGCTCACGGCCCCATCCGACCGGAAAACCTCCCGTCGCTTCCCCCGGCGCGCGTTCCGCGTTCGCGTGCCGGTGTTTCGTCCATGGTCCTCCCGGACCCATTCAAGTAGAACGAGAGGCATTCTCCATGGCCAAAGATCCCCGCGACGAGCGCGCACAGGCCCTCGAACTCACCCGCGCCCAGATCGAGAAGCAGTTCGGCAAGGGCTCGTTGATCCGCTTGGGCGACGACGGTGCCGTCGAAGCGATCGATGCCGTTTCGACCGGTAGCCTGAACCTCGACATCGCACTCGGCATCGGCGGACTCCCGCGCGGCCGCGTGATCGAGATCTTCGGACCCGAGGGCAGCGGTAAGACCACCGTCTGTTTGTCCACCGTCGCGCGAGCCCAGCGCAACGGCGGCGTGGCCGCCTTCATCGACGCCGAGCACGCACTGGACCCGATCTACGCCCGCAAGCTGGGCGTCGACGTCGACAACCTTCTCGTCAGCCAGCCCGACACGGGTGAGCAGGCGCTCGAGATCTGCGAGATGCTCGTGCGCAGCGGGGCCGTCGACGTGATCGTCGTCGACTCGGTGGCCGCGCTCACGCCCCGCGCCGAGATCGAGGGCGAGATGGGCGACAGCCACGTCGGTCTGCAGGCCCGGCTCATGAGCCAGGCGCTGCGCAAGCTGACCGGCGCGATCAAGAAGACCAACACCATGGTCATGTTCACCAACCAGATCCGCATGAAGATCGGTGTGATGTTCGGCAATCCCGAGACCACGTCCGGCGGCAACGCGCTGAAGTTCTACGCCTCGGTCCGCATGGACATCCGTCGCATCGGCGCGATCAGCGAGGGCGAGAACGTCACGGGCAGCCGCGTGCGCGTGAAGGTCGTGAAGAACAAGGTGGCTCCACCCTTCAAGAAGTGCGAGTTCGACATCCTCTACGGCGAGGGCATCAGCCGCGAAGGCGACCTGATCGATCTGGCCGTCGAGTCGGAGATCGTGCGCAAGAGCGGCGCGTGGTTCAGCTATGGCGAGGAGCGACTGGGACAGGGCCGCGAGAACGTGCGTGTCTTCCTCAAAGAGAACGCGGACTTGCGTCAGACGATCGAGGATCTGGTTCTCGAGCACTACGGAGTGAAGCCGAAGGACGAGACGCCGGCCGTCGGATCGCCCGACGCCAAGCCCGACGCCAAGCCCGATGCCAAGACCGACACGAACGGCAAGAGCACGAACGGCAAGACGGCCAAGACCAAGGCCGCGACGAGCTGACGTGGACGGTTCGATCCACGAGGTGATCGTCCTGACGGTCGGCCTCGACGAAGGACGCGGTTCGCTGCGGATCGAACTCGACGACGGGTCGAGTTTCACCGTGGCGCCCGATGCACCGGAGGCCCGGGGGATCACCCCGGGCCTTTCCGTCGACCCCGAACGCATCGATGCTCTGCGGGTGGCCGACGAGCGCAAGGAGATCGCCCGCCGTGTCTTCGGATGGCTCGACCGTCGACCGCGGAGTCGCGCCGATCTGCGCCGTCGGCTGCGCCAGAGGGGTCACGACGACGCGGTGATCGATCCCGTGCTCGATCGCTTCGAACAGCAAGGCCTGGTCGACGACCGGGAGTTCGCGACGCTCTGGGTGGAGCAGGCGGTGCGCCGGCGACCGGTGGGGCGGACGTGGCTCTGGTCGCGCCTGCGTCAGCAGGGGGTCGACGCGTCGATCGCGAGCGAGGCCGTCGACCGTGTCCTGGATTCCGAGGACGAAGTCGAAGCGGCACGACGGGCGCTGGCCAAGCGGCGTTTCGACCTCGAGGACGACAGCGTTCGCATGAAGGCGATGCGCTTCCTCAAACAACGAGGTTTCGGGGGCGCGGTGGTCAGCGCCGTGATCCGCGAGGCGCGGGCCGGGGATTCGACGTGAGCGCGCCCCAGCTTCCGGCCGGGCTGCGTATCGCACTCGTCCACGACTGGCTGACCGGCTTTCGCGGTGGAGAGAAGGTTCTCGACGCGCTCGCGCGGCTCGCGCCGGGTGCCGACCTGCACACGTTGATCCACGTGCCCGGCTCGACCTCATCGGTGATCGAGGACCGACCGATCCACGCGTCGATCTACTCGAAGCTCCCGGGCGTGGCCGACTACTACCGCTGGCTCCTTCCATTGTTCCCCGGATGGATCGATCGACTCTCATTCGACGACGTCGACCTCATTCTCAGTACGAGCCACTGCGTGGCGAAGGGCGCTCGACCCCGTGAGGGCGCGGTCCACGTGTGCTACTGCCACACGCCGATGCGCTACGTCTGGGATCGTTTCGACGACTATTTCGGCCATTGGACCGGGCCCAAGCGCTGGTTCATCGAACGCGAGGCCGATCGCCTGCGCCGCTGGGACCGCGCGTCGGCGGATCGCGTGCACACTTGGGTCGCGAACAGCCGCTTCGTTCGTGATCGCATCGTGCGCTTCTACGACGTGCGCGCGGAAAAGGTCGAAGTGGTGGCGCCACCGGTCGACGTTGCGCACTTCGAAGCAGCGCTGGACGGTCCAGGAGGTGCCCCGGAGCGCGAGGACCGCTACCTTGCCGTGTCGGCGCTCGTCCCGTACAAGAGGATCGACGTCGCCGTGGAAGCCTGCGCGCGTTCGGGACGTCGGCTCGACGTGGCCGGCAACGGGCCGGAACGGGCCGCGCTCGAGGCCAGGGTCGAAGCGCTCGGGGCCACGGACCGGATCCGTTTTCTCGGCTTCGTTCCGGACGCGGAACTCCCGGGACTGATGGCGCGTCGGCGCGCATTCCTGTTTCCGGGGATCGAGGACTTCGGGATCACGCCCGTCGAAGCCACCGCGGCCGGTCTGCCGGTGATCGCGCGAGGGGTCGGCGGCGTGCTCGACTCGGTCCGAGACGGCGAGAACGGAGTCCTCTACGAAGGCGACGGGGTCGAGGCGATGGTCGCTGCCCTGGAGGCCTTCGAATCCCGGGGCGAAGCCTGGGATCGGTCGGCCATGCGAGCGTGGGCTCGGGAGTTCACGGTCGAGGCCTTCGTGGAACGGTTCGTGCGAATCGTCGACGCAACGGTCGCACGCGCCCACTCGGAACGAGCGTGATGAAGGCGTCCCCCCAGCCCGAGCCATCAGCGATGCGTGATCCGAAGGACGAGCCGACCGTGGAGTCGCGGCCGCCCGGTCGACGGCGGAGCGAGCTCCTCGCGCCGACGGTCTTCCTGGTGGGCGACCTGATCGCCCTGCAACTCGCCTTCCAGCTGACCTTCCTGATCCGCTTCCTCTCGGGATGGTTGCCCACCCCGCTCGGTGTGCCGCCCTACGACCAGTACCTGGCCGGGAGTCTCGCATTGTGCGTGATCTGGGCGTGGATCTTCTACGAGCAGGGGCTCTACGATCCGCGGCGCACGAAATCCCTGGGTGACGACGTCGAAAGATTGATCAAGGGCGTGGTCGTCGGCAGCATGGTGGTGCTGTCCGTGGCCTTCTTCATTCGTGGCGCCAGCTACTCGCGCACTTTCTTCGCGCTCTTCGGAACGCTGAGCCTCTTCTTTCTGATGGGTGGCCGCGCGATCACCAGGGCCTGGTTGCGACATTCGATGCGTCGCGGGCGGGCGGCGCTACGGGTTCTGTTCCTGGGGAACACCGCCATGCGCGGCCGCCTGCTCCAGACCTTCGAGGATTCACCTGGACTCGGTCTGCAACCGGTGGGGCAGATCGTCGCGCCGGGAATCGAGGACGGCGAAGATGCGAGTCACGACGACTCCGGCCGCCACCTGCCACTGCTCGGTAGCATCGACGAGATCGAACGCATCGTCGATCAGCACGACGTCGACCTCGTCTTGCTCACGTTGCCGTTCCGCAAGCTGGCGACGGTGACCGAGATCGTCGAGCGCATTGGCGAGCGCAACGTCGAAGTCCAGTTCGTGCCCGACATGGAGCGGTTGCACGCGAGCCGCATGAGGCTGCGCGAGATTGCCGGCATTCCGTTCATCAGCGTGCGCGAAACGGGGCTCAGCGGCATCGACCGGATCGTCAAGCGCACCTTCGACCTCACGGGGTCCTTGTTGCTGCTCGTCCTGTTCTCGCCGCTGATGCTCGTGATCGCGCTGGCCGTTCGGATGAGCTCATCGGGGCCGATCCTATACCGGCAGGAGCGGCTCGGACGTGACAACCGCATCTTCGGCATGCTGAAGTTTCGTACCATGCGGGTCGATGCCGAAGCGGACTCCGGACCGGTCTGGACCGTCGAGAACGATCCGCGTCGGACACGGACGGGAACCTTCCTCCGACGCTACAGCCTGGACGAGCTGCCGCAGTTCCTCAACGTCCTCCGTGGTGACATGAGCCTGGTCGGGCCACGGCCCGAGCGTGCGGTGTTCGCGGGAGAGTTCCAGCAGAAGATCCCGCGCTATCTGGAACGCCATCGAGTCCGCAGCGGCGTGACCGGGTGGGCCCAGGTGCACGGCTTGCGCGGCAACACGCCGGTCGAGATCCGCACCCTCTACGATCTCTACTACGTGGAGAACTGGTCCCTGGCCCTGGACCTGCGGATTCTCCTGAAGACCGTCACGCACGTCCTCCGCGGCGACAACGCCTACTAGCCGGAATGCGAAGAGTATGATCATCCTCGACATCCTCCGGAGCATGCGTCCGCGACAGTGGACCAAGAATCTCGTCGTGTTCGCGGCGCTCATCTTCTCGATGAACGCCACCGACCCGCATCTCCTGCTGCGGACCACGATCGGTTTCCTGATCTTCTGCGCGCTGAGTGGTTGGGTCTACCTGCTCAACGACTGGCACGATCGCGAGAAGGACCGGCTGCATCCGCGAAAGCGTGAGCGACCGATCGCCTCCGGTCGCCTGACGCCGGCCGCGGTGTTCGTCACGCTCGTGGTGTTGCTCAGTGGTGGGCTGGGGACCGCGTGGTGGTTGGGCCTGGATTTCTTCGTGGTGGCGGCGGCCTTCGTCACGCTCAACGCGCTCTACAGTTTCTATCTGCGGTCGAAGGTCCTGCTCGACGTGATCGCGATCGGTGGGAGCTTCGTTCTCCGGGCTCTGGCCGGCGCCGAGGTGCTCGTGGTTTCGGGGCACGAGGGCATTCGAATCTCGCCGTGGCTCTTGCTCTGCACCTTCTTCCTTTCGCTCTTCCTCGGCCTGGGCAAGCGGCGCCACGAATTGCGAACGGTGTCCGCCGAACATCGTACCAGCCTGCGTTCGTACAGTGTGGAGCTCGTCGATCGCCTGACGACGGTCACGGTGGCGGTCACCGTGCTTTCCTATTCGCTCTACACGATCTGGCCCGAGACGGTGGAGAATTTCGGGACCGAGAACCTGGTCTTCACCGTTCCGTTCGTCTTCTATGGCCTGGGTCGCTATCTGTATCTGGTGCACGAAGCCGACAAGGGGGGCGATCCCAGCGAGATGCTGCTGACCGACCGCTCGATCGCGGGAACGGTCCTGCTATGGATCGCCACGGTGGCCTGGATCGTCTATTCCTGATCGTCTGGTCGTGATCGTCTGGTCGTGCAGCGATCCGGCGCACGCGGAGGAATCCGATGAAGCAATTCCCGGTGGCGGTGATCCGCACGCTTCCCGAGACCGTGGGTGAGGACGCCGCCCGTGCGCTACGGCTGTGTGCGTCGCGCCGTGTACCCTCGAGGGCGGGCGAGCTCCTCGTCGTCGAGCGCGGTCACGGGGCTTCGGGCGCCACCGCGGCCTGGGCACTCGAGGCACTCGTCACCCACCGTCGCGCCGCGCACGTGGAGGCGTCCGGCCAGCGGGTCGTATCGGTGGGGGGAGACGAGGGGCGATCCGTCGAAGTGTCACTCGACCGGACCCTGGCGGCGCTGGATCTCCGTGTCGAGTCGATCGGGCCCGAGGGCGAACACCGCGTCGACGTGGAGCTACCTTGGCTGCGCGGTCGACGCGGCGCCGAAGTGACGGTCGACGCGCGCCTGGCCGGACGTGATCTCTGGTGGGCGGGGCCGTTGCAACTCGAGCGACGCTTCGGGTTCCAGGGAGCGGTACGGGCGGCACTTTCGCTCGTTGCGCGTCCGGACGAACTCGACGACGCCGATCCCCAGACCCTGGTGGAAGCGATGCGTCTCTTCGAGGCCACGGTGGCCGGACACGTCTTCCTTCTCGACGCAACGATCTGCACGAGCACTGACGGGAGCGAGCGGCCGCAGGTCCACAATCTCGTATTGGCCGGGCGGGATCCCGTGCTGGTCGACGCGATCGGAGCGCGGGTCCTGGGCTTCGACCCCGCGCGGGTCGCCTGGTTGCGCTCGCTCGCCGAGGGGCTGCGCCGGGACATCACGCCCGGGACGATTCCGCTGCGCGGGGGGGCCTTCGACACTGGCGACACCGGGCTGCGGGGCCATCACGGCGGACGTGCCGTCGCGCCGATCCGTCGCCGGCCGCGACGCTCCGCCGTTGCCTTGGATCTGCGCCGTTTGTGGCGCCGGTCGCGAGCGGCTCGCTGGGAATCCTTGTATGCGAAGACGCCGTGGGGGCGCCTCCGTGATCACGCGCGCCGGACCGGGCGCACCACTGGAGAGGACCGCCCATGACCACGCTCATCGCGCGCGCACCTGCCAAGGTCAATCTGCATCTCGAAGTTCTCTTTCGTCGCGAAGACGGCTACCACGAGATCGAGACCATCTTCCAGGCGGTCGACCTCTTCGACCGCCTCGAGTTCGAACGGACCAAGGGGCCGGTTCACGTCACCTGTGACCACCCGGGCGTTCCCAACGACCGTACGAATCTGGTGCACCGTGCAGCGAAGATGGTAAGAAATCGTACAGGCATCGAATGGGGAGCGAACATACGGATCGAGAAGAACATCCCGGTCGCGGCCGGTCTCGGCGGTGGATCCTCGGATGCCGCCGCCACCCTGCTCGCCGTACAGCGCCTCTGGGAGATCGAGCTCGAGGACGAGGACCTGTTCGACATGGCCAAGACGCTCGGTGCCGACGTGCCCTTCTTCCTGAAGGGAGGAATCGCACTCGGACGCGGAATCGGCGAGGAACTGACACCCCTGAATTCGAGCGGTAGAGGGGTGTTTCTGCTGGTTACACCGCCGATTCAACTCTCCACTGCAGCCGTCTACGAGGGGCTTAGAATGGGGTTGACCCACCATACCCCCAAAGTTAATCTCCAGACCATCAAGGCCCTGCTCTCGCGTTTTCCCGATCGTCAGTGGCCCGGGTTCAATCGCTTGCAAGACTTCGTCTTCCCGACGTATCCGCAGTTGCGGCGCCTACATCTCGAGTTGCTCGACACGCAACCGAGAATGGCGATGCTGAGTGGAAGTGGTCCAACGGTCTTCGCAGTGTACGACTCGATCGAGAACGCGGAGAGCGCCCGGGATCATCTCATCCCGGCAGGGTACGCATCGTGCATCTGTCATTCGATCAGACACGGAGCGGACCTGCTGGAGAAGTGAAATCCGGCTCCCGCACCAGCCCGGCGCCTGAATTGTAGGTCGAAAAATACCCCGGTCCAGAGGGACCGCGACCGATGGGGATGGTGAGCGGTGGAGATCACCGAGATCCGGATAACGTTGCGCGACGACGACAAGCTCAAGGCTTTTGCCAGCATCACGCTCGATGAAATGCTGGTCATCCGTGGGTTGAAGATCATCGAGGGAGCCAACGGGACCTTCGTGGCGATGCCTTCGCGGCGTCGCAAGGACGGCACGTTCCAGGACGTGGCGCACCCGATCAACCGGGACACCCGAGAGTGGCTCGAAGCCCAGGTGATCACCGCCTACAAGGAAGAACGGACACGCGTCATGTCGGGAGGCACGCCGCGTCACCAGGACCTCGACGAGGATCACGGGGAGTACGCCGCCGAGGATGCCTACTGATCCATTCCGGCCCCTTCGAGGGGACCGAGCCGTTCTTGCTGTCGCGCGACGTCGCGCGCTCACGGTTTCTTCGTACGATAGACTGCGGGACGCCTTCTGAGCGGGGCGTCCCGCGTGCTCGTTTCGGGACGTGTCGACGCGTTCCGTAAAGTGGAGTCCGGCTCGAAGCCCGAAGGATGGAACCGGTGGCGATGGGACGACGCCTGCGCGTGTTGTCGGGGCGGGGACACCTGGATCTGGCGGAGCGCATCTGCCAGTACCTGGACGTGTCGCTGACCGACGTTCACATCCAGACATTCAGTGACGGCGAGCTCCGGGTGAAGATCCAGGAGAACATCCGAGGCGCCGACGTCTTCATCATCCAACCCACGCAGCCTCCAGCCGAGAATCTGCTGGAGCTCCTGCTCCTCCTGGACGCGGCCAAGCGCAGCAGTGCGCAGCGCATCACGGCGGTGATCCCTTACTTCGGCTACGCGCGTCAGGACCGCAAGGACCAGCCGCGCGTGCCGATCTCGGCCAAACTGATGGCCAATTTGATCACCACGGCGGGAGCGGATCGCGTCTTGACGATGGACCTGCACGCGGCGCAGATCCAAGGCTTCTTCGACATCCCACTCGATCACCTCTACGCCGCGCCGGTGCTGCTCGAG
>JGI12109J20283_10576322_pt1 | contig 10930 bp, 5 predicted proteins | sample ElkSlonscriptome_12_FD_20283 | JGI IMG/M metagenome (IMG submission 20283) | reverse complement strand
CGAGCAGATGATTATTGGCTCGAATCGTCTGGGCACTGACCCGCACAGCATCGAAGATTCTGAACTGGTGTTTGTCGGTTACGGGGTGGTTGCCCCGGAATATGGCTGGAATGACTACGAAGGCTTGGACGTTGAAGGCAAGACAGTCGTGATTCTGGTCAATGATCCGGGCTATGCAACTCAGGACCCTGAGCTTTTCAACGGTCGTGCGATGACCTACTACGGTCGTTGGACCTACAAGTATGAAGAAGCTGCGCGTCAGGGTGCCGCCGCTGCTTTGATTGTCCATGAAACGGAGCCTGCATCCTACGGTTGGGATGTGGTGATCAATTCCTGGTCCGGTGCCCAGTTTGAGCTGGACCAGACCGGTGGTGCAGAAAAGCTGGCGCTGGAAGGATGGATCACGGTTGATACTGCTGAAATGCTGTTTGAAAAAGCCGGCCTGGATTATTCAGCCCAAAAAGGGCTCGCTCAAAGTGCTGAATTCGAACCAGTGAGTTTGCAGGCTGAAGCCAGCGCCAGCGCCCGCAACAGTGTCCGCTTTGGCGAATCCTACAACGTTGTGGCGAAAATTTCGGGCAGTGAGCGCGAGCATGAAGCCGTCATTTATGTCGCCCATTGGGATCACCTGGGTCGCAACCTGGCACTACCTGGCGGTTCAGGCATTTACAACGGCGCGGTCGACAACGCCTCCGGCACCGCCGCTCTGCTGGAGATCGCTCGCCTGTATCAAGCCGCTGGCCAGCCCGAGCGTAGCGTGGTTTTCATTGCAGTAACCCTGGAAGAGTATGGCCTGCTCGGTTCGCGATATTACGTCAACAATCCGGTGATCCCTACTAATCAAACGGTGGCCGCGATCAACATGGACGCGCTGACTCTGATTGGCCCGACCCAGGATGTAGTGGTCGTCGGCTATGGTGCCTCTGAGCTTGACGATTTGCTCGAGCGCGCGGTAAGCAGGCAGGGCCGCGAGATGGTTCAGGAACCAACGCCAGAAGCTGGTTACTATTATCGATCAGATCACTTCAACTTTGCCCGCGTTGGCGTGCCTGCGCTGTACGCTAAAGGCGGCGTAATCCATCGCGAGTTCGGTGCAGAGTACGGCGTTCAGAAGGCCCGCGAGTATCGCGATATTGCCTATCACAAGCCGGCCGATGAGTTTGATCCTGAATGGACCTTCGAAGGTGTGGCTGAAGATATGGAGCTGCTCTACGTCGTCGGCCGTTCAATTGCCGACAGCGAAGACTGGCCAAACTGGCGCGATGGCAACGAATTCAAAGCCATCCGAGACGCCGATCGACCTGAGTGAAGACTGGATTTTTGTCAAAGACTGGTACAGGATTCGTAGGAGCCTGCCTGCAGGCGAATTGGTTTTGATGTTCGGGTGATATCGACCGATAAAATTCGCCTGCAGGCAGGCTCCTACAAATGGTTGTGAGGGGGAAACGCGAAAACGGGAAACGGTCCCGTCAACCAACGTAACCAACAAAACCAACAAACCGGTTTTAATCTAAGCACGGCCCACATCATCATCCATCGGTGAATGCAGGTAGTCGCTGTCTTCCGCTGACTGCATGACCTGGCGGACCAATTCTTCGACGCGCTCGCGCGCGTTCATCATGTCATCTTCGTCGGGCTGGTCTTGCGGCTGATGGGCGTAGAGCCAGTATTGAACGGCCCCTGCGATCAGACCATCTGCCAAAGCCCAGGGATCGGCTTCTGGGTTGTCGAGCCCAATTCGGTTGCCTAATTCGACTACCGCATCGGCTGAACTGTTGAACAGGGCAAGATTTTCGTCTTCGTCGTCTTCAAACATGATCAACTCCATATGAATTGTGCGCACGCTCAAATTCACGACGCGCTAGCAGCGCGCCATGTTGAATGATCTCAGTAGCGCGATGGAACTCATGAATTGCCGCAATGTTTTTCGGTACCTGAACCACCAGATCGGGTTGAAAAATAGCCAGATGCTGGCGAGTAATGCTTGATTCCATGATGTCCAGCGAGCGCAACATGATCGCGAACAGACCAGGTTTATCTGGTTTTGGGCTGCGATCCGGGCCGATACCGTCAACAAACTCGCGCAGCCTGTCCATCAGTCGAGAGTCAACTTCTGCATCAACGTTCTTCTGTCTGCCGTTACGATTTGATTTTGTCTCATCCAGCGCTCGATCAAGTGGTCCGTTGACGTCAATAACGACAGTCAGATCACTCATCTGTCGAAGCGTCGGTGCGACCGGAATGGGGTTCAATATTCCACCGTCAATTAAAATTCGATCGCGATAATGATGTGGGGTAAAAACTCCAGGTATGGCAATTGAGGCCCGGATCGCATCGAACAGTGGGCCTCGATCCAGCCAAACCTCTCTGCCCTGAGTCAGGTCGACAGCGACAGCGGTGTAATCGATGTCCAACGCCTCAATTTCAATCTCACCGACCAGCTCCGAAAGTTTATTGATGATTCGCCTGCCTTTGATCAATCCGCCGCCAGAGAACGTCCAGTCAACCAGTGAGAGCACGCTGGATTGTTCCAGGTCGCAAACCCAGTCCTCGTAGGCATCAAGCTTGCCGGCAGCGAAAATGCCCCCAACCAGGGCTCCCATTGAGCTGCCAGCAATTGCTTCGATTTCCGCGCCGGCGCGTTCTAGCTCTCGAATGACGCCAATGTGCGCCAGGCCGCGCGCACCACCGGAGCCGAGCACCAGTGAAATTGTCTTGCCCTCAAGATAGTGACTTGTCATAGCGTGATTCTGACCAGACGCATTGCTCACTGTTGTTTAGAGGCACGCGCCGTGCTGTCTTCTGTTCGCCGTAAGCCGTTTTGCACGAGTTTGGTCAGATCATCACCGATCAGGTACAGGACCGGAATAATGCCGAGCGTAATCACGGTTGCAAACAACACCCCGAAGGCGAGCGATGCAGCCATTGGAATCACGATCTGGGCCTGCAGGCTGGTTTCGAAAAACAGAATTGGGGCAAGGCCAAGAAAGGTTGTTGCAGACGTCAGGATAATGGCGCGAAATCGCGCCCGCGCTGCTTTGATTGCAGCGTCAACGCGAGACTCGCCGGCGCGTCGGTGCCGGTTGACGAAATCGACCAGAATCAGGCTGTTGTTGACGACCACACCAGCCAGCGCGATGATGCCAAACGCGCTAAGCATACTGATTGGAATGCCGATCAGCCAGTGACCGAAAATTGCGCCAATCATGCCGAAAGGTATTACCGACATGATCAACAGCGGCTGCAGGTAGGATTTAAGCGGAATCGCGAGCAGTGCATAAATAAGAAACAGCGAGAAGATCAGGCCAAGACCGAGCTCTCTGGCGACTTCCTGCTGGCTGCGAGTGGCACCGCCCAAGCGATAGTCAACATCCGGATATTTGGCCAGAATTTCTGGCAACACGGAAGCACGAAGTTCGCCCGCAATTCGCCCGGGCTCGGCCACGTCCTTGTCCAATCTGGCAGTAACGCTGATGGAGCGCTGACGATCATAACGGCGAATGCTCGATGGGCTGCTGCTCACTTCAATATCAGCCACTGAACTAAACGGAATTTGATTGCCATCCGGGGTCCGAATCCGCATCGCTTCCAGATAGCCTTCGGATTCGCGCTGGGAGCGCGGATAGCGCACCATCACGCGCACGTCGTCCTGGCCACGTTGAATGCGTTGGACTTCCTCACCAAAAAACGATTGACGGACCTGGCGAGCCAGATCTTGCTGGGTCAGCCCCAAGGCTTCAGCTTCCGGTCGAATCTTGAGTTGAAGTTCGCGCAGGCCACCTTCAAACGAGTTGCGAACGTCAAAACTGCCGGCATAACCGCGGACGCTTGCTTCAAGCTCCGCTGCCGCGTTCTGCAGCTGATTCAGATCGCGGCCGACCAGTTGAAAGCTCAGGTCCGGTCCGTCGCCACCAGGGCCACCGCCGCCGCCAATCTGGAGCGCACGCACGCCTGGAATCTCGCCGACCTGTTCGCGCCACAGTCTCTCGAATTCGGGATTCGGGACGCGCTTGTCCTCATCTCGATTGAGTTCAATGGTCAGATTGCCGCTGGTATCTGAGCTGGTAAAGGCGAATATGGTTCGAATCAATGGCTCATCGAAGCCTCGTTCTTCGCGAATGCGTTGATCAACCTGCCGGGCTGCCTCTGCCAGGCGGTCCATATTGGCCCGGGTAATGGCGCCCGGGGTGCCCTCTCTCATTTCCAGGTTTACTTCCAGAAAGTCGCTGGCGAAATCAGGGAAAAACACGATCCGCGTGGCGCCGCTGGTGATCAGGCCAAAGGTCAAAATCAAGACCGCAACAAAGGCTGAGAAGGCCAGGTAGCGGTTTTCGAGCAAAATTTTCAGTGACGGGAGGTAGGCTGAGTCAACAACGCGATACAGTCCGTCTGAGAAACGGCGCTGAAAACGCACAAATCGCGGTTGCTTATCATCCGGGTAGGTTTTGAGCTTCATTTCGGCCAGGTGAGCCGGGAGAATCAGCTTTGATTCCACCAGCGACATCAACAGGCAGAACACCACTACCCAGCCAATCGGCGCAAAAAACTGCCCTGAGATGCCTGAAACCATCAAGATCGGCAAAAATGCCGCGATCGTCGTCAGCACGCCAAAACTGGCAGGGGTTGCCACTTTGAGAACGCCATTGACAACGTTCTGGGTCGAGTGACCGTGTTCGCGAATCTCCGTGTAGGCCGATTCGCCGATCACGATAGCATCGTCGACCACGATCCCGAGCACAACCAAAAAGCCAAACAGGCTGATCAAATTGATTGACACACTGGCTGCCGGCAGCAACCACAGCGCGCCCATAAACGCGATCAGCAGCCCGACCATCACCCAAAATGCCAGTTTCAGGCGCAAAAACACCGCCAACAGAAAAAACACCAGCGCCGCGCCGGCGAACAGGTTCTCGCCCATCAGCTGCAAACGTCCCTCGAGGTAGTAGGCCGTATCGGCCCACCAAGCGATGTTGATGCCGTCCGGCAGGGTCAGACTTCTTTGATCAACATAGGCCCGAACCTCTTCAGACACGGCCAGCGCGTCCTGTTGGCCGACGCTGAAGATCTGGATTGCCATCGCCTGCTGGCCGTTATGGCGAGCGTAGAAGTCTGTTTCGACAAAGCCGTCGTTGACCTGAGCGATATCGCGCACTCGAACGCGACTGCCGTCGGGGTTGGTGCGAACCACAATTTCTTCGAAGTCGCGCCCGACGTAGGCTTGTCCGACCGAGCGTAAAAGCACGTCGCCGCCCGCTGAATCGATTCGGCCGCCGGGCAAGTCCAGCGACGAGGCGCGCACGGCTCGAGCAACTTCATTCAAGGTCAGGTCATAGGCGCGTAGGGTTTCTTCGCGTACTTCGATGCCGATTTCGTAAGGGCGTGCGCCGACCAGATCGGCGCGGGTTACCGAAGGCAGTGCGGTAATGTCGTTTTCAATATCGCGCGCGGCTTCCTTGAGCGTTCGTTCGTCGACATCGCCAAATACTGACACCCAAATGACCTGGCGCGAAAAGGTGTTGCGGTTATAGATCGGGCGCTCGGTTTCGGCCGGGAAGGTAGTGATGGCATCGACGCGACCCTTGATCGTATCCAGTACCTCAAGAATGTCGAACTCCGGCTCGACTTCCACCCTCACAGTGCCTGAACCTTCACTGGCGGTTGAAACTAATTCGCGGATGCCGTCGAGATCTTGAACCGCCTCTTCGATTCTGATCAAGACGCCCTGCTCGACATCACGCGGAGTTGCGCCTCGATAGGCGACGGTGACCGTGACAAAGTTGGTCTCAATGCGAGGTGCGACTTCCTTGCTGATCGTAAACGCCGTAAAAAGACCGCCGGCCACCAAGCACAGCATCAATAAATTAGCGGCGACCGGATTGTAGGCAAACCAGGTGATGATGTTGCCGTACCAGTTTCGTTCAGCTTGCACCACGAGATTCCATTTTTTTTTGATTAATGATCATCAGTCAAATTATTGGTTACGGTCATTTATCGTCGGGCATACCGGCGAGTTCATCGTTGGCCGGCAGAACGCGCAACTGTGGTTCATCGTTCTGATTAACGTCGCGGACTTCCACCGCAAGCCCGGGAATCGGCGCGGTGATAGCCGTCGTGATTACGGACTCTCCAGGACTTAAATTCCCCTGCAAATAGACCGAGTCCGTGGTTGATCGAATAACGTCGACATCGCGCACGTCCAGGGTATTGTCGGGCGTTGCGATAAAAACGCGATTTCCCTGGCGCAGGGCAGATCGAGGCAGGCGGATCAGCCCGCTGGCATCCAAGCCTTCAATCCGAGCCTGGACAAACGTGCCCATTTGGAGCGCAACCGGCCAGGTTGCACCGTCCAGACCGTAGGGGTCATTGATCTCGACCACGGCATAACTCAAGCGCGTATTTTCATCGATCACGCCTTCGGTTCGAATCACGCGGCCGTTCCACTCACCGAGCTGTCCGGCCACTTGTCCGCTGAGCTGGACCGGTGCCTGCCACTCATCCCGCTGCCCTGGTCGCGGCAGATCAAGATAGGTCATGTCCTGATTCGACAACGGCAAGCGAATTTCTGCAGTTGCCACTGAAAAGGTAACACCCAGGCTGGTGCCGGGTGCGACATATTGCCCAAGATCAATCTCGCGGCTGCGCACCAGACCGTCGTAGGGGAGGCGTATTTCAGTCCGATCAAGATTTCGTTGAGCCCGCAAAACGCCGGCCTGCGCGGCCTGAACGGCGGCTCGAGCTTCAGCCACCTGCGGTCGACGCAGCACCAAGTCACCGGGCTGGCGCGAGTCGCCGTTCAGGCGCTCCCAGTCAAGCGCAGCCTGATCGGAGCGGGCAGTCTCGTCGGCCAATCGAGCCTGCGCTGTTGCCAGTTCGGCTTCGGCCCGCAGAAGCTCGGCCTGATAATCGCTGGGATCAATTTTCGCCAGTACCTGATCAGCCTCGAAAAAGCCTCCGGCGACAAACTGATCACTCACTTCAACCACTCGGCCACTCACCTCAGCCGCTAAACGGGTCTGAGTACTGGGCCGTGCCGTGCCTTGCGTAACAACTTCAAACGCACCTGTTGAGCGCTGGGCCTGAACCGCATCGACGACCATCGCTGCCTGGTTGACTTCGCGCTGCTCGGGTGCCGGTCGATTTGACGACAACAGCGCTACGATGACAACCGACCCGCCCACCATGATAAGGCTGAGCAAGACAGCAAGCAGTGCTCTTCCTCGGTTCGATTCAATCAATGTCGATTCGATCAGCCTTGATTCGATCTCAGTTGAATTATTCGGTTTAAAATCTATCAAATTGGTTCCTCAGATCAATCCAGTTCGATTTCTGTGAGTGTCATAGTGCCATCAATCAAGACGCGACAGCGCATGCTTTTACGCGTGGGTTGTGGTGATGGCTCTTCTGATGGCTGTCACTGACCATTTGCGATCTGTCGATCGTGCTTTGTTCAATGGCACCATAGGGTAAAATTACGCATACTTCGGTATTTTTGCATTCGATTTAACCACTGACTATTTTTTCGGTCTGACGCCCCTATGAACCAAGACATTCAGCTCAAGAGCAAGGACGATATCGAAGCGATGCGCATCGCAGGCCAGCAGGCCGCCAGCGTTTTAAAAATGATTCGGCCACACGTACAGCCGGGGGTAACGACTGGTGAGCTGGATCGAATCTGTCATGACTACATCGTCAATGAGCTCAAGGCGGTGCCGGCACCGCTTAACTACCGTGGATTTCCGAAGTCAATCTGCACTTCGATAAATCATGTAATCTGCCACGGCATTCCGGGCGAGAAAAAGCTCAAAGCGGGTGATATCGTCAATATCGATACCACGGTCATTCAAAATGGCTGGCATGGCGATACCTCGAAGATGTTTTTCGTCGGTGAGCCTTCGATCAAAGCGCGTCGCGTGTGCGAGGTTGCCCATGAGGCCCTGATGATCGGTATCGACATGGTTCGGCCCGGTGCCACCCTGGGCGATATCGGACATGCCATTCAAACTTTTGTCGAAGGCGAACGGTGTTCGGTTGTGCGTGAATACTGCGGGCACGGCATTGGACAGGTCTTCCATGAGCCGCCACAGGTGCTGCACTACGGTCGTCCAGCCACCGGTGTCACGCTGAAGCCCGGCATGACATTCACGATTGAACCAATGGTCAATCTGGGCAAACCAGGCACCCGCCTGCTGCCCGATGAATGGACGGTAATCACAAAAGATCGCAGTTTATCGGCTCAATGGGAACATACGATGGCGGTGACGGAGGACGGGGTAGACGTTCTAACGCGCCTACCTGAAGATCCCTTGTGACACAACGATTGGACCAGCGACTGAGCGCGGTTGCTGCCACGCGTCACTGCCTGGATTTGATTGAGCTTAATCAGCTCTCCGATAACCCGACTGTTCTTGCTAACGCCTTGCGCAAGGCACGCAAGCATGCCGATCAAACCCTGCACGAGGCGTTTCGGGCGAAGGTCGATATTCGCGAACTGGTCCAAGCTCGAGCCTGGGTCATGGAGCAGCTCGTTCTGCTGGCCTGGGAGAGACTGACTGCTGATGACGCCCAGCTTGAACTGGTTGCCGTTGGTGGTTTTGGGCGCGGCGAGTTGCACCCGCATTCAGACGTTGATCTGTTGATACTGCTTCCAGATGAACAAGCGGCAGACCGGTTTCAAACGCAACTCGAGCACTTTATTCAAGTGCTTTGGGACGCTGAATTGCAGCCCGGCCATAGCGTGCGAACGCTGGATGACTGTCTTACTGAGGGCAAACGAGACGTCACCGTGGCGACCAATTTGATGGAAGCACGTCTGATGGCGGGCACCGGTCTCCTCTTTTCGGCCATGGTTCAAGCGATGCAGCCGCCGGATGTCTGGCCAGCTGACCTGTTTTTTTCGGCCAAACTTGAGGAACAAAACGAGCGCCATGCGCAGCACGCTGACACGATTTACAACCTGGAACCGAATTTGAAGGACGGCCCGGGCGGATTGCGTGACATGCAGACTATCGGATGGGTCACTCATCGTCATTTCGGAACCTCGACCTTGCACGGTTTGGTCGAGCACGGATTCTTGAGCGAACGCGAGCATGAAGACCTGGTAGAACAGCGCGATTTTCTTTGGAACGTTCGCTGGGCATTGCACAAGCTGGCCGGTCGAACCGAGGAACGACTGTTGTTTGATCATCAACGTCGATTGGCTGAGTGGTTTGGTCTTGGCGATACGCAAAAAAGCAACGAACCGGTTGAACGTTTCATGCAGCGCTATTACCGCAGCGTCATGCAGCTGGCTCGGCTAAACGAGCGCTTGCTGCAAAGCTTTGACGAGGAACTGCTGGCCGGCCGCGAGCATCTGCCATCCTCGGATATTGACCAGCATTTTCGTGTACGTGACGGTTACCTTGAACTTAAAGATCCACATGCGCTGGTTTTTAATTCAGAGCTCATCATGCGCTTGTTTCTGGTGCTGTGCGAGCAGCCTGAAATTCGCGGTGTACGCGCCTCAACCATCCGATTGGTCATAGAGCACTTGTATTTGATCGACGAAAACTATCGCAACGACCCTCAAATACTGGACCAATTCCTGACGTTGTTGCGCAGCCCGCGTTTGGTTTACAGTCAGCTGGCGCGGATGAATCGCTATGGCGTTTTGGGGGCCTTGATTCCGGCCTTTGGCGAAATCAGCGGTCGAATGCAGTTTGACTTGTTCCATGTCTACACGGTCGACCAGCACACGCTGTTCTTGATCCGCAACCTTCGACGCTTCACCTACGGCCAGGACCCGGAGCAGTTCGCTCACGCGATTGAAATCAGCAAGCGGATTGAACGGCCGGAAGTGCTGTATCTGGCAGCTTTGTTTCATGACATTGCCAAGGGTCGTGGCGGTGATCATTCCGAGCTGGGTGCACTCGACGCCCGTGGCTTCGTTGAACAACTCCAGCTGGACGACGAGGACCGCGATCTGGTGGTCTGGCTGGTTGAGGCTCACCTGCTTATGTCGCGGACCAGCCAGCGCGAGGACATCACCGATCCGGACGTGGTAAATACGTTTGCACGGAGCGTGGCAAGTCAACGCCGACTGGATCATCTGTTTGTCTTGACCGTCGCCGACATCGCAGCCACTAGCCCCAAGCTTTGGAATTCCTGGAAAGACAGCCTGTTGTGGGAGCTTTACCAAGCGGCTACCGAGGCCTTGCAGCGCGGACCCGAAGACACCGTCGACCGCACGGAGAGCGTAGGAGAAACGCGATCCAACGCGCTTGCCGGACTCGCCAATGAGGGGTTTTCAACATCGGATGTTCAGACGCTTTGGTCCGCCCTGCCGCAGTCGGCATTCTTGCGCCTGGATCCGGACCAGCTGAACTGGACCAGTTCGCAAGCGCTCTCGGCCGCGTCACTGCCCGTCGTTGCCGCGCGTCAACTGCCGGATCGAGGTGTGACCGAGGTGTTTATCCATGCCGAAGACTTTGTTGGTCTATTTGCCGTCGTGGCCCGCGAGCTGGACCGGATGCAGCTCAATGTCCTGGCGGCACGCGTCGTAACCAGTGACGATGAAAAAAGCTGGGATTTATTTCAGCTCATGGACGGGCAATCGCAGCCGCTGAATGAATCCGATTCGAATCGACTTCAGCATTTCCTGACTGAGCAACTTCGCAAGAAATCGATCAGACCGCTGCCGCCACGGCCATTGCCGCGTCGCCTGCAGCCGTTTATGGGTCGATCAGAAATTCAGCTCAGGCAAGTAAAACAACGCACGCGCCTGGATGTCGCGGCAACCGATCGCCCGGGATTGCTTTCAGCAATTGCCGAGGCCATGGTCAGTCAAGGCCTGCGCTTGATTGATGCCCGCATCGCCACCTTTGGCCAGCGGGTCGAAGACGTGTTTTTGATAACCGATGCCCATGGCCAAGCGCTGGACGCAGAGGCCTGCGAC
>JGI12109J20283_10313821_pt1 | contig 10932 bp, 8 predicted proteins | sample ElkSlonscriptome_12_FD_20283 | JGI IMG/M metagenome (IMG submission 20283) | reverse complement strand
TGTGGCTCGGCTTCGCGGCACCGCGGGTGTCGAATACACCCTGGCCTACAAGGGCGCCACCAAATTGTGGAAGTACCTCCACGAGGAGCCCTTCGTCAACTCCCTGGGCGCCCTCACCGGCAACCAGGCGATGCAGCAGGTGAAGGCGGGGCTCAAGGCCATCTACCTCTCCGGCTGGCAGGTGGCCGGCGATGCCAACCTCGGCATGCAGATGTACCCCGACCAGTCCCTGTATCCCGCCAACTCCGTGCCGGCGGTGGTGCAGCGGATCAACAACACCCTGATGCGTGCCGACCAGTTGCACCACGCCGAGGGCAACGACAGCATCGATTGGTTCCAGCCCATCGTCGCCGACGCCGAGGCCGGTTTCGGGGGCGTGCTGAACGCCTTCGAACTGATGAAGGCGATGATCGAGGCCGGCGCCTCCGGGGTGCATTTCGAGGACCAGCTGGCCTCGGCCAAGAAGTGCGGCCACATGGGCGGCAAGGTGCTGGTACCCACCTCCGAGGCTCTGCAGAAGCTCTCCGCCGCGCGGCTGGCCGCCGACACCATGGGCGTACCCACCCTGGTGGTCGCCCGCACCGACGCCGAGGCGGCGACCCTGCTCACCGCCGACGTGGACGAGCGTGATCACAAGTTCATCGTCAAGGGCGAGCGCACCGCCGAGGGCTTCTACCGGGTGCATGCCGGTCTCGATCAGGCCATCGACCGGGCCATCGCCTACTCCCACGTGGCCGATCTGGTCTGGTGCGAGACCAAGGTGCCGGATCTGGAGGAGGCCAAGAAATTCGCCGAGGCCGTGCATAAGGTGCATCCCGGCAAGATGCTGGCCTACAACTGCTCGCCGTCGTTCAACTGGAAGAAGCATCTGGACGATACCACCATCGCCAAGTTCCAGCGCGAACTGGGGGCCATGGGCTACAAGTTCCAGTTCATCACCCTGGCCGGTTTCCACGCCCTGAACTACGCCATGTTCGAACTGGCCCGGGGCTACAAGGATCGGCAGATGAGCGCCTACGTGGAACTCCAGGAGAAGGAGTTCGCTGCGGTGCCCCACGGCTTCACCGCCGTCAAGCACCAGCGCGAGGTGGGTACCGGCTACTTCGACGAGGTCACCCAGACCATCACCGGCGGCACCTCCTCCATCACCGCGCTTACCGGCTCCACCGAGGAGGCCCAGTTCGAATCGGCCCCCGGCACCGCCGACTAAGCATCCGCGGGCCATGGCTCCTGCCGCGGCCCCGTTCCCGGGAGGAGACGGGGCCACGGTTGTCTCCGCCGCCCGCCAGCGCGGGCGCGGGCGTGTCTGTTTTCTCCCCGTCCTCCCTGCAACGGGGAGGGCATTCCTTCTCTGTTGACCTATCCATTCCCGGTGGCTTTTCCGTCGTCCGACAAAATCGGCTATCATGGCGCCCGTGGTTTTCGCGGGCGTGATTCGATGACGACACCACGCCTCAAGTTTTCGAGAAACTTATTTTTTAGCCCGGCGCTCTAACACAGTCGGTGGTTCCGTGATATGAATATAAGCGAGCGGCCCGAGGTTCATCCGCTTCACCTCACGGTCCGCGATCACGTCGCATCGGTCCCATACCCGAACGACATCGGATAGGCGAATGGATCACAAACATTCTCCCAACTTTGACGACAATCAAGGGCTTGCCACCGAGGAGGCCAAGCCGAAGCTGAAACGGCCGAGGCTCTACAAGGTGGTCCTGCTCAACGACGACTACACGCCCATGGAGTTCGTGGTTCACGTTCTGGAGGAGTTTTTCGGCATGAACCGGGAAAAAGCCACGCAGATCATGCTCCATGTCCACACCCGTGGGAAGGGAGTGTGTGGCGTCTATACTTACGACATCGCCGAAACCAAGGTGGCACAGGTCAACGACTATTCCCGGGAGCACCAGCACCCACTGATGTGTACCCTGGAAGAGGCTTAACGAATTGCAAGTGATGAGGTCTGCCACATGTTAAGCAAGGAACTGGAGTTCTCCATCAACCTCGCCTTCCGGGAGGCCCGCGACAGGCGCCACGAGTTCATGACCGTGGAACATCTGCTACTGGCCTTGCTTGACAACCCCTCCGCTGCCGAGGTGCTACGCGCCTGTGGTGCCAAGATGGACAAGCTCAAGCGCGATCTTCAGAACTTCATCAAGGAGAGCACGCCGGTGCTGGGTCCGGACGATCCCCGCGAGACCCAGCCTACCCTGGGTTTCCAGCGGGTGTTGCAGCGGGCTGTGTTGCACGTCCAGTCCTCCGGCAACAAGGAGGTCACCGGCGCCAACGTGCTGGTGGCCATCTTCGGGGAACAGGAATCCCAGGCGGTGTATCTGCTCAAGCAGCAGGACATCAACCGGCTGGACGTGGTGAATTACATCTCCCACGGCATCTCCAAGGTCTCCGACGACAACGAGATCTCCTCCTCCAGCGGTGAGGAGGAGAGCACCGGCGAGGCCGCCGGTAGTCGCCCGCTGGACAACTTCGCCACCAACCTCAACGAACTGGCCCGGCAGGGCCGCATCGACCCTCTCATCGGCCGGCGCAACGAGGTGGAGCGCACCGTGCAGATCCTCTGCCGGCGGCGCAAGAACAACCCCCTGTTCGTGGGCGAGGCGGGCGTCGGCAAGACCGCCATCGCCGAGGGTCTTGCCAAGATGGTGGTGGACGAGGAGGTGCCCGAGGTCCTCAAGGACGCCACGATCTATGCCCTGGATCTGGGCTCGCTGGTGGCCGGCACCAAGTACCGCGGCGACTTCGAGAAGCGCCTGAAGGCGGTGCTGGCGCAGTTGAAGAAGGAGCGTCATGCCATCCTGTTCATCGACGAGATCCACACCCTGATCGGCGCGGGCGCGGCCTCCGGCGGCGTGATGGATGCCAGCAACCTGATCAAGCCCATGCTGGCCTCGGGTGAACTCAAGTGCATCGGCTCCACCACCTACCAGGAATACCGGGGCATCTTCGAGAAGGACCGGGCGCTGGCCCGACGTTTCCAGAAAATCGACGTGCCCGAGCCCTCCGTGGAGGAGACCTACCAGATCCTCAAGGGCCTGAAGACCCGCTTCGAGGAGCACCACGAGTTGAAGTACTCCTCCAAGGCTCTGCGCTCGGCCGCCGAACTCTCGGCGCGCTTCATCAACGACCGGCATCTGCCCGACAAGGCCATCGACGTGATCGACGAGGCCGGCGCCAGTCAGCGCCTGCTGCCGCCCTCCAAGCGCAAGAAGACGATCGGTGTCGCGGACATCGAATCGGTGATCGCCAAGATCGCCCGGATCCCGCCGAAGAGCGTGTCCTCCTCCGACAAGGACACTCTGCAAAACCTGGAGCGGGATCTGAAACTGGTGGTGTTCGGTCAGGACGAGGCCATCGAAACCCTGTCCAACGCCATCAAGCTGTCCCGGGCCGGACTCGGTAACGCCCAGAAACCCATCGGTAGCTTTCTATTCGCCGGTCCCACCGGAGTGGGTAAGACCGAGGTCACCCGTCAGTTGGCCCAGGTGATGAACATCGAGCTGATCCGCTTCGATATGTCCGAGTACATGGAGCGTCACACCGTGTCCCGGCTGATCGGTGCACCTCCGGGCTACGTGGGTTTCGACCAGGGCGGGCTTCTCACCGACGCCATCCTCAAGCATCCCCATGCGGTGTTGTTGCTGGACGAGATCGAGAAGGCCCATCCGGATGTTTTCAACCTGCTCCTACAGGTGATGGACCACGGCACGCTCACCGACAACAACGGCCGCAAGTCGGATTTCCGTAACGTCATTGTCGTCATGACCACCAATGCCGGCGCCGAGCAGATGGACCGGGCCTCCATCGGCTTTGCCCAGCAGGATCATGCCAGCGACGGCCTGGAGGCCATCAAGCGGATGTTCACCCCGGAGTTCCGTAACCGTCTGGATGCGGTGATTCAGTTCCAGGCCCTGTCCCCCGAGACCATTGGCCACGTGGTGGACAAGTTCATTATCGAACTGGAGGCGCAACTGGAGGACAAGGGCGTCACCGTGGAGGTGGACGACGCCGGTCGGCGCTGGCTGGCGGAGCGGGGTTACGATCCCAAAATGGGTGCCCGGCCCATGGCGCGGATCATCCAGGAGACCATCAAACGCAAGCTTGCCGATGAGTTGCTGTTCGGTCGGCTGGCCCAGGGTGGGCATGTCTCGGTGACGGTGGAGAACGACGAGTTGAAACTCGACATCACCGAGGAAGAAGCCATCAGTTAAGGATGCGAGCCGGTTTACCCTGCAGGGGGTAGACCGGCTCGTGCTTCATTAGTGGAGCGGCGGGAACACGCTGAATCTGGGGATAATGCCGGATTGATCATCATCCATCCGGCTGCCGTCAGTCATTGACGAAATCGGAACGATGCTGGCAATGTCAGGGGCTGGACCCGGTCGTCTTTCAACGACCGCGGTAAACGATCCGGGCCTTGGAAAGGTCGTAGGGTGTGAGTTCCACCTTGACCTTGTCACCGGTCAGGATCCGGATGTAATTCTTGCGCATTCGCCCGGAGATATGGGCGGTAACCATGTGGCCGTTTTCCAGTTCCACACGGAACATGGTGTTGGGCAGGGTATCCACCACCGTGCCCTCCATTTCGATATGATCTTCTTTCGACATATACCTCACTCGGCTGCTGCAAAAGTCAACGCGATAGCTTACTCCAGTAAAGCCAGAGAGTAAATTCGTTAATTTTGACGTTGCGGCCGCTGTTCGGTTCCGGGGCAGGCTCCCGTTCACCGGGAGGGGGTGTACCAGTGTCCGTTGCGGAACAACTCATAGGGCCTGAAACTCGCCTTGTAGCGCATTTTCTCGCACTCGCCGATCCAGTAGCCCAGATATACCCAGTCCAGGCCCAGCCGCTCGGCCTCGGCGATCTGCCAGAGGATGGCGTGGGTGCCGAGGCTGCGCCGTGTCTCATGGGGATCGAAGAAGGTGTAAACGGCCGACAGTCCATCGGCCAGTCGATCCACCACCGCCAATGCCAGCAGGCGGTCGTCGTCGCTGCGAAATTCCACCAGCAGGGTATCGCTCCACTGGGAGGTGACAAAATCCAGGTAGCTCTCCGGAGTAGCGTTATCCATCCCGCCTTGGGGGTGACGGGATTTCAAATAATGTTCGAACAGATGAAAATGCTCCCAGGAGAACTCACTGTTGCGGATCTCCACCCGGAGATCCTCGTTACGTTGCCAGATGCGTCGCTGGTTGCGGTTGGGCCGGAACTGCTGCACCGGCACCCGCAATGACTGACAGGCATCGCAGTGGGGGCAATGGGGTCGGTAGACATGATCGCCACTGCGGCGAAACCCCAGATGCGCCAGCTTGTTATAGATGGTCTGGTTCACCGCCTCCGGATCGGCCACCAGATTCCGCGCCTGGCGCTCCGGCAAATAGCCGCAGGGGTGATCCACCGTGAGAAACAATCGCAGGGTGTCCAGGGAATGTCGGTTGTCCGGTCTCATGCTCATTCTCCGTCCGATGTCATGGGCAGAGCCTCGAAGCGCCAGGGACCCGGGATTCCCGATTCAGTGGCATGCTGGGCCAGCAGGCGCAGGAAGTGCCGCCGGGGAATATCCTCGGCGCCGAGGCTGATCAGGTGCCGGGTGTGCATCTGACAATCAATCAGACCGAACTGCCAGCGTTCCAGTTGCGCCGCCAGGCAGGCCAAGGCCACCTTGGAGGCATCGGACATGCGGCTGAACATGGACTCCCCGTAGAACACCCGCCCCAGCGCCACCCCATACAATCCGCCCACCAGTTGTCCCGCATGCCAGGTCTCCACCGAGTGGGCATAGCCCAGTTCGTGGAGTCGCACATAGGCAGCGTTCATTTCCGGGGTGATCCAGGTACCGGTCTCGCCCTGGCGCGATTCGCTGCAGCGCTGGATCACGGTGCGAAAGCGGGTGTCCATGGATACCGAGAACAGCCCCTTGCGCAGGGTCTTACGCAGGCTTCTGGATATCTTAATGCTGGCCGGGAACATTACCGTGCGGGGATCGGGGCACCACCAGAGAATCGGCTGATCCGGGGAATACCAGGGAAAGATCCCGTGCCGGTAGGCCCGCAGCAGCCGCTTCGGCGACAGGCTACCGCCCACCGCCAGCAAGCCATCGGGCTCGGCCAGCGCCGATTCCGGGTGGGGAAAGGCCTGATCGTCGTCGTAGGGATCGAGCCAGGGCAGACCACTCATGAATCGGCGCACTCCTGTCGATACGGCGAGTGCTGGTGTAGGGCGCGGGCGTATTCCTGCACCGCCGGGGTTTCCCGCCGTAGAAAATCCGCCACCGCCTCGTTGAAGGCCGGGTGGGCCAGCCAGTGGGCGGAGTGGGTGAGGCTGGGTAGAAACCCCCGGGCGATCTTGTGCTCGCCCTGCGCCCCGGGTTCAAAGAGGCGCAGGCCCCGGCGGATGCAGTAGTCGATGCCCTGGTAATAACAGGTCTCGAAATGCAGGTGATGGAACTCCGCCCGGCAGCCCCAGTAACGCCCGTAGAGGGCATTGTCGCTGCGAAGGCATAGGGCACCGGCCACTTCCCGGCCCCGGAGACTAGCGAGAATCAGCACCACCCGGTCGCCCAGGGTGCGACCGATCTCCTGGAAGAACCCCGCCGTCAACACCGGAAATCCCCAGCGTCGCTCGAAGGTAGCGCAGTAGAAGTCGTGGAAGGTGTGCCACTGGGCCTCGCTCACCTGGGGTCCTTCCAGGATCTGTAACTCCAGGCCCGCCTCCGCCACCGAGCGGCGTTCACGGCGAATGTTCTTGCGTTTTTTGGAGGTCAGCACCTCCAGAAAATCCTCGAAATCCCGGTAACCCCGGTTGCTCCAGTGGAACTGGCAGCCGGTGCGCACCATGAAACCCTGCGCCTGCAGGTGTGCCAGATCGGTGTCTTGCGGGAACAGCCAGTGCAGTGAGGAGCAATCCAGCGCCTCCACCTGGGAGTGGGCGGTGTGGATCAAACGGCCGGCGAGATCGGGTCCGGCATCCGGGTGCAGCAGCAGCCGTTGTCCGGTGGCAGGGGTGAAGGGCACCGCGCTCACCAGCTTCGGATAATAGGGGATGCCGTGGCGCTGATAAGCGGCCTCCCAGCTATGGTCGAACACGAACTCCCCGTAGAAATTATGCTTCTCGTACAGCGGCACGGCGCCCAGCAAGCGGCCCTGCCCGTCCAGCGCCACCACATGGCGGGGAATCCAGCCGGTACGCCGACCGACACAGCGGTGACGTTCCAGCCCGGCCAGGAACTCGTGGGACAGGAAGGGATTGCCGTCCGCCACCAGCGCGTTCCACTGCGCCGCGGGCAGTTCGTTCAGAGCATTCAGGATACGGATCTGCATGGGCCATACTGTCCAGGCTTTGACTATGGCAGTTGGAGGCTGGACCGGGTCCAGGGTTCAGCACTGGCATGACTGGTAGGGGACGGGTGAATTCGATAGTAAGTAAAAGCATCAAACAGGTAAAGCCTGCCCCGGCGTAGTATCCTAGAGCCCTGACTTCACCGGATGCCACCGGAGTGGGACAATGGCTCAGGGGTCAGGATGCCGCCGTTCGGCGCTCACGCCGCCGGTCGTGTCAGGCGCCCCATGGCCCCGGGGAGCACCACCGCCGAAAGAGGAACCTCCACCTTGCCACAAGCCCGTCGCCGTAACACCCAGCAGCGCCAATTCGCCCCCCAGTTCTTCCGCCATCTGCACACCAGCCTGCGCGAGAGCGGTCTGCTGCTGTGCGCCGGGGTGGCGGTGTATCTGTTCATCGCCCTGGCCTCCAGCGATCCCCGGGATCCGGGTTGGAGTCAGCACACCGGCGGCGAGGTGGAGCACAATCTGGCCGGCGTGGCGGGGGCCTGGTTCGCGGATATCAGCCTGTATTTCGTCGGCTACGTGGCCTATCTGTTGCCGCTGGCGGTGGCCTTTGCCGGCTGGCGGCTGTTCCGCCGGGATGGTTTGAAGGTGCTGGACGCGGAACTGGTACTGCTCAGAAGCCTCGGTTTCGTGGTCACCATCGGCGGTGCCTGCGGTCTGGTGTATCTCTACCTGGGTGGCGGGGGTAACAGCGGGGGTGGGGTGATCGGACGCTGGGTAGCGGGTAACCTGGTGACCGCCTTCGGCGCGCTGGGGGGTGGGCTGTTTCTGCTGGCGCTGTTCATGGCCGGCTGCAATCTCGCCTCCGGGATGCCCTGGTTGCAGGTCTTCGAGGCCATCGGCAGGTTTCTCTGGGACGCCATGGGGTTGATCGGCAAGGTGTTGATGGACGGTGGTGAATTTCTATTCCGCCAGGGCCGGCGGATGATGCCCCTGCTGGGTGAGGTGGCCGCGCTATGGCCGCAGCGCGAATCGCGCCCGCTGCCCGCTGGCGCCCCTTCGGAGCAGGACGCCGAGCCCGAACCGTTGCGGCGGCGCCGCCCGCCCCGGGTGGAGCCGGTGGTGGCCGCGGCGGAAGCGGCGCCGGTGGAGCCGCAGGCGGAGCTGTTGCCCACCCTGATCCGCACCCCGCCCAAAGCGGCCAAACCCCGCCCCCGCAAGTCCGACCAGCCCGGTCCCGGGCTGCCGCCCCTGGATTTGCTGGATCTGGTACCCGCCGAGCAGTCGGGCTATGCCGAGGATGTGCTGGAGGAGATGTCCCGGCAACTGGAGACCCTGCTGGCCCACTTCGGCGTGGAGGTGCGGGTGGTGGCGGTGGAGCCGGGGCCGGTGATCACCCGTTTCGAACTGGAACCGGCGCCCGGCGTGAAGGTGAGCCAGATCAGCAATCTGGTGAAGGATCTGGCGCGCGGCCTGTCGGTGATCGCGGTGCGGGTGGTAGAGGTGATCCCGGGCAAGTCCGTGGTGGGTCTGGAGATTCCCAACCAGGACCGGGAGGTGGTGTATCTCTCCGAGATCCTGGACTCGGCCGCCTACGCCCGCACCACCTCGCCCACCACCCTGGCCATGGGCAAGGACATCGGCGGCAAGCCGGTGGTGGCCGACCTCACCCGCATGCCCCATCTCCTGGTGGCCGGTACCACCGGCTCGGGCAAATCCGTGGCCATCAACGCCATGCTGCTCAGCATGCTGTACAAATCCAGCGCCGAGGAACTTCGACTGATCCTCATCGATCCAAAGATGTTGGAACTGTCGGTCTATGAGGGTATTCCCCACCTGCTGTCGCCGGTGGTCACCGACATGAAGGAGGCGGCCAACGCGCTTCGCTGGTGCGTGGCCGAGATGGAGCGTCGCTACCGCCTGCTGGCGGCGGTGAAGGTGCGAAACATCACCGGCTACAACCGCAAGGTGCAGGACGCTCTGGATGCCGGCACCCCCATCCCGGACCCCCTGTACCAGCCAGAGCCCGGCGCCGAGGACCAACCGCCCCCGGCCCTCGGCCCCTTGCCCTACATCGTGGTGGTGATCGACGAACTGGCCGACATGATGATGGTGGTGGGCAAGAAGGTGGAGGAACTCATCGCTCGCCTTGCCCAGAAGGCGCGGGCCTCGGGGATTCACCTGATCCTCGCCACCCAGCGCCCCTCGGTGGATGTGATCACCGGCCTGATCAAGGCCAACATCCCCACCCGGGTGGCGTTTCAGGTGTCCTCGCGCACCGATTCGCGCACCATCCTGGATCAGATGGGCGCCGAACAATTGCTGGGCCACGGCGACATGCTCTACCTGCCGCCCGGCACCGGCACGCCCCAGCGGTTGCACGGCGCCTTTGTGGCCGACCACGAGGTGCATCGGGTGGTGGAATTCTTGAAAAACACCGGTGAGCCCGAATATCTGGACGAGGTCACCGCCGACGGTGGCAGCGGCGCCGGCTCGGATATGCCGCTGCCGGGGCTGGAGGGAGCCGACAGTGAGGTCGACCCCCTCTACGACGAGGCGGTACGGATCGTCACCGAGACCCGCCGGGCCTCCATCTCCGGGGTGCAGCGGCGGCTGAAGATCGGCTACAACCGGGCCGCCCGGATGATCGAGGAAATGGAACAGGCCGGGATCGTCGGCCCGCTGGAGACCAATGGCGCCCGCGAGGTGCTGGCACCCCCGCCGCCGGAGCCCTGAATCCGGTATTTCACGGGAGAGAAACCCTTGAGAAGTCTTATCCACGTCATGCTTTGCCTGGTTCTCGGAGTGCCGCTGGCGACATTCGCCGCCGAGCCCTCCCGGGTGCAGGATTATTTCCGTCAGTTGCAATCCCTGGAGGGGGATTTCGTGCAGACTGTGTTCGACGCCGACGCCGAACTCATCCAGGCCTCCTCCGGCAGGGTCTACATGACCAAGCCGGGCCGTTTTCGCTGGGACTACCGGGAGCCCTTCGAGCAACTGATCGTCGCCGACGGCGCCAGGCTCTGGCTCTACGACAAGGATCTGGAGCAGGTCACGGTGCGTCCCCTGAACGAGGTGCTGAGCGCCACCCCGCTGGCGGTGCTGTCGGGGGCCGCACCCATCGACGAGACCTTCAGCATCAGCGAGCCCATCAGCCACAGTGGGCTGGACTGGTACGAACTGCTGCCCATGGTGCCGGACGCCGAGTTCACCACCCTCTGGGTGGGCTTCAGCGAGGGCGGTGAGCTTCGTACCCTGGAACTGGTGGATACCTTCGGCCAGCGTACCCGCCTGAGCTTCGACGATCTGGATCCCAATGCCAGCGTCGACCCGACACTGTTTCGCTTCCAGCCACCGCCGGGCGTGGACGTGGTGGGCGACGCCTCCTGATGACGCAAGCGGATTCCCGCCCGCTGGCCGATCGGCTGCGCCCTCGTAGCCTCGACGAGGTGGTGGGGCAGGCCCATCTGCTGGGATCGGACAGGCCCCTGGGCCGGGCGCTGGCCCGCGGGCTCTTGCATTCCATGGTGTTGTGGGGGCCGCCCGGCACCGGCAAGACCACCCTGGCGCGGCTGCTGGGCGTGGCCACCGACGCCGAGTTCGTGGCCCTGTCGGCGGTGCTGGCCGGGGTGCGGG
>JGI12109J20283_10970204_pt1 | contig 10937 bp, 9 predicted proteins | sample ElkSlonscriptome_12_FD_20283 | JGI IMG/M metagenome (IMG submission 20283) | reverse complement strand
GGCGAAGCTTATGGCTCTCAAATGCAGACCCAGAAAACCTTAGATGAAATTCAATACTTGCTCAACGCCTTCTTAGAGGAAGTCAAAGTTAATTATGTCGAACGCTTGTCCCAAGAGGACTTAGAAGACATTCTTGACCAAACCCGGGCAATTCGGCAAAAGCGACAGGTGTAGTTGAGGGAGATGAGGAAGATGAGGAAGACAGGGGAGGTGGAGGGTTAACTCACGCACCATGTCCGACTAGCGAAGCAAAGGGTCAACACTCCACCGTCACCCCCCTTTGCTTGTGGTAATCCGATCCCACAACGTGCAAAGATTGCGCTAAACTCTAACATAGCAACGGAAGTCACTCTATCCTGATGTCGGCGTCTGGGGGAACTATAAAACTGTTCCCAAGTACACAAGCAGGGTAGAGATTGTGTTAATTATTGCTAGGCTTCTTGGCAGAAATTTTACCTGGAGGTGGGTTGAACCCACTTTTTTTGTTGAAGTTTTTCTATGACTCATCCCCTGATTCCACAACTAATCGATTTGGCAACCCCAGTAGCCGAAAAATTGGGATTGGAGTTCGTTGGGGCGGTGTTTCACACGAACAGACGTCCCCCTGTACTTCGGGTAGATATCCGCAACCGCGACGGCGATACGGGTTTAGATGACTGTGAACGCATGAGTCGGGCTTTAGAAGCTGAATTAGATGCCGTGGATTTGATTCCAGATGCTTATGTTTTGGAAATTTCTAGTCCTGGGATCTCGCAAGAGCTAACGACAGACCGAGACTTCATCGCATTTAAAGGATTTTCCGTGGTGGTCAACACCGCTGAACCTGACCAAGGACATAAAGAATGGCGAGGGAAATTAATTCGCCGGGATGATACCCGTGTATATATCAACCAAAAAGGACGGGCGATCGCCATTCCTCGCGAGCAAGTGACTAAAGTTCAGTTCGATGAGCAGGGTTAAACCCGTTTAGATCTTATGGAATTTAGTCATTGAGCATGGGTTGCGGTTGTTCACGACCCCTAATAAACAGTTTATGGAGATTTGCCTATGTCTATCGTTAATCTGCCGGGACTAAAAAAGATGATCGAAGAGATCTCTCAAAGCCATAATTTACCGAAATCAGCAGTCCAACAGGCACTGAGAGAAGCACTGATCAAAGGCTACGAGCGCTATCGTCGAGCGCAACGCATAGAGCGACCTCATTTTGATGATGAGTATTTTAACAACTTTGAGGTCGATTTAGATATCGAAGAAGAAGGCTTCCGCATTCTTTGTACCAAAACCATTGTTGAGGAAGTTGGCAACACCGATCATCATATTTCCCTCAAAGAAGTTCAAGAAGTCGCATCAGAGGCACAATTAGGTGACTCGGTGGTTCTGGATGTTACCCCAGATCAACGTGATTTTGGTCGAATGGCAGCTATTCAAACCAAGCAGGTACTCTCCCAAAAACTACGGGATCAACAGCGTAAGTTGATCCAAGAAGAATTTGAAGAGTTAGAAGGAACGGTTCTCCAAGCCAGAGTGCTACGATTTGAGCGGCAATCGGTGATCATGGCGATTAGCAGCGGCTTTGGTCAGCCGGAAGTGGAAGCTGAACTGCCTAAGCGCGAACAATTACCCAACGATACCTATCGCATTGGCAGTACCTTTAAGGTTTTTCTCAAAAAAGTGCGTGAAGGTCCTCACCGTGGACCCCAGCTTGTGGTTTCGCGAGCTTCGGCTGGTTTAGTGGTCTATCTGTTTGCCAATGAAGTCCCAGAAATCGAAGATGAAGTCGTGCGAATCGTGGCGGTGGCGCGAGAAGCTAATCCACCGTCGCGTCATGTCGGACCTAGGACTAAAATTGCCGTGGATACCCTAGAGCGGGATGTTGATCCCGTTGGGGCTTGTATCGGCGCTAGGGGATCGCGCATTCAAGTGGTCGTTAATGAATTGCGCGGCGAAAAAATAGATGTGATTCGTTGGTCGCCTGATCCCGCTACCTATATAGCCAATGCTCTGAGTCCCGCACGAGTAGAGGAAGTCTTATTGGTGAATCCGGAAGGGCGTCAAGCTCACATTTTGGTCGCGGAAGATCAGCTCAGTTTAGCTATTGGCAAAGAGGGACAGAATGTTCGCCTAGCAGCTCGTCTCACAGGTTGGAAGATTGATATTAAAGATATCGCCAAGTACGACTACGAAGCTGAACACCAGAAAATGCAGGAGTTACAAGCCGCGATCGCACAGAGGGAAGCCGAACTCGCTGATGAACAAGAGGATGAGGAGCAACTAGAGAGAGAAACTTCCTCACCAGCCGAGTTAGAGGCAAAGGTGACAAATCCTCAATCTCTAGCCGAGGAGGAATTTGCTGAAGACGAGGAGGAATTTGCTGAAGACGAGGAAGAATTTGCTGAAGATGAGGAAGAATTTGCTGAAGACGAGGAAGAGGAGGATATTTTGTCCTAATCTTAGGAGGATCAGAGCAAGGCTGTAGATTCCTTAAGGGCGTTGAACCCTTGCACCTAACTTGATCAAGAGGGAACGGGGAGAGATTTTCATGGAGGCTGGTGTACGCCGTTGCTCAAGACACCCTCCTCACTGTCCTCACCTCGTTTACCGAGATAGGTTATGCCGTGAACAGTAAACTCATGCGAGCCTACACCAAAATCATTGTCCGAATCTTATGGAACCCAATTACCGACGTTGCCTAAGTTGTCGCCGGGTGGCTCAAAAACAAGCATTATGGCGAGTTGTGCGAATCCATCCCTCGCGACAGGTAAAATTAGATCAGGGCATGGGACGTTCGGCTTATATCTGTCCTCAAGCGAGTTGTCTGGCGGCTGCTCAGAAAAAAAATCGATTGGGACGAGCGCTGAGGGCATCGGTTCCCGACGAAATTTATCAACGATTATGGCAGCGTTTAGAACCTTGTCCCTGGAGCATCCAACGCAGCAGCGATTGAGCCAATGCATCCAAAAAACTCCAGCAAGGCTCTCAATGAACCTAAGCAATCGCTAGGATGGTAAAGGAGTACCATTACTAATGGTGTTCGGAGGTGAGTCTGACCCTGATCAAGTTAACAACTCCTACCTGAGGAAGAGACTGAGGATCTAGGGATCTAGAAAATCTATCTAGTTTTGTTAAGATTTGTGTAAGTTAACTATCCAGGCTCTGATTAAGAGTGTAGAGATATCCAACTGGCTTACAGTCAATCAATGATCGCCTGTGTAACATGAGTTATTGGTGAGTTATCGAGTAGACTCTTAAAGACACCTTATTGATTTAAGCCAATCCGGCACGGAAACCAATGACCACGCACGCTTTCAATCATTTAGCTATGGTGTAACAATATGTACGACGGGGGAATAGTGGATGAACAACGGCAAAGTCAGAATTTACGAATTATCACGGGAATTGAATTTGGACAACAAGGACATTTTGAATATTTGCGAAGGACTTCATATTGCAGTCAAAAGTCACAGTAGCACGATTACAGAATCTGAAGCTGAGCGAATCAGAGCGGCGGCGGAAAAATATGCTGAGGGGATCACTAGCCTCAAAGGTCGTGACCAAACAACCTCAGCATCTGCTAACCATACAGATGGACACTCTAACAATAATAATCAGCGCAAACAGCAAATTCTGAGCGTTAAGCCTAAGCCTCGTTCCAGTTTTAGCTCTTCCCAGGGATCAGAATCTGGGTCAAAGTCTTCTCAACCCCCCGTCAAGCCGACTGTGAATCCACCGCGTCCACCCGCCCAGCTTAATCGACCGACGACACCAGTGAATTTGCAGGAGGACGATTCTGACTCAGAAACAGAAACAGAAACAGAAACACCAACTCCATCTCAAGGGTCACAGGAGAACGATACTAAAGCTGAAGTGGAAGCAAAACCCAAACTTATCCAACCCCCCGTTCGGCCAGCGTCACCGAAACCCAGTCAACCCACCCAGGTCGAACGACCGAAATTGAAGCGCGAGCGATCGGATGAGACTCCATCAGAGTCGGATGACCGTTCTCAGCCGCCTGAATCGACGAGTTCTCCTGAACCGCCAACTCCGGTTCAAACTCCGGCTAAATCTCCAGCCCCAGCTCATCCGAAACCTCCGGCTCAGCCTGTTCCTAAACTTCAATCTCCCCCCAAACGCTCCCGACCGACTCGTCCGGGTGAGAGTCCTGAAGTGGCGGCTATCGATTCGGATTCTCAGGAACAGAAGCAGGAGGAGGTCGATGAGGGCGTAGAAACCCTTCTGGAACCGCCGGAACTTAAAAATCTTAAAGTCAAACGACCCACGCCGCCACGTCAGTCGAAGAAACGTGAATGGATTGATGAAGAAGAAGATCGCGAAGGAGCTAAACCCGGAAAAGCGGCTAAGCTCAAGCGGCGACCTAAACTGATCGAAGAGGATGAGGAAGAGTTTGATGGTGACTACCAAACAGCTGACACTCCTGTGGCAGTCAGTATGTCAGTTGCTCGTCCTCCTAAACCTAAATCTCAAACGGGACAGACTCCCCCACCAACGGCAGCCAGTCAGGTTAGGAAAAAGCCAGAAGTTAAAACCGGCAGTAAACCAGAAAGTCGCGATCGCCGTCGTGAAAAGCAAGAAGTCGCTGAACGTCCTGAGCAAATTGTCTTAAACGATTCGCTAACCGTTCGAGAACTGGCGAATAAGCTCAACCTTGCCGAAACAGAGGTGATTAAGCAGCTATTCTTCAAGGGACTGGCAGTGAATATCACCCAAACCCTGGATCTGCCCACCGCTCAAATGGTTGCCGAAGAACTTGGCGTTGATGTTCAAACAGAAGAAGCTGAATCAGAAGCCGCTAAAACCGAAATGCTGGATGCGGCTGACTTGGAATACCTGGTTCGACGTCCACCCGTAGTCACAATCATGGGTCACGTCGATCACGGTAAAACCACGTTGCTGGATGCCATTCGCGAAACCAAAGTGGCACAAGGCGAAGCGGGAGGAATTACTCAGCACATCGGTGCTTACCATGTCGATGTGGAGCATGAAGATAAAGTCCAACAGGTGGTCTTTCTGGATACTCCAGGTCACGAAGCCTTTACCGCGATGCGGGCGCGAGGAGCGCGAGTAACCGATATTGCAATTTTAGTTGTTGCTGCCGATGATGGGGTACAACCGCAAACCCGAGAAGCGATTAGCCATGCTAAAGCCGCTGAGGTGCCGATTGTGGTTGCCGTTAACAAAATTGATAAGGAAGGAGCACAACCTGACCGAGTGAAGCAGGAGTTAATGGAACATGGATTAGTTCCAGAAGAATGGGGCGGTGACACGATCATGGTGCCCGTGAGTGCGATCCAAAAAGAAAACTTGGATACGCTCCTGGAAATGATCCTGCTCGTTTCTGACATTGAAGAACTCTCCGCTAACCCCGCCCGATTAGCCAAAGGTACGGTTATTGAAGCCAACCTGGATAAATCAAGAGGTCCAGTTGCCACATTGTTGGTGCAAAATGGCACGCTGCGGGTGGGTGATACTCTAGTGGCGGGATCGGTCTTCGGTAAAGTACGAGCCATGATCGATGACCGAGGCAAACGAGTAGACGAGGCAGCACCCTCCTTTGCCGTAGAGGTATTGGGTTTAAGCGATGTCCCGGCTGCTGGTGATGAGTTTGACGTCTTTGAACAAGAAAAAGAAGCTCGCGCCGTTGCGGATACGAGAAGCCAAGAACAGCGCGAATCTCGTCTGCAACAGGTGATGTCGTCCCGCCGAGTCAGCCTGAATAGCCTCTCTGCCAAAGCTCAAGAAGGGGAACTCAAAGAACTCAACTTGATCCTGAAGGCAGATGTACAAGGTTCGGTTGAAGCCATTCTGGGTTCACTCAAACAGTTACCCCAAAATGAAGTTCAAATCCGAGTCCTATTAGCGACGGCTGGAGAAGTCACCGAAACCGATGTTGACTTAGCGGCGGCTAGTGGTGCGGTAATCATTGGCTTTAATACCACTTTGGCTCACGGCGCTCGTTCTGCTGCTGAACAAGAGAGTGTTGATGTGCGCGAATACAACATCATCTATAATCTCTTGGATGACATTCAAGCGGCGATGGAAGGGTTACTGGAGCCAGAATTGGTGGAAGAACCCTTGGGTCAAGTGGAAGTCCGAGCTGTCTTCCCCGTCGGTCGCGGTGCGGTGGCAGGTTGCTACGTACAGTCAGGCAAAGCAGTGCGAAACTGCAAGATCCGAGTGCAACGTCGGGGTCAAATGATCTACGAAGGGGTGCTTGATTCGCTGAAGCGGATGAAGGATGATGTCAAAGAGGTCAATGCCGGATTTGAATGCGGTATTCGTATTGATAGATTCAATGATTGGACTGAAGGTGACATCATCGAAACCTATAAGATGGTGAGCAAGCGCCGGACTCTATCAGCGACTTAGGTGATATGTGATTAGTCCTTGGTTAATGACTAAGGACTAATCACAAAAGATAAAGGACAACCCAATGCGCTCTTTTTGGTCTGAACCGTTCTTGTGGATACATTTGGCGGGTTTAGCCGCACTGCCCCTAACGTTAGAGGTTGTCGCGCTAGGACTGGCAACGGGTGAACCCCTGTTACCTATCTGGCTAGAACTCTTAATTGTGGCAGTTATCGGCATCGCACCAGTTTTGTGGATGCAATTGACCCGCCCCTTTGACATTTTTAGTCTGCTCGTGGTGGCTCTGACACCTGATCGCCTAACGGAATCCCAGCGGCGACTGTTGAGCTTATTTGACCGGAAAACCAACCCGCTGCTAACGATTATGGCAGCAGGTTTTATGGTATGGGTACTGTGGCAAATTTATAGCATCGCTCCTTTAGCTGCAGGGGTCGTTCCCTGGACAGTTCAATGGCACATCGCTGGATTGGCTTTGGCAGGAGTTGGGTTTCTGGCAAGCCACTTATTTTTGCAAGTGCCTTTGAGTGTGGTGCAAGTTCTATTCACGAGCGAGGCGGAGTGGGCAGCCACTCAACCTTATCCAGTGGAAAAAATACCGGAAAACTTTACAGTACCAGGGTTTCGGGTCAAACAAATTTTACCTGCGATCGCCCCAGAGTCTTCCTCGGCTGAATCGTCCCCTGAACAGGTGGATTAAAACGGATTAGCGTGACATAAAAGTCAAGGGAGCTTGTTATCCTTACGTCCAGATGGTAGGGGCGACCCGCTTGCACAAATAAATGATGGTGTCCACTCAATTTACTCGGGTCGCCCTTCTTGTTCAACATCACGACGTCAAAAAAAAACAGGCATGTTGGCAATCAGTTGTTGCAAATGTAACAATTTAAACAACGCAGCTCCGTTATTCTGAAAATAAGGTTAAAAAATACAAATAACAGTTAAGAATTGCTACGAACTCATTCTGTTCAGATCACGATAAAGGTTTATGAAAAGCACAACTGTATCCGAATCCAACCAAATTTCCCCAGATAGTCCAGTTTGGGACAATCTCAAAGAAGCGATCGCCGCCAGTTCTGGATTTCAACGCTGGCAGATGGAGCATCCCGCCGCCCATCACCTTCAGGATCGCAGCTTGGAGCATCGGGTGCGTCGGTATTTGCGGGATACCCTCGAGACTCTGGCTTACTAAAAAAGGTCAATTGGAGGCAAACCCTGACTCAGGCGGGTAATCTGTTGCAGGATATCCGCTAGGCGATCGCCTTCAACATGAACATCGGCGGTTGGATAATTGTCTAGGATCTCGATCAGGGTGATTTGATTATCATTGAGCGCCGAGATCACGAGGGCAGATCGCAAAGACTGGCGATTTGCCCGGTTAGTCGGAGTATGAATCACCTCACTCACTCGATCAAGCATTACTTCTCCCACAGGAGTATTGAGAATCCGAGAAAGCATAATCCCATTAACTGAAATAGGTTGGGTTAAAGTCGTCCGTAGTTCTTCGGGTTGCTTCCCAGCCAAATCCAGATACGCTTGTAGAGAACGTGATAACTCACCTGTTTGGGCAAATGTCGAGAGTTCGGGAACCGATATCGTCTCTCGCAGAAAACGATATTTTAAGACGACGGATTCTGAGGCGTTAGCAGCCCAGCTATAAGACCAGACGCCAACGGCAATGATCCCACTATACAGAAAATGTCGTAAATTCGATAAATAGTTAGACATTTAAATTAGGAATAGGGAACAGTAAAATAATCAACAATCAACAATCAACAAATTAAGGTAATAAAGTACCATCCGGCATAATGGCGTAGCTAAGTTTAGCGTTATTGAGGATAGTATTATCCAAATCAGCCCCTCTCAAATCAGCCCCTCTCAAATCAGCAGCCGTCAAATTCGCATTACTTAAATCCGCCGCCCTTAGTTCAGCAAGGCTTAAGTTAGCACCAACTAGGTTAGTACTCCCTAATTTAGCCAAATTTAATCCAGCGCCAGCCAGATTCGCACGAGTTAGATTCGCACTGATTAATACTGCCACAATCAGATTAGCTCCAGTTAACTTCGCATCCGTAAGATTGGTAGAAACCAGACTCGCACCACTCAGGTTTGCATACTCAAGATTGGCACGTCTTAAATCGGCGCGGATAAGATTAGCACCAGCCAGATTAGCCCCCATCAAATTCGTATTGCTCAACAGAGCATCTGGCAATTGTACTCCGCTCAAATCACACTCGACACAGCTACCTGTTTGGCGCAATTGTTCTAGGTGTGCTGGATTGAACGCCTGCGCTGAGGGGTGTAGCCAGATAGAGGCAAACAGGATTAGAGGAGGAAAGACTTTAAATGTCATGGCATAACTTTTTAGGATGGCTAACTGTGATGACTCAATCCGAAACTCTAGAATCTATGACTCCTATCACTTAAAGCTTAGACTATCGTCACCAAAAATTAACGGTTTGCATCACCCGCCCTTTAATTAAAATCACAGATAGTGAGAAGATACTGGCAGTTGACAGGTCACAAGAGCGACAATCAGAGGAGTGGGTTATGCTAGAAAGACTACTGCTAGCGATCGCGGTTACATTCTCAGTGTATCTATCGGTAGACGGTGGATTTGACAAAACACCGATCCCTTCAGTCTTACAATTACCAACTCTCCCCGAACAAAATTTGAGTCCATGGCAATAAACAAGCGCGATGACAGTTAGCAGCGATTTATGGCAATCCAATCAAGATTTAGCACAAGAGTGTCTCACGCACCCTTTTGTTCAAGGTATTGCCACAGGGACACTTGAGCGCCGGAAATTTGCTTACTATGTTGGTCAAGATGCCTTTTTCTTAGAAGCGTTTGCTCGCGCTTATAGCGTCGCTGCTGCTAAATGTTCCAACTGGGATGAATTTAACACCTTTCATAATCTTGCGGGTAGCGTTCTCGAAGAATTACGCCTGCATCAGAATTATGCCACAGACTGGGGAGTCAACTTGCCACAGATTGAACCAGCCATAGCGACGCGGCGTTATACTGACTTCTTATTAGCAACAGCTTGGGGACGTGAGATTGGTTTAATTACAGTAGCAATGACACCCTGTATGCGCTTGTATGCGTTTTTGGGTCAAGAATTAGCCAAGGATGGCATTCCCGAACACGCCTATACGGATTGGATTCGCACCTATAGTAATCCTGAGTTTGAGCAGTTAGCGCAGCAATTAGAGCGGTTGACGGATCAATACGCCCAACTCTCAGCCCCTGTCAAATCCAGTTATCGCTATGCTATGCTGTGTGAACGAGACTTTTTTCATTCAGCATGGGAAAGTTGAGGAGGTAAACAAGGATAAAACCGCTTTATAACTCAACATTTTTTACCTTTATCGAGACGTAATATATTGCCTCTATAAACCATAGTAATATATAGTTACAACTAATAACAGCAAATTATGATTGTTCCATTCTTTTTCATTGTCAATGATATTGAAATTTGCTTTCACGGAATGGCAAGAAGTGGTAATCATGCCGTGATTGACTGGATTTCATCGATGTCTCAGGCTAAAGTTGACTATTGGAATAATGTCGCTAAATGCCCGATGAAGCTAGGTTTTCGCAAAAAATCTTTCCTGATTCGCAGTCATGAAAATCGTTCTCTTGCTGAAATGTCTACTGATCCATTAGAACGGTATCATGACTTATATTTTGGTAAGACAGGCAAACGGTTTAATGTACTCCTTTTGAGAGATCCATTTAATCTTTTTGCTAGTCGCCTTCAGCAACAACTCAATCAAGGATTTAATCCATCTAGTCATGGATTTATCATGGGACATCCTCGTTACAAATATGGCGCTCACGAACCTGAAACGTTTGTGGAAATTTGGAAAAATCATGCTCGAGAATTTTTGGCAACCACATCTTACCTGCAAGAGCCTAAAATTGTAATTAATTATAATCGCTGGTTTCTCGATCAAGATTATCGAAAACAGATTGCATCGGCTTTAGAATTACATTACAGCGATCGTAGCATTAATCGTGTCGTTGGACGTGATAGTGCCGGTGCTGGAAGTTCTTTTGACAGCTTTGATTATTCCGGGAAAGGATCGGAAATGAAAGTCCTCGAACGATGGAAAAAGATGAGTGATAATGCCAACTATCGCTCTTTATTTGAGGATGAAGAAGTTTGGATGTTATCTGAGCAGATTTTTGGACATTTACCTGAAACCGAGTGCCTTCGCCCAGAAGGAATGACTATTCCCTAATAACCAAAAGGATGTCCAGCTTCCTCAATCACTTGGTTAATAAAATTCATATCGTCTTGCGATAGATACTCGGAGTAACTACCTACTTTTCCTTTTCGGACTTTGTAAGATTCTTCATCGTTAGTATCTCCGGGTTGCATACTTGTTTTGGAAAACGTTTGTGAACTTTCCAATTTCCGCATATTCTCAAAATCCGAAAATTTAACGGCTGTTTCTATTGTATTTTCTGGAACATTTTGAACTCCAGTAAAAGTCAGTAAAGAACGCAAAACATCTGAAGTATCTTTATGAATGTTTTCATATTTAAG
>JGI12109J20283_10563027_pt1 | contig 10937 bp, 6 predicted proteins | sample ElkSlonscriptome_12_FD_20283 | JGI IMG/M metagenome (IMG submission 20283) | reverse complement strand
CTTCGAAAAATGACCGAAGGCACAGCGCGCCGTGATGACCAGGAGCATGATCGCCCCGAGGGTGACGTGCAGACCATGGAAGCCGGTCAGCATGAAGAACGTCGAGCCATAGATACCCGAGCCCAGCGTCAGGCCCAGATCCCTGTAGGCATGGAGGTATTCATAGCCCTGGATGAACAGGAAGATCACACCCAGTGCAACAGTTGCGAGCATCCAGAGAATCAGCAGACCGCGCTGAGCGCGCTTGAGCGCCCAGTGGGCGAGGGTCAGGGTCACACCCGAGGTCAGCAGGATCAGGGTGTTGATCAGCGGCAGGCCGAAGCCTGGGATGGTTTGAAATGTTCCGCCCAGCTCGGCAGGCCCGTGCGTCGGCCAGGCCGCATCGTAGTCCGGCCACAGCAGCTGGTTGGTCATCGCCCCGGTGCCTTCGCCCCCCAGCCAGGGCACCGCGAACATGCGTGCGTAGAACAACGCGCCGAAGAAGGCCGCGAAGAACATGATCTCGGAGATGATGAACCAGATCATCCCCTGTCGGAAAGAGATGTCGACGGCGCTGTTGTACAAGCCGCCTTCGGACTCGCGGATCACATCGGCGAACCAGCCGACGATCATGACGATGACCGTCAGCGAGCCGACCGCGAAGAACCAGGGCCCCGTCGAGTTGTCGTTCAGCCAGTTGGCCGCACCGATCATCATGATGAACAGGCCAACCGACCCCACGATGGGCCATTTGGCGGTGTGCGGTACGTAGTAAGAACCTTGTGCCATGGGAGCTCCCTGGTATCTCAATCTGCGGCAGGCAATTCCGCGAAGGACTCGATCTCAGTCGTTAATGATAGCGAAAATCAGGGCCGCAACGTTGCCTTTCGGCGCTCCGAAGCAGCGGTCACGGACTCGTCAAGCTGAGAAATACTGAAATGCGGCTCGGCCGATGAATGTCATGTAGATCAGAAGAACAACCGCAGCGAGAATCAGCGCGGTGCGGATCGCACCGCGCCGGGACTGGCGCTGTTTCTGAGGGTTTCGCTCGGTCACGCTCGCGGTCCGCCTCAGGTCAGCTTGTCCTTGTGAACAGCAATCTGGTCGTCGACGACAGGCGGCGTATCAAACGTGTGCAGCGGGGCGGGCGACGGTACGGTCCACTCCAGACCGTGGGCGCCTTCCCAGACCTGAGCGGTGGCCTTCTTGCCGCCGCGAGCGCACTGCCAGACGATGTACGCGAACAGCAGCTGCCCGATGCCGAACATGAAGCCACCGATCGACGAGATCGCGTTGAACTCCGAGAACTGAACGGCATAATCCGGGATTCGCCGCGGCATGCCCGCCAGTCCAAGGTAGTGCTGCGGGAAGAACAGCACGTTGACCCAGATGGTCGACCACCAGAAATGCACCTTGCCGAGCGTTTCGTTGTACATATGGCCGGTCCACTTAGGCAGCCAGTAGTAGACGCCGGCCATGATCGAGTAGATCGCACCGGTAACCAGGACGTAATGGAAGTGGGCGACAACGAAATAACTGTCGTGATACTGGAAGTCAGCCGGCACGATGGCCAGCATCAGGCCCGAAAATCCGCCGATGGTAAACAGCACCACGAAGCCGAGGGCGAAAAGCATCGGTGTCTCGAACGACATCGAGCCCCGCCACATGGTCGCGACCCAATTGAACACCTTGACCCCGGTCGGAACGGCGATCACCATCGTTGCGTACATGAAGAACAGCATCGCGCCCAGCGGCATGCCGACCGTGAACATGTGATGGGCCCAGACGATGAAGGATAGAAAGGCGATGGATGCAGTGGCATAGACCATCGCGGTGTAGCCGAACAGCGGCTTGCGCGAAAAGGTCGGAATGATTTCCGACACGATCCCGAAGGCCGGCAGAATCATGATGTAGACCTCGGGGTGCCCGAAAAACCAGAAGATGTGCTGGTAGAGCACCGGATCGCCGCCACCGGCCGCATTGAAAAAGCTCGTCCCGAAGAATCGGTCGGTCAGCAGCATCGTGACTGCTCCGGCCAGGACCGGCATCACCGCGATCAGCAGGAACGCCGTGATCAGCCATGCCCAGACGAACATCGGCATGCGCAGCAGGGTCATGCCGGGTGCGCGCATGTTCAGAATGGTCGCGATGATGTTGATCGCGCCCATGATCGATGAGATGCCCATCAGGTGGATGGCGAAGATGACGAACGCGAGGCTGTTACCGCCCTGGAGCGACAGAGGGGGGTACAGGGTCCAACCCGAAGCCGGCGCGCCTGAGGGCAGGAACAGCGTCATCAACAGAAGGGTGAAGGCAAAGGGCAGAATCCAGAATGACCAGTTGTTCATCCTGGGCAACGCCATGTCGGGTGCACCGACCATCAGCGGCACCATCCAGTTCGCCAGGCCGACGAAGGCCGGCATCACAGCCCCGAAGATCATGACCAGCGCGTGCATGGTCGTCATCTGATTGAAGAACTCGGGATTGACGAGCTGAAGCCCGGGGGCAAACAGCTCCGCGCGAATGACCAATGCCATCGCGCCGCCCACCAGGAACATGACCAGGGAGAACACCAGATACAGCGTTCCGATCTCCTTGTGGTTGGTCGTGAACAGCCAGCGGGCCAATCCGGTCGGATGGTCGCCGTGGTGGTCGTCGTGCTCTGCAGTAGTCGCGTGACTCATGATGATTCGTTCCTTCGGTTAACTGGTGATCGCTCAGCCCTGGTCGAGCTCGATGATGCTCGATGGCTGGACGATCTCGCCTTCGCTGTCGCTCCACGCGTTGCGCGTGTAAGTCAACGCCGCCGCAATGTCCTGTGGCTGCAAACGCTCGCGGAAGCCGCTCATCGGCGTGCCTTCGCGACCGTTCAACACAACGCTCAGGTGGTCGTCCACGGACCCGGTCGGCGACCCGTTCTGCGCCAAAGCCGGAAATGCGGGCTCCAGCCCGGACCCGTCGGCCTGATGGCAAGCAGCGCACTGGGCCTGGTAAACGTTGGCGCCGTGATCCATCAATTCCTCGCGCGTCCACTCCCGAGCTGCGTCGTGAGCCGTCGCGGCGATCTCCTGCCGCTGCTCGGAGAGCCAGATCGCGTACTCTTCCTTGGACACGGCCTCGACAACGATCGGCATGAATCCGTGATCCTTGCCGCATAGTTCGGCGCATTGGCCGCGATAGATCCCTTCCTCGTCGATCCGGGTCCAGGCCTCGTTCACGGTGCCGGGGATCGCGTCGCGCTTCCAACCGAGCTCAGGAACCCACCAGGAGTGGATCACGTCTTCTGATGTCAGCAAAAACCTGATCTTCGTGTCGACCGGCACGACGAGCGGCTTGTCGACGTTAAGAAGATAGTTATCAACGCTTTCAGGATCGATACCCGAGCTGATCTGCCGCGCCCGGTTGCTGTCGCGGTCCAGCGCTGAATACAGGCTGACATCCTCTTCCAGATAGTCGTATTTCCACAGCCACTGGTACCCGGTCACCTTGATGTTCATCTCGGCGTCGCCGGTCGACTCCATGTCGATCAGCACGCTGGTGGCCGGGACGGCCATGCCCACGAGAATCAGGACCGGGATCGCGGTCCAGGCGATTTCGGCCTTGGTCGAATGGGTGAACTTGGCCGCTTCGTAACCCTTCGATTTGCGGTGCAGGACGATGGACGTGAACATGGCCGTGAAAACCAGAACCCCGATCACCGTCACGATGCCCAGAATGATGTTGTGCAACTCGTAGACGTCGTTGCTGTAGGCGGTGACTCCGCGCGGCATATTGTCACCAACGGCGAAAAGGCCCCAGGTGATAACAACGATGACCGCCATGACTGCCAGGGCAACGATCAGTTCATTCGTTCTCTTCATCCTCAACTCACCTATGCTTGATGGGTTTCGCTCCAGGCGGATCGGCACCGGAGGCGATCAGATAGCACTTGCGCCAGTTCCAGTCTTTCAGGGACTGGTAAGAATGATCCCAACTGCTGGCGGCGCCCCTTGCAGCTCAGATATACGAATTGTTCCCCCAGCCGTCCCGATTCGACATGGACCCGAACCCAGGCCACCGGCCAGCGACTCACCGACCGTGCTTTCGCAGTAAACCGCTCGACCGTCAACTCTTCCGGCCCGATCACCAGCTCCTCTCGTGCCCAGTTGCCCCGCCAGGCCAGTCTGAAGCACCAGCCCACGATCAGCAGGTGAACGATCGCGATCGCCATGATGACCCAGAGCCCGAATATCAGAGGACCGAGCGCGACTAGCAGCGTCACGGCACTCAAGCCCAGAAAAATAACCGAGAGCCGATCCAGGCTGATCGAAAGATTGGATCGCGCCTGGATCCGCGAAACCCCGGACTGAAGGCTGTCCTGACCGACTTCGATCACAGCGGAAATCCAGCAGAATTAGGGTAGAAATCACCAGCGCGTATTGTAGCGGAAGGGCGCGCGTGTCGGCGAATGAATTCCTTCACTTTTGCGACGATACCGGCCCGTGTCGGCACTTTCGCCGGAAGCCCATACTCGCAGGTAAAACAGTCTGGCGAAAAGACGCATCGATTGCCCGCTGGGTTACACTTCAGACTTGCAGAACCCTTTGATTCCATACTCTTAATAATGAAGCAAGCCCGTCATCGATTCGTGGTCGACACCGAAATCCCAGCCGAGCGGCGCGACGAGGCGCTGGATCGGGCCTGGAGCGCCGATGAGAGTGCTCATGTCGAGTTTCTGAAAGCCCGCACGGGACTCGACCGGGAGGCCCGTTCACGGATCAACGAGCGCGCCGTCGATCTGGTCAAACAAGTTCGGCGACGCAGTCGCGATTCCGGGGCGATGGAGGCGTTCATGCGGGAGTACGACCTGTCCTCCGAGGAAGGCGTCGTGCTCATGTGCCTCGCCGAAGCCCTGTTGCGCATTCCGGACAATGACACGGCCGAAAAGCTGATATCGGACAAGCTGTCGGAAGCCGACTGGGAGTCGCACCTCGGCAAGAGCGATTCGCTGTTTGTCAACGCGTCGACCTGGGGACTCATGCTGACCGGTCGTCTGGTCAAGGTCGGCGGGGCGCGGAAGCGCAATATCGGTACAACGCTGGCACGCATGGCCAATCGATCCGGCGAGCCGGTCATTCGTCTGGCAATCCGCCAGTCCATGCGCATCATGGGCCATCAATATGTCATGGGGCGAACGATCGAGTCGGCCATGGAACGCGCGACGCGCAGCGACAACCGCGCCTATCGCTTTTCGTTCGACATGCTGGGCGAAGCGGCGCTGACCGCGGCCGACGCGGAACGCTACCGAGCCGCTTACGAGAGCGCGATTCGGAGCATCGGTGAGCGTCGTCCGCCCGGTGATATCTACGCCGCACCCAGCATTTCGGTCAAGCTGTCCGCGCTGCACCCGCGCTACGAGCATGCACAGCGAGATCGAGTGCTCGACGAGCTGGTTCCGGCGCTGCTTGGGCTGGCGCGTCTTGCGCGGGAGCAGGATATTGCCTTGACCGTTGACGCGGAAGAGGCCGAGCGTCTGAATCTGTCCCTGGAGGTCTTCGAGCGGGTATTGTGCGATGCCGGCCTGTCCGGCTGGAACGGCCTGGGTCTGGCGCTTCAGGCCTATCAGAAGCGGGCCTGGGCAGCGATCGACTGGCTCGCCGAGCGGGCCAGAAAGTCCGGGCATCGAATCCCCATCCGCCTGGTCAAGGGCGCTTACTGGGATACAGAGATCAAACTGGCCCAGGTCGAGGGCCTGCCGGGCTACCCGGTGTTCACGCGCAAGGCCAGCACCGATCTGTCCTACCTTGCCTGTGCGCGGCATTTGCTGGCGCTCGAAGACGCCTTTTATCCGCAGTTCGCCACTCACAACGCGCACACCATCGCCGCGATCGCCGAAATGGCGGGCGATCGACGCGATTTCGAATACCAGCGTCTGCATGGAATGGGGCGGGAGCTGTATGCCGAAGTCCTTGGAAACGAGCACTACAACGACGCCTGCCGGGTCTACGCGCCGGTGGGCAACCACAAGGATCTTCTGCCTTACCTGGTCCGTCGCCTACTCGAGAATGGCGCCAATACGTCCTTTGTCAACCGCATCGTCGATGCGAAGCTGCCGCCCGAAGATGTCGTCAGTGATCCGCTGGACCAACTCGAGGCCGTCGAATCGATTCCTCACCCAAGGATTCCGCTGCCGCGGGCTATCTACGGTTCCGAACGGCGAAATTCGGCCGGCATCAATTTCGCCCACTGGCAGGCGCTGGATGCGCTCGGGAAGGGCATGTCCGATGCCGGATCGGGCCGGTGGGAATCCCGACCGCTCGGGCGCGGCGCGCGCAGCGCAGGGCAGCAAGAGCTCCGGGCTGGCCCCGCGGATCACTCCGATACCGTCGGCAGCGTCCGCTGGACCGATCCGGACTGTGTCGCTGCGGTCGTGAAATCGGCACTCGATGCCCATGTCGAGTGGGATCGGCGTGGTGCCGCCGAGCGTGCCGACCTGATCGACCGGGTGGCCGATGCGCTGGAAAGCGCGCGCGATGAGCTGATGGCGCTGTGCGCTCGCGAGGCCGGCAAGTCCCTGCGAGACGGAATCGCAGAAGTGCGCGAGGCCGTGGATTTCTGCCGTTACTACGCGGCGCGGGCCCGATCCGACCTGGGCCAGCCCGAGGTGCTCCAGGGGCCGACGGGCGAATATAACCAGATCAGCCTGCACGGGCGAGGGGTCATGGTCTGCATCAGCCCGTGGAATTTTCCTCTGGCCATCTTCGTCGGCCAGATTACCGCAGCGCTGGTGACCGGCAACAGCGTGATCGCGAAACCGGCGGAGCAGACTCCGCTGATCGCTCATCGTGCGGTCGAGCTCATGCATGCGGCCGGGATTCCCGACGACGTGCTCTATTGCCTGCCGGGCGGAGGAGAGCTGGGAGCGGCCCTGACCGGCGATGCGCGGATCGCCGGCGTCGCGTTCACCGGCTCCACCGAAACGGCCCGAATCATCAACCGGACTCTGGCCCGGCGCGATTCAACCCTGGCCAGCCTGATCGCGGAGACCGGTGGGCAGAACGCGATGATCGTCGATTCCTCGGCTCTTCCCGAGCAGGTCGTGCGCGACATCATCCAGTCGGCGTTTCACAGTGCCGGCCAGCGCTGCTCGGCGCTGCGGATTCTCTGCGTGCAGACCGACATTGCCGATCGTCTGCTCACGATGCTCGCCGGCGCCATGAAGGAGATCCGCGTCGGCCCGCCCGGCCTGCTCGCATCGGACGTCGGTCCGGTCATCGATCAGGGCCAGCTCGAGCTGCTCGAGCGTCACGCCGAACGAATGGGCAAGGAAGCGAAGCTGATCGCCCGGGTGCCAATGCCGGACGATCTGCCGCCGGGACACTGGTTCGCGCCGGCCGCCTACGAGATCCAGGCCATTGATCAACTGACCGAGGAGGTCTTCGGGCCGATTCTGCACGTTGTTCGCTACAGGAGCCGGCAGCTCGACGAATTGATCGACACGATCAACGCCACAGGCTATGGGCTGACCCTTGGCGTACACAGCCGTATCGATCGGGTCCAGGCACATATCGCCGGCCGAGTGCGCGTCGGCAATACCTACGTCAACCGCAACATGACCGGAGCGATGGTCGGCGTACAGCCGTTCGGCGGGGAGGGGCTGTCGGGCACCGGACCGAAGGCCGGCGGCCCCCACTATCTGCATCGCTTCTGCACCGAGCGAACGCTGACCGTCAATACCGCGGCAGTTGGAGGCAACGCTTCGCTTCTTGCGTTGTCCGATTGACTATGGCGGGGCACGACGGTCCCGGAAAGCGATTATCTGATCTGAACTGAGTCGATGTACGAAACCTACTACGGCCTGACGGAGCGCCCGTTCTCGATCACGCCGGACCCGCGCTTTGTGTATCTGAGCCAACGCCACCAGGACGCGCTGGCGCACCTGCTCTACGGCGTCGGGCGCGGTGGAAGCGGCGGCTTCATTCAGCTGACCGGTGAAGTGGGTACCGGCAAGACGACGCTCTGCCGTCTGGTGCTCGAGCAAGTACCCGAGCACACGCGGGTCGCGCTCGTCCTGAATCCGATGCTTCGTCCCTCCGAGCTTCTCCATGCAATCTGCGCGGAACTGGAAATCGATACCGACGATGCCGGCGATAACCTGCAGAAACTGCTCGACCGTCTCAATCGATTCCTTCTCGACCGCCATGCCGAGGGCGAGCGGGTGGTTCTGATTATCGACGAAGCGCAGAACATGAGCCGCGAGGCGCTCGAGCAGATCAGACTTCTGACCAATCTCGAGACTTCGACCGACAAGCTGCTGCAGATCATCCTGCTCGGTCAGCCGGAGCTGCGCCAGCATATCAATCGACCCGAACTGCGTCAGCTTGCCCAGCGCATCACGGCTCGCTATCACCTCGCACCCCTGAGCGCCGAGGAGTGCGATCAGTACGTACGACATCGATTGACCGTAGCCGGCGCCGAGCGCTGCCCGTTTTCAAGGGACGCGATCAAGGCCCTGTATCGCGCCTCCGACGGCATCCCGCGCCTGGTCAACATCATCGCCGACCGGGCGTTGATGGCCGGCTATGCGCACGATCTGGAACGGATCGATGCCGCGACGGTCCGAAGCGCCGCGCGCGAGGTCGCCGGTGATGAATGGGACGAGGGCACCGGCTGGCTTCGGGGCGTCCTGGCTGCTTCGGTCGTCGTGTTCGTTCTGGCCGGAGGCGGGCTGCTCGGGTGGATGATGCTCGAAGCCGGCGACGACGCAACCGAATTGGCCCGCCCGGCCTGGCAGGCCATGCTCGACAACGCTGATGAGGACACGGCGTGGAGCGATGCCGCCAGCGCCTGGACCGGTTTGACAGGACTGGAGGTCGAGCGTGCCTGCGGGGACGGGCAGACCGAGAACGGGGTGTCCTGCATGGAACGCAGAGGCAGCTGGACCTATATCGAGCAGATCGGCTTGCCGGTCGTGCTTCGCCTCGAAGAACCGGTTCGGGCCAAGGTTCTGCTCGTCGGTCTGGAAGATGATCAGGTCACGCTCCGTCATCGCGGGCAGGACTATCGCGTGCCGCTGCGTCAGCTCGATCGCCGCTGGCTGGGTCGCTTCTTCGTAATCTGGCCCGACGCAGGCGAAGTCCTGACCCTGGGTGACGAAGGCTCGACGGTTCAGCGAATGAAGGCTCTGGCCGGACAGGTCAGAGAGCCGGCCTGGACCGGTCCCGAAGATGCCCGGTATGATGAAGCCTTCACGCGCTGGGTCGAAGCTTTCCAGCGGCATAACGGTCTTCGGGTCGATGGCATGATCGGGCCGGCGACGAGGTTGTTTCTGAAGGTGCCCCATCAGCAAGGGCCCTCTTTGCTCACCGATCAAAACGGAGGCTGACGCTTGTCCTTCATTCTCGATGCGCTGCGAAAATCCGATGCGAAGCGACGCTCGGGCGAGCCCCCGCAGATCGACCGCGGGCCGGCGCCGGAAGGCCCGAGGCGCAGACTCGGATCAGGTCGCCGGAGATGGGTCGCTGGTGTCCTTCTCCTGTTGCTGGTCGTTGCCGGCGCCTTCGGGTTTCTGGAGCGCGAGCGTATCGGCGAACAGATCGCCGCGTGGACCGACCGGGCGGCACCCGAAGAGAACGCCGGGTCTCCGCCGGACGAGACTGCCGGGGCAGGGCCTGCGATTGCGCAGGTCGAAGGCGACTCACCCTCGAAGGTCGAACCTTCGGCCGGTACACGGACCGATTCACCGTCCGACCCGACGCCGGGGATCCCATCCACGGAAGGTCGGGCGGCCGAGCCGGAGGATGTCGAAACCGCGCTACCGCGCGAGCGAATCGTATCCGATCCGGATGCGATCGAGCGCGAGCTGGAACGCCTGGTCGCGGCGCAAGGCGCTGAGGACTCGGATCAGGAGAGCGCGCCCAACCCGTCTCGGCGCAATCGGAGAACCCTGCAGATGCCGACAAACATCGTGACCGCAGAAACGCGCGATGCCGAGCAGCTCGAACGCGAAGCGCGAGCCCGGGAGCAGGAGGCTCTGGCCCAGATGGAGCAGCGGATGGCCGCCGCCCGGGCGCGGCGTGAAGCTCGGGCGCGGGCAGCGGAAAGGGCGCGAGAAGCAGCCCGGGCGGAAGCGCTCGCCGCCGAGACCGCAGAGCAGACACCGGAGCCGGCCTCCGCTCCTGCGGCGGCACCCGGAGCTGATGAGCCCGGCGACGATGCGATGGCGTCCGACCGACCCCAAGTGGCTCTCGCCACGTTACCCGCCCCACCCGGCGAGCCGGATGCAACGTCCGAATCCTGGTCCCCGGCGGCGCCGGAATACTTACGGGTCTGGGAACTACCGCTGTCGGTCCGCCGCAACCTGCCGGACCTGACCTTGAACATCCACGTCTATGCCGAGGAGCCGCGAGAACGTTTTGTTCTGGTCAACGGCGAGCGATTCCGGACCGGAGAGTCGCTGGCTGACGGCGTTCGCCTGGTCGAGATTCGGCGCGAGGGCGCCATCCTGGACTTCCGCGACTATCGCTTCCTGCTCGACCCGTGAATCCGGGCCTGCAGCTCACGGCCTTTGACCGCCGTGAACCGATCGGGCCCTGGGTGCTGGTCGTCCTTTGCCTGATCTGCCTGGTCATGAAAGTCGCGTTCACGCTGATCGGGCCCGGCAGCGATCAAGTATGGCTGCATTTCTGGGGATTCAGCCCGACGCAGGTCATGGACGTCCTCCAGCGCCCGCTGGCAGAATGGCTGGACCCGGGCCTCCTCGGTCTAATGACGGCCTTGCTCGTCCACACCGACTGGCTGCATCTTGCCGGCAACCTTGCCTACCTGTGGGTGTTCGGAATGTGCGTCGAGCGCGCTGTGGGGCATCTGCGATTCGCGCTGCTGTTTCTCGTGCTGGGAAGCCTGGCGAATCTCTACGTGGTCCTGCAGCTGCCGGATTCGGAACTGCCGGTTATCGGGGCCAGCGGCGGCGTGTCGGC
>JGI12109J20283_10274264_pt1 | contig 10940 bp, 9 predicted proteins | sample ElkSlonscriptome_12_FD_20283 | JGI IMG/M metagenome (IMG submission 20283) | reverse complement strand
GTATATGCTCGCAGTCCAGGGCAGTCATAAGCCTGGAGACGGCATTTCTGCTGAAGGAATGATTGGGTCGTTGCTTTACCTGGAGGCGTAGGCTTCTTCAATTTTGGCAATGAGTATAGTGAGATCCACCGGTTTCATGATGTAATCAAACGCTCCCAACTCCATGCCCTCCCGGCCGACTTCAAAGGAGCCGTGACCGGTGAGGATGATCACCTTGATATCGGCGTGTTCCTCCTTCAGTCTGGCCAGCACCTCAAGGCCGTCGAGGTCAGGCATTTTCAGATCGAGCAGGAGTACATCGGGCTCCTCCTCCTCGACAGCCCTGAGCGTTTCCTCGCCGGAGTTCGCCATCACGGTCTGAAACTTTCTGAGATTGAGGCGTGTCTGCAGAGTCGAAGAAAATTCGATTTCATCGTCGGCGATAAGGACTTTTATATTCTCTTTTGTATTTTCAATCATTTTTGTTCACAGTTAATGGGTAAGGTTATGGTAAAAGCAGTGCCTTTACCGACGTTCGAGCGGACGGTGATATCCCCGCCCAGCTTCTTGATCAACCCGTAGGTAATGGAAAGACCGAGACCGGTGCCTTTGCCGGTTTCCTTGGTCGTGAAAAAGGGCTCAAATATGTGGGGGAGTACTTCCTCGGGTATCCCAACGCCATCGTCTTGTATGACGATCCGCACTTCTCCGGCGATCAGGTTGGAGATAATGGTAATGGTGCCATCTTTGCCTATAGCGTCGATGGCGTTGTTGATGATGTTGAGAAAGATCTGCTGGAGCTGTATGTGATCACTGAATATTTGCGGGATCTCGTTCTGGAGCTGTAAGTCCAGTTTGATTCTATTGTAAAGCATTGAGTTTTCAAGGAACTGCAGTACTTCTTTGATGATTTCGTTGACGCTGAAATGTGCAAATAAAACCTCGGTGCGGCGGGCAAATCCGAGAAGCCTGTGCGTTATGGCCTTGCATCTTTCAACGCTGGCGTCAATGCTCTTGAGGCTGAGCAGGACCGTTTCTTTCTGGTCGAAGTCGGAGGATATGTGCAGGAGATCATCGATCAGACCGGTCTTCTGGTTGATAATCGCCAGTGGATTGTTTATTTCGTGGGCTACGCCGGAGGCAAGTCTTCCTATTGAGGCCAGTTTGTCGGTATGCTCCGCCTCCTGCATCATGCCCATCTGAATTTCATCAGCTTTGCGGATAAGCGAGGTGATCAGGGTGACCAGGGAGTAGATGACAACGACACTCACGGCCATACAGGCAAAGACAATCAGAAACAGTCTCGAACGAAAAGATAACCAGTCACTCTGATTCATATATCCTTTTTTCAAGATTACAAGCGACCACGGTGTTGCCCGAATGTTGCCGATGCCGTGCAGAATTGTCTCTCCTTGCGGCGAAATGTCCTCCCATATGCCCATTTCCACCTGCTCGCTGAACTTGCTGAGCGTAGTGCCGAAGTAATCAGAGCGGGTCTGCAGGACACTCTCGTCATCGATGAGGAAGAGGTCATCGGAGGCATTTGTCTTGATGGTATTGACAAAGCGCTGCAGGGTTTCGGCATCTATGGTGGCCCGCAGCACCCATTTCTGGCGCGTTTCAGGATCAATATTGCTGACGGCGATGGCAAAGTGAGGAACCAGCCGGTATCCCCTGTAGACGCGACTGATATGCAAGCCCTGGTCATAAACCGCTTTGAACCAGCTTTCGCCGGAATAGTCTGTATCCTGGAGGTCGTATGGTCCGTAATAGGCCTGCTGCACACCCTGCTGGTCGATGACGCCGAGATCGGCGAAAAAAGGGTATTGGCGATGGAGTCTTTCGAAAAGTTGCCTGAGGTTGTTGCCGGTCGTCAGCTCTGCGTATCTGTCCCTTCTGGCGGCAAACTGGACAACGGATTTAAGGCTGTCGACCATTTGCTCGATGGCTCTGACGGAACCATCGAGCTGCCATTTCAACTGGATGTGTTCATCTTTCTGGAGAAGGCTCTTGTAATTCGAGTATCCCAGCATGGCAATTGTCATTACAGGTACAGCCGTAATGGTAAGCATGATGAAAAAGAGAATCATCCTGAACTGGCCGTAGCTTCTTCTGTTAAAGCCATGTTCGATGGAAATTTTCAGGGAACTTGGCAGGATTTTATCAGTAATGTTGGTCTTTTTGTTCATAATGTCAGGGTGTCATCTCCGTCAGGAAGTATTTCTCCCTGTTTCAGTTCACTGTTCAAAACCTTTTCCACCGTCTGGCGCCAGCTGCCGATAACTGCATCTATGACATTGACTTTCTTCCACACCAGAAAATTATAGTGCACCTCGTCGATGCCGCCGCAAACCAGATCGGTTATGTTTTCCTCAGCAACCATTTGGCAGAGAGCTTCATCCGAGGGGCGCTCCATGATTATGGTGCGTAAGTCGCCGTCCATCTTTTTCTTTTCAAAGCGAAGGATCAGTATCTCCGTTGCCAGGTCGAAGCGCGGGGCAACATAGTCTCCCTGTATGGGGATTAGCAGTTTTCGCACCAGATTTCCTCCCTGTCCTACAGTTCGTACTTTTGCATTTTACGCCACAATGTCATGCGGCCCCATCCGAGTATTTCCGCGGCTCTGGTCTTGTTTCCCCCGGTCTGTTTGAGGGTGTCAATGATCATCTGCCGCTCGATATCATTCCAGCTTTGCCTGTCTCCTCTGTCGGGCGATCTCCTCTCCGGCCTCAAACCGATCTCTTGCGGCCGGAATGCATCCCGTTCTTCCAAGGCAACGACCGTGGAAAGGGCTTCTTTTTTATCGAGCAGGTAGGGTGGCAGTTGTTCTCTGGTAACTTTTTTTTTCTTACACATGTTGACCGCATATTCAACGATATTGCTCAACTCGCGCACGTTTCCCGGGTAGCTGTAATCGAGGACGTCCTGCAGGGCGCTCGGTGCGAAACCTACTATCGTCTTGCCGATGGCCTTTGCATACTTCTGCAGGAAGTGATCGAGAAGATACTGAACATCTCCCTCGCGCTCGCGCAGGGGAGGGATGTGAAGATGGAGAACATTGAGCCGGTAATAAAGATCCTCGCGGAATTCCCCTTTTTGCACCTGTTCGCGCAGCGGTCTGTGGGTGGCGGCGATGATTCGGACATCGACGTTTACCCTGTCCTCTCCCCCTACGGGCACAAACTGCCTGTCGTCGAGTACCGACAGGAGCTTGACCTGCAGGGGAAGAGGCATGTCGCCGATTTCAGTCAGAAAGAGCGTTCCCTTGTCGGCGAGCTTGAACATGCCGGGCTTGTTTCGGGTGGCCCCGGTGAAGGCTCCTTTGACATGGCCGAAAAGCTCGGATTCCAGCAGGTCCACCGGCAGCGCCCCGCAGTTTACCTTGACAAAGGGGAACCTGGCGCGTGCTGATTTCTTGTGCAGTATCTCGGCAATCTTGTCTTTGCCGGTCCCGGTCTCTCCAGTAATCAGGACAGAGGCGTCGGTCTGGGCAAGAACGGGTATCATGTCGAAAACCTTCTGCATTTTCGGACTGTACCCTATCAGCTCAGCAGTCTGATTGTCCTGGGTTTCGGCGGTTTTGACACTTTCGATGGCGGAAATATCTTCTAGTACGACCATGAGTCCGCAAACGTCGCCTTGTGCATCTTTGAGTACGGATACCGTATACTGTATGGGCACCTTGCGGCGATAATAGGTGAGAATGTCACCTCGGACCGAAACGGCCTCCCCGCTTGTCAATACCTTGATATAGACCTGCCCTCGTGAGTTTCCGGTGTTGCTGCGCACCACGAGTTCGCCATGGAGCCCCAGGACACGGCCGGCGGCATAGCCGGTTATTGCTTCCATGAGGCGGTTCATGGCCACAATCTTGAATGAGTCGTCGAGAACCATAACCGGATGAGGAAAAGCCTCCAGCAGCGAGGGCGGAGCGGGGGCAAAAGATGAGGTCATCTGATTCAAACCCTTCATTGGATGCGGTACTTTCATATTATGGCACGCTTTCGGCTACCAGATTCGGCTTTTATGCAGTCAGTATTTTAGCATTGAATCCGGTCGATCGCCATTGTCTTTTGTGCCTGCCGCAAGACACTTTGAATCAGTTCGGTACGGCCTGAGGCAATACAGGCCGTACCGCGACCCCTTCGATTATCGAGCGGGAATAAAAACTTCCATTCCCATGAGCGGCCATATCACCGCAACGGCAAGCCAGGTAACCACCATCAACAGGATACTTGCCGGGATGCCGTACATGGCAAACTCGGCGGTGGTAAATTGTTTTGAGTTGTAAGCAATCGCATTGGGTGCGGCGCCGACAAGCAGCAAGAAGGGCATGCCCGCAACCACCAGAGAGGAAAACAGTACAACCTCTCCGGCAACGCCGAGATAAGGAGCTATAACCAGGGCGACTGGCAAAGATATGGCTATGGCGGCGACGTTCATGATGAAATTCGTCATCATCATCACAAAGAATGCCATACCAAGCACGAAGACTATTGCCGGGGCGTTCTGGAACAGTTTCAGCCAGTTTACGGCAAGCCATTTGGCCGCTCCGGTTTCCCAGAGGCAGAAGCCGATGGACATTGCTCCGGCGAATAAGAGAATAATATTCCAGGGTATTTCTTCAAGATCATCCAGCGTCAGTATACTAATAAGAAAAAAGGCGATGGTGGAACAGAGCATGATGCCGGTCTTGTCGAGGCCGGAAAGCGCCGGAATAAAGTTTTTCAGGGCGATAATCAGTATTGTCGCCAGTACGACGACCACGGTGATAATTTCGTTGCGACTCCAGCGGCCAAGCTCGGTGTACATTCGTCCGGCCCTTTCTTTCAAACCGTCGATGCGGCTCTTTTCCGGGCGGAACAGCAGCATAAAAAATCCCCACAGCAAAAAGACCATGAGCCAGCCAATGGGGAACATATACATGGAGAGTTCGAAAAAACTGATGTCGACATCCATGATATCTTTGTAAAATCCCAGTGCAACGGCGCCCCGGGCGGCACCCAGCAGGGTGACGATACTGCCGGCCCCGGCGACATAGGCCATGCCGATAAACAATCCTTTGCCGAATCTCGTCGGCTGGTCATCATCGCTGTAGAAACTGTGAATCGTCATAAGCAGCGGGAACATGGTGGCGGCAACAGCGGTGTGTGCCATGAAATGGGTCAGGGCAGCGGTCATGATGAAACAGCCAAGGTAGATCATGCTTGTTTTCTCCCCGACAATGGAGAGCATTTTGTAGGCCAGGCGTTTGGTAAGGCCGGTTTTGGTGAAAACCATGCCGATAACGATCGAGCCGAAGATGAACAGCACTGAAGGATCCATGAAATCCTTGAATGCAGCCGCTGGTGCCCTGATGAAAAAAAGCGCCTGCAGGGTGCCGATGGTGAGACTGGTTATACCTATGGGAACAACCTCAAACACCCACCACGTGGCGGCCAGGGCAAAAATGGCCAGCGCGCCTTTCGCCTCCTTGCTGAGGACAAAATGCTCTCCCAGCGGATCGACGGCGTCGGGCCATGGCGGGCACCAGTATATAAAGGAGAAGAGGCCTATTCCCAGTAGGATGAAAAACAGACGTTTCCAGTCGTAGGAGGGCTTTGAGGAAGAGGCGGATTCGCGGCTCCCACTTGATTCCTGCGTAACTGATATCTCTTTTGACTCTGACATGGCTTCACCATCGTATTGAATTCAACAAATCGATTAAGATCGGAAATATCCAGAGAGAAGGGCGCACTACACCGGCGCAGTGAAGGGTGCGTTTTTTCGCACTTCACTGATTACGGTGATGCAGTGCCTGGTGTGCCGAGATCCGGCTCCTTTCTCCTACCAGGATTTGGTCTTCAGGATATTCTCTATTTTTTCTTTGGATTTTTCCTGTAAAACAATAATATGTTTACTCTTAGCCTCGCTGATTTTTTCGAGGAGTTCATTGATGTCGAAGGGTTTTTCAAGATAATCTTCAGCCCCGAGTTTCATCGCTTCGACACTGGTTTTGATAGAGGCGTTCCCTGTCAACATTATGATTTCCATTTCGGGGTGCTTTTCCCGAATCTTTTTCAGTGTTTCAAGTCCATCCATGCCAGGCATTGCCAGATCAAGTACTATGGCATCGAAATCCTCCTCGTCGACCATTTGGACAGCATCCTCTCCTTTGGTCGCACCCTTTACCTTGAGTCCACGAGTTTCGAGTCGTTTTGAGAGCGACTCGAGGAAATCCTCTTCATCATCAACCAACAGAACTTTGGCATGTAATTTTTCAACCATTGGAGTTACTCCTTTATTTCGATAGTATTCACCTGAGCAACGGCATCAGACGCTGGCGCGCTGCTGCAATTTTTCGTAGGCTTTTCTGATGGTGTCGGAAAGTTCCTCGATATTGACAGGTTTGTTCATATAGGCAAATGCACCGAGTTTCATGCATTGTTCCATATCATCGCTGGTCCCATGGCCGGTGAGGATGATGACCTCCACCTCAGGGGCTATCTCTTTTGTTCTGCGCAGGACTTCAACACCGTGAAGACCCGGCATTTTCAGGTCTAGCACCATGACATCGGGGCGATCATCGGTGATCAGGTCAAGCGCTTCTTCGCCACTATATACGCCATAGGTGCCGACATCACGACTGATGAGACGCTGTGAGACTGTCTGGACAAACTCCTTCTCGTCATCAACGAACAGCACTTTGGAGGGAAGTTCAAACTTTTGCCGACGATAAATGGAGACGTCATAGTTAGAGCCTCGAACTACATTCACCTTGAGGCTGCTATCTATTGCCTGGACAAGATTGGTCAACTCCTCGCTGAGTTTGCTGAAGCTGAAGACGCTCTTCTGTACAATCAGAGTGGCTGTCTCGCCTTCAACATCAACGGCAAGCTTGTGCCCATTGTTCAACAGTGTGCGCTCTATTTCTGTGGCTCGGATCATGTCATCGACCGCCTCCTGGGACTCAATCGTCCGCAGAACTGGGGTCGTATGGTATTGCCTGGTGATCTCGTTGACGATTTCCTGTGTTTCTTTCTCTTTGGCTGGAATAACCATGTCGTAGAGCTTTTTGTCATAGGCTTCTGTATTGTAGAGAAATTCAGACCACCCATAGGCTTTTACGTCATGAGTATGCACACTCTTCTTGGCCTCTTTTTGAGAGAGTCCGTCTGATACTGCACGCTCGATGCGAGTGCTTTTGCTGTCAGCGATCAGCACCTTGAGTATGTGCGTCACATTCGGCGGTATCAAAAGGCTGAGAAAACCCGAAAAGAGGTATTTTTCCTGAGTTGCAAGCTTCTGTGCAAGTACTGACTTGAGCATGTTGACGGCAAGTTCCTTTTCCAGCGTAAACTGATTGAAGACTGACGTCTTGTCGTAGATCATATGACGCAGGGTATCGGCGGTGGTTCTGGTGACGGGATCGAGATTGTATTTTTCACAGGTATCTTCAATAAGATCCTCGTCAGAATACATCTGCAGCCCTAATGCTTTGGACAAGCTGTCGGCGACCTCGTCAACAGGGGTATGGCTACATGGGAAAAGAGCAATTGATGACATGGGACCACCTCTCATAGATAAAAAATAGTGTTAGTTGTTTATTACGACAACCCTTCGCCATTGATAGTTGCACATTCGGTGCCAATATAGATTTTTAGCTGTATTTTGTGCAATTATAAATGGTTGGAGGCGAACAGGCACGGTGCGGTTGGTGTTTTCGTATCATAATGCACTGCTCCCATGTATCGATATGTATCTTTATGTATCGAAGGGTGGCGAAAAGGGTGAGTTGACTTGGCCATCTACTGTTACTCTGAAAAGCCACCGTCGATGTGTGCCATTTCCAGGGCAATGAAAAAGCGCGCCATGAGCGAAAAGATATAGAAAATAAATGAGTAAATGATTCCCTATGAAATTCAGCTTGCCAAGCTCAAGGATTCTACGTTGCCCACTACCCTCATTCCAGACTCGATCCGGTATCCATAACTATCTTAAATAACATGATTCCAGAACAATCCTGGAATGACGAAAGCGAAAGCCTTGGTTGAGGTTATCAGACGATTGATTGGGGAGGCTGGTAGTTCCTAATGTTCAGCAACGCACTTTGAGGCAGGATGCTCTTCTCCCGGAACTCCATAAACCCGTCCCTAGGCGCTTGACTGCAGCCGTCCTGGCTGCAGTTACGGGTGAAAAGAGCAACCGCTCTCTCGGAAACTGGTTAAGCAACGTTTCAAGGGTAACCAGAGTTCATTATAGCAGCTTTCTTGCACAATCGCCATTTAGGCTGTGGTGTTATCGAGGGCCACAACGCAGCCTGTTCTCTTGTGAAGGTAATCGGGATTCAGGAAGTGAGCGCAAAATTCATTAAGGGAACACAGGTCAGAGAGAACGGCATATGGCGGGGTCTTTACAACGGCGACCGGCCGACATTCTACTGCGTTCAGCTGATAAAGGATTGTTCCGCCAAGGTTCACCCTGGTGATGGCTGGTTGTGAGACAGTGGCGGTACAAAACCCCGCCTCCCTGCATTCCATGAGAGCGGGGCATAGTGAGGAAGTCGCTGAGCAGACAATAATGCTGTTGTATTTTACCAGCAGCAAGGGGGCGGTAGGCGAGCGATACGGAGAATACGGAGACGATGCATAATCGCCACTACCACCGTTTTGCAGCCAAAGCATAAAGAGACGAGCAAACTGACATCTTAAGACGGCCCTCTGCATGTTTTCTCCTGCCGGCGAATCGGCAAACCGCATGATTCGTCGGCAGGAAGTCTTCTTTTGTCAAAGACGATTTCCGGTTTTCAGAGATGTAAACTCTTTCCCGCTTTCTTTGCTGCAAGCCCGGGCGTGCTCTTGTGAAGACGAGGCGATGGGACTTTGTCCTTGATGCTCTTCTGTGCCGCTGAGGCCTTTTCGCGCAGGGGGGTGGTTTCTTTGCGTATGCGCAGCATTCGGCTGCCTACCCGAGCCTTCTGTAAGTGGCTCAGAGTGCGCGGCGGCATGCCGTAGGGGAGATCGACGGTACTGTACTCATTGAATATCGATATCCTGCCGATATACTGGCTGCTGATATCGGCCTCGTTGGCAATGGCGCCGACGATGTTTCCGGGTTTTATGCCGTGGCTTTCGCCTATCTCAATGCGGTATCGGTCCATGCCCTGCTCGGGAGGGGTGGTCTGAGGTTTTTGAGGGCGTGTTGTGCTGTTGCGGGGAAGGCGGTGTCGAGCCTGGCTGTCCGCGGGTCTGGCACTGCCATGATTTCGATGCGTTTCTTCCTGCTGTTTATCGAGGAAGAGCGGGGTCTTCTCGTGGCACATTTTTGCCAGCGCTCCTGCCACCAGATGAGGGGCGACATCATGTTCGCGACAGTACTCGTCTATCAGATCCGAGAAGAAGGAACCCTCTTCTTCGAGGGCGACAGAAATACTGAGCTTGAATGCCTCTCTCTTCAAGGCATTGATCTCGGACGGGGTGGGAAGTTTCATCAATGCAGGCGCTTCGCCGGTCTGCTTTTTTAAGGCATGGAGCATTTTCTTCTCCTGCGGGTGGAGAAACAGCAGCGCTTTACCTTTCCTGCCGGCTCGGCCGGTACGGCCGATGCGGTGTATATACGCCTCACAATCATACGGCGCATCGAAGTTGATGACATGACTGATTCGCTGGACATCGAGGCCGCGGGCGGCAACATCCGTGGCGATGAGGATGTCGAGCTTGCCATCTTTCAACTGTGCCACCATCCGGGCTCTCTGCGACTGGACGATATCGCCGTTGAGGGCGCCGCAACTGTAGCCGCGGCTACTGAGATGTTCGGCCAGCTCTACGGTCTGCAGCTTTGTGCGGACGAAAACCAGCATGCCGTCAAAGGACTGCGCTTCGAGCAGTGTCTCCAGGGCGTTTTTCTTTGCTTTGATTCCGTTGGTGATCAGATAGTGCTGTTCAATCTTGGGGGTGCTGGCAGCGGTTTCCTCAATGGTGATTTCAACAGGGTCGTTAAGATACCTGGAGGCGAGTCGTCTGATGCTCGCCGGCATGGTTGCGGAAAAGAGTGCCGTCTGCCTTTTTTCCGGAATCTCGCCGAGAATACGCTCAACATCCGCGAGAAATCCCATCTTGAGCATTTCGTCTGCTTCATCGAGTACGACGCTTCCTACGGAGGAAAGATCCAGGCTCCGGCGCTGCAGATGGTCGATGATTCTTCCCGGTGTGCCGACGATAACATGGGCTCCGCGCTGCAACCCGCGCAACTGAGAGGCATACTCCTGACCTCCGTAGATTGGCAGTACCCTGAGTTGGGTGAGCTCCGAGCCGTATCTGCTAAAGGATGTGCTTACCTGCATGGCAAGTTCGCGTGTAGGCGAAAGTACCAGAATCTGTGGTGTGGCCTTGGCGCTGAATGCGAGATTCTGCAGGAGTGGCAAGGCAAAAGCCGCTGTCTTGCCAGTTCCGGTCTGCGCCTGCCCTATGACATCGCGACCGGCAAGGAGATGGGGAATCATCCGAGACTGGATAGGCGTGGGGGTTGTATAGCCGCTTTTGGCAAGACCGCGTAAAAGCGGTCGGCCAAGAGATAGATCGGTAAAGCTCAAAGAGGTACATGGGGGTGGAGAAACGGACATTGGGGCCTCTGCACTGGAGGTTGATCGTATGTACTGCCGGCCCCATGGAAAACAGACAATTTCTCTTCAATACGGGCGGGGAGTTTGCAAAGCTTAGGGATTCAGGTGATCTTTCACGATCTGCTGTGTGGCAATGAGAGCAATCAGGAGGAAGATACTGCTGTTCCGGTGGGCAACTGTAAAAGAAAATTACATACCAGGCCTGGGGATTTATGGCAATGATTATTTTCTGTGCTCCATAACAGTTTATTCCTTCCAGCCGCTTTTGTCTTTTGGACTGAGCTTGTCACTGTCTCCGCTGTTCGGGGAGGAGGAAGAGAAGAGATGTATGGCTTGTGGGGCAAGAGAGACGGATGGAAGC